>ERZ827471.271-NODE-271-length-52276-cov-13.880776_pt1 | contig 52276 bp, 55 predicted proteins | sample MGYA00519772_ERZ827471 | MGnify/ENA primary metagenome ERZ827471 (study PRJEB31778, sample SAMEA3449315) | human gut metagenome | biome: human gut; feature: human-associated habitat; material: faeces | place: United Kingdom | collected 2010/2012 ...
TTGTTTAAACAATAACTTCATAACTTTTCACCGCTCTCTCCAACAGATATAATTGATTCTTTATAAGTATCATAATACCATGCCGGAACACCTTAAAAAATATGTAAATCGAAGAATTAACCCATCTTATTTCACGGATTATGATAAAACACATATTACCAGCTATAAATCTCTACTTGTTCACAAAAAGATATAAAAAAGACCATCTACTGCTTGTTTACGGTAAATGATCTTTTCATTGCAATATTTAATTAAATATCATACTGAGCCGATTGTTCACGTATCAATTTACATGTTTCTCATTGTATTGCTCGCCCTATTATAAATACAATTTATTTTCCTTCCTACCGGAACAAACCTTCTTCATTTTCAGTCCAGCGATAAAACTGACAAGCTTACTGTAATTTCGTGCTTTCTTCGGACAGACTGCTACACAGTGCATACAAGAAATGCACTTATCCTTATCGGTCATCTTTGGATTGTCCAACGGAATGGCACCTGCCGGGCATTCTTTTGCGCACAGACCGCAGGAAGTGCATTTTCCATTTGCAACAGGTTTGAGCGGAACACCACCATATTCTCGATATGGTCTGTTTCCCGGAAATGCAGGTGTACTTTGTGCTTCGCTGTTTTGCATAATCTTTGCGGCAAATTCCAGCAATTCCTTTTCATCCTGCTGATCCGGGCGTCCGGTTCCAAATTGGTGCATCAGGGAATGCTCTGCGACAGCCTCCATTCCTGCGATACATACAAATCCTGATGCCTCCAGAACATCCTGTAGTTCCAATAGAGTATCATCAATCATACGGTTTCCAAATACTGCCACAAGAATTGCTTTCGTACCATCTGCCTTTACTTTGCGGAACATATCCGTTACAACTGATGGAATGCGTCCACCGTAAGACGGTACAGCAACCAAACATAGGTCCTTTTTTTCAAATTTCACCTTCATGAGTTTATCTGGTTCTTTAATTAGATCGATTTCTTCAGCATCCAGCTTCGTCCCTTTCGCGACAATATCTGCTACTTTCTCTGTGCCCCCTGTCGGGCTGAAAAATATGTTATAAAAACTCATAATGATCCTCCTACTGATTCCGATTTGTTTATTGTCCTTTTATAACGGTTGACCAATTGTTTTCAATAGTCTTTATATGTTTGAAAGGAATTCTTCTATCAAACTATTTATCATCTCCGGTTTATCTGTATTAGAATTATGACCGGCCCCTTCAATCCACTTTAAAGGAATTTTCGTTTTTCGATGCCATTCTCTGTTATACCTTATGCATGAACCGGCATGATCCTTTGTACCACATATCAACAGGGAAGGACATTTGATTTCATATGGCAGATCCTTTTCCATTGCCTCTGCCAGAATACGAAACCCATGCCCGGCAATTTGGGCATAACGATGCTGATCACCATCATAGACTAGCATCATTTCCTTCATCAGATTTCTGCCATAATTAGAAGTTGCAACTCCCTCAGTTCCGGATTTCAAAAGCAACTTCCATGGGTAATGTGCATATACTGGTTCCATTCTTTTCAGAAGCCAGATCTCCACTGCTGTCACATAGTTTCTCTGGAGCGGTGCTGAATCAATGGAAATAAAACCTGCCAGCCGGTCAGGATACAATTGTGCATAAGCCTGTCCCACATATCCTCCCATTGATTGACCGATTATAATTGGTTTTATGATTTCTTCTTTTTCAAGAATCCCATTCAGCCATTTTGCCTTATCAAACAGATCAAATTCAAACCGAAACGGCCAGGATGAGGCATGAGCCGGTGCATCCCATACAATAATATTATATTTTCCATCAAAGTACTCAACCTGTTTATCAAATAATCTATGGTCGGCAGTCAGCCCTGGTAAAAATACAAGCGTCGTTGTATCCAAACTCAGATTATTTGACCAATAGTGAATTGTTCCGCAAGGAGTTTGATATGTACTTTCCTTCAACAAATCCACCTCCGCAATTTTCATTTTTCTCAGTTACACAAACTGAAAAACTTTAACTATTTTCATATTGGTTTTTTATATCAAATACAGTCTGCTACATCTCATCCGGCTTTTGACCATCGTGGGCTTTCCATTGACACTCCGTCAATTTCATATCTGTAAATACCGCTTTAAACGATGAATCTTCCGGACTGCATGCATAAATTCCAAATTTGATTTTTCCTGCACCAGCCCACATATGACAAATCCTCATTTGCTTAAACCGTATTCCATCCTCAGAACATTCAATGCAATAATCATCTTCACGTCTACTGAGACGATACCACATAGATTTAATCTCTGCATCAATTTCCGTAGTTGCCCAATCTGAATATCCATTGTTTGTCACAACACTTCCCAGGTGCTGAAAATAGTCATTCTCATATTCTATAGAACCTTTCAACCAATTCTCACTGTCAAGATACATAACCACACCGCACTGATCAAAGCGATGATGGCTTTCCTTAAAATCAGTTTTCACTATAAATGAAAAAAATTTTTCCTCTGTTTCTATCTGCAGAACCGGAGCATTATCATTGCGGAAATGATAGTAAGTTCTTTGCCACAAATCAGTTCCAGGCTGTGTAATAATCTCAATTTTGTCATCTGTCAGCGTGTAATCATCAGGTTCTCTCGTCCACTTAAAATCTTTTATATTCATCTCATTATCCCTCCAGTCGAGTAGACTTACACCTCACAATGTAAGCCCCTCACAGAACCGTACGTGCGGCTTTCCCGCATACGGCTCTTCATAATAATATTTGCAGTCTCAAAACAAGCTGACATAAATCTTTGGCATTGCCAATGGATAATATTTCAGCATTTCAATGAATCCTTCTCTTGTATAACTCTTTCTGTCACTTCGTCTATTCAGCACCTTAAACAGAAGTTCTCTCACTTGTTGTTTGTAGTTTGAAATCATTCTGCCATTAAAACTTATGCCATAGTACCTATAATGACCTATTAGTTTCAGATTTAGCATACCCATTAGTTTCTTTAGCGGTTGGTCTCTATTCGGATATAACCATACCTTGATGTCTCGAATTTTCTGTCTGAATTTCTTAGAGCTTGTCTTTGGCATTATATATGGCATGCCTTTGCGTGAACGCCCACAATAGAATGTGAATCCCAGAAAATCAAATGTTTGTAATCTGATACTCTCACCGCTCTTTTGCTTTGCCCTTGCAATATAAGCACCGCTTTGTAAGAGACGACTTTTACTATCTTCTAATTGCAAACCGAACTTCTCCATTCGTTCTTTAAGAAGCTTGTAGTAATTCTCTGCTTCCCATTTATATTGAAATCCTGCAACAAAATCATCTGCATATACAATTAGAAAGTTATCTCCCTTGCATTCTTTGGTAATAATAAACTTATACCATAGTGTCAATACATTGTGCATATATATGTTTGCTAGGATTGGACTTATGATATTGCCTTGAGCTGAACCTTCTTCATTCACCATAAGTTCACCATTATCCAGCACTCCCACTTTAAGATACTTCTTGACAAGACCAATTATGTTGGGGTCTTTAATATAAAGTTTGAGAAACTTGATAATCCATTCATGCTTCATATGGTCGAAGAATCCTTTGATGTCAGCATCCACAATATAGCAGATTTTCGTGTTGTTTAATCTCTTATACAGTTCTTTTATTGCGTTATGACATCCTCGATTTGGTCTGAATCCGTATATGCAGTTCAGAAATCTCGGTTCATAGATAGCTTCTAATATCTTCTTTAATGCTAATTGGACTATTTTGTCCTCATAGCACGCAATTCCTAATGGTCGAAGTTTTCCATTGCTTTTACTTTTATATAAAATTCTAGATCCAGCAGATCATCCATCACCTTATATAATTCTTCCATCGTCTCATCCTCCAATAATAAATCTTCCAACGCAGTTTCTCACTTCTGACTCCAATGCCAGGACAATGCTCCTGCAGCCAATACGCCTACTAACATGAATTCAGCGATTCCCAGGATAATATAATTCATGTACTGCGTGCGGTACCAAATGATGGTGCACACAAAGTCAGCCTCATTGATGCGCCTTCCATCGGACTTTGCTTCCGCAGTTTCCTTCACTATCCCTTCTCTGGAATCTGTTTCCACAAGTCCCTTTCGGGTCATCTTTTTGACCGCATGTCTTTTCACCTTAAATTCCTCCAATCGCTTTCACCTCCTTTCTCCCCAGATGGATAAAAAAATAAGGCCATCTATCGTGGATAACGGTAGACGACCTCAAGTTATATACTTCTTTATGATGTTATTACTTTGTATTTGTGTTTTAATGCTTTTGACAGTGCAACATTTGTAAATGGAACAATCTGATCATTTTGCAAGCGGCCAAGAACAATACCCGGATCTCTGTCAATTCTTTCAGCAAATCTGCGGATAGCATTTTCGCTAAACTCATTCATTCTAACGAAAGCCTCATATTCTCTCGGAGGGATCAATTTGTCTTCCGCATATTTATCTGCTGCATCCTCCTGTCCAGCGTGCTCATTTTCAAACGTAATTCCATAATCACCATTAATAATATGGCCAATCTCATGGAACAGAGTAAACCAAAATGTATCTGAATAGAAACGTCTGTCATTCACCATCAGCATTACATTCTGCCCAATCTTTTTGGTTGCACCATTTATTCCTGAACCCGGAAGATTTGGAAGTATTACGAATATTACTCCCGCATCTTCAAAGGCCTTCCTAATCAGTGGATAAAAATCACCATGCTGTGTTGTTAATGTCAATGCATAATCAACAGCTTTTTCAAACTTCTTTTTGTCAAACTTAGGTGCTTCTATCTTCAGTGCCTGATTAATTGCGATCTGAACCATTGCATTTGCTCTGGCAGTATTAGCCTCTTTCATATCCTCAGATGCACTTCGGAAACTAACTGCCATATTTTGCTTTGTAAAAACAGATAATGATGCAACATTTAAAAATTCACGTAGGCACTTAATCTGCTCATTTGTTTTTCTCGGAAGATCAGGCAATCCAAAATTCTCTCTGAAATATGTGTACTGAAAGTACTTGAAAATTCTTCTTTCCTGCTCTAATTCCTTGGATGATTCAAACTCAGCAATCAAAGCGTCATAGCTCTTCTGAAGATTCAGCCAGTAGTCAACACTAGTCCCTAACATTCGAGATAATTTCATGGCTATATCGATTGATAAGCTTTGCTCCCCACGTACCAGAATACTTAAATTCTTTGGCGTAGTATCTAATCGTTTTGCAAAATCTTTCTGAGAAAGTCCACTTTCTTCAATGATTTCTTTGATATAGTATCCAGGATGAAAAGCAATCTTATCATTATATTCAATATAATTACTCATAATGCTTACTTACCTCCTTTACTTCAACAATTCTAACCACACCAGCAATTTCATCAATATTACAAGGATCATAAGGTTCTTCATTCTCATCTAATGGCTGAATAATAATACGCCATAGATCTCTTCTCGTTTTTACATCTATAGCAAAAAATCCATCCATATTGCCACTCAACTTATGAAAATGAAACGTCGGCATCATTACTATATCCTTAATTACACTCGCCTGCTGCATAGCATTTATTCGGGCAAATAGGCTGGTTGCTAATGCAGCATTCCCGCCAAACAATTTTTTTGCAGTTTTTAAATCGGTACATTGTTTCTAAACTTTGCTGTTATTGTATAGTAGCTGCACGTTTGCCCTCCTTTTCAAATTACCCGTTGGGTAATCTAAATATACCATCAGGAGAGGCTCTAGTCAATAATTCACACACTCTTTTCACAATTATTCTTCCATTTCCTTCTGCTTTCTGGCTTCAACCTCCTCCGGCTTAGTAGTCATGAGTGAGTAAAGCTTCAATGTCTTATCGAACTTATCCTTGAACGGAATGATAGTGCTTCCATAGAACAAAAGTCCTTCACCCTCACCACTGTTGGTTACATAGGATGCTCTACATACATCGTCCGTTCCTCCTGAATTTGAAATCTGTTTCGTGTTCCAAATTCAAGAGCGGAGGGGACCGGCTCCTTCTGATGCCTCTGATCATGCGTACTGATTTCCTTTCAGGCCACCAGATCAGGCAGATCTGTGGCTTATTGGCCGGAAATCAAAATTTCAGGACAACAAAAAAAGCCCCTCCGTGAACCGACCCCCAGAAGTTAGACCAAAAAATCTAACTATTGGAGGTCGGTTTTCTTATGGCAAAATATAACTTTGAGCTTAAGAAAAAAATTGTTCTAGAGCATTTAAGTTTAGGTGTTGGTTCAAAAGCACTAGCAAAAAAATATAATGTTAAAAGTGCTAGACAGATTCAACAATGGATTCATAATTATAATGAGTTTGGCGAGGAAGGCTTAAAAAGAAGTAGACAGAAGAATAATTATTCTTTTGAATTCAAGCTTCATATGGTAGAATCTTATTTATCAAACGAGGTCTCATATGAGGAACTGGCATTAGCAAATGGAATCACCAATTATACTATGATTAGTAGATGGGTTGAAGCATTCAGAGTAGCTGGCCCCGACGGGTTAAGGCCTCGGAAGAAAGGTCGGAAAAAAACTTTGGATAATTCTGTTTGCAACAAAATTTCTCAGAATGTTAAAGAGAATACTCCTAATACAAGTGCTGAACATGTGAAAGAATTAGAAGATGAACTTCTTAAGCTAAGAATAGAAAATGCCTTTTTAAAAGAACTGAGGAGACTGCGTTTAGAGGACGGCGCCAAAATGAGAGAACGGCTCGAATCATCAGTAGTCTCCGAAGACAATTCAAATTAAAAGACCTTCTCTCATACACAGGCATGCCTAAAGCAACATATATGTACTGGCAAAAAAGATTTGATAGAGAAAATCCTGACAAGGAACTCGAAGAAAGAATTCTTGAAATTAGGAAATCTCATAAGGACTATGGCTACCGTCGTATACTGGGAGAACTTCGAAACCAAAACATTGTTGTTAACAAGAAAAAGGTTCAAAGAATTATGCAGAAGCTTGGTCTGCAGGTCACTTCATTTACACGAAAGAGCCGTAAATATAGTTCTTACAAGGGAAAGGTAGGAACTATAGCACCTAACAGAATTCGTAGACGATTTAACACGCATATACCTCGTCAGAAAATCACAACAGATACAACAGAATTTAAATACTATGAGGTGGATTCTAAGGGGCACATGACAATGCACAAATTATATCTCGATTCATTTATGGATATGTGCAATGGAGAAATACTAAGTTTTGGGATTGATAAGCATCCTTCTGCTGAAAATGTACTGGTAGCTTTAGAAAAGGCAATCAAAATAACATCTGATTGTCCATATCGAAGAACGTTTCATTCAGATCAAGGATGGGCTTATCAAATGAAAGCCTATTCACGACGATTAAAAGAGGAACGTATCTTTCAAAGTATGTCGAGAAAAGGGAATTGCCATGATAATTCGGTCATGGAGAATTTCTTTGGGTTACTCAAGCAAGAAATCTACTATGGTGTTGTATATTATAGTTTTGAAGAATTGAAATCTGAAATAGAACGATATATAAAATATTATAATGAGCAAAGAATTAAAGAGAAACTAGGATGGATGAGTCCTGTTCAATACAGGCTTAGCCTCTTGGCTGCATAAAAAATGCGTAACAGACAAAATCTGTTACGCAATAAAAGTCTAACTTTTTGGGGTCACCTCACCGGGGTGCTAACCCGAAAGAGCTTTTCTAATAATCATATGAAGTTTTCCTGCTGTTCTTTTATTTCCAGCATAATCAGTATAACAGTTCAAAGTATCAGGGGTATCTCAAATACCTGCCGTAAAGTATCACTGATTCCTATAAAAGTATCATCATTTGATACTTTTTAAATTGGCATAAAAATACACCGGAACTCACCAGCCCGATGTATGATCTTCCTATTTATTTAATGTGCCATGATCTTTCTCATGTTGAGCAATCGCCTGACGAATCAGATACAGCACTTCTCCATTGATAGAACGCCCCTCAAATTCAGCAAGACTTTTCAGTTTTCCGTGCGTCTCAGAATCAATCCGAAGACCAAGGTGTTTATCTTTTTCCATATGGCTTCCTCTCCATTTGATAAGTACAAAATAAGTTCATGTTACGAGTACATTTTAAGTACAAAACATGGTAAAATGGTTTAAATGAACTTGTTTTAAGTATACTATATTTTATTATTAGGGGAGAGCATCAAAAATATGAAGAAAGAAAAGCGATATTATCAAATCCGAATAGATTATTTCTGGCTTTCCATACTGGCAGTCATAATTGTTATCTCCATAATCATTGCATATTATGCCTCTGCCCATGAGCAGACATCTTCCCAACCAGTATCTACTAAATGGAATACCCTCATATACAAACTGAGACAGTACAGGCAAAACATGTTCTGTGTATCTTACTTTAACTACATTCTCAATCTGTTCCAAAGCAGCCAGTTTATCTTCCTTCAAAAATTCTCTTGTTTCGATACACAGCAAACACTCGGCAGATTTTTTAAGTTCTTTGACTGTACACTGTCCACCAATGATCTGCTCTGCAGATTTTTTGACTTCATCAACCTTATCATTTACATAAAGGAATAATGTATTAAAATCTCCACGAATGCAGATTGGATATCCATCAATTTCGATGATTTCAATTGCCCCGCCACCGATAGATGTTGTACCAAGTTTTAATTTAAATCCGTTTTCACTTTCAAGATCAAGATATGCATAGTTTGGTTCTTTGTTATCTTTTTCTTCAATAACAAAATCTATTGCAACACCTTTTTCTTCTGCAATCTTTAAAGAATCTGTCATATCTTCGCTGTCAATTGCCAGTCCAAGCAGACCTGCAACAAATCCTCTGTCAGACCACTGCAGTTTGTAATATGATGCATATGAACTGTTAGGATCAAAGGAAATTCGTCCTTTTTTAACAGGATCTTTTAATAACATTCTTGCCATAGCACCAATGCGATAAGGTCCTGCAGTATGAGAACTGGATGTTCCAACCATTACAGGTCCAAAAACTTCATTAAAAATACTGCTATAATATGTTTCCATACTTATTCCCTCCGTTTTTCACTTTTAGAAATATGTTCTTCCAATCTTTTCTTTACTGATATCATCAGGAGAACCAAAACCAGAATCAAAAGTAATCCCGTCACTACTGACATTATTTTTACAGACTCAAGTCCGCCGACTATCATGATTGCCACAGCTAAAACGCTGAACAAAACAGCCCAGAAAATTCTGTTTGCTCTTGCAGGGTCTTACGTCGTTGCCAAGTTATCTGTTGTTACACTTGCCAGAACGTATGCACATGAGTCAATCGTTGTTGCCAGATATACAAAACATACAAGGCACAAAAACAACATCATAATCTGTGGCATAGGCAGTGTTTTCAGGATAGCAATTACAGCATCACTTAAAAAAGAGCTGCCGCTCAATCATCATTTCAATTTTTGATGATTTTGCGACAACTCCTTTTTGATTGAGCACATCTGACAGATCTACTGTTCTTTTTCCATCTTTGGGCTTGCCGAAAAACAGTCATCCGGTATTTTCGTCAGACTTTCCGGCATATCTACCTGTTCCAGATTATCACAGAAAGAAGCAAATGTTGACGGTAATTCCGTTATTCCTTCTCCCAATGTGATCTTTTTGATTTTTGAGCCGGAAAAGGTTCCGAATCCTTCGAAAATACATTCTTTTCCAAAGACAGCCTCTTCAAATCCAGTGTCCATGAAGCAACAGCCTTTTACTGTTGAACCATCTCCTATATGTATGTATCCCCCGGCTCCTGCCCCACAGAAAGCGGAATCCCAAAGATAGTTTTCACTGGCAGGCAGCTCCACATCTCTCAGGGCTGTACAATCTCTGAATACAGATCCTTCAATTTCTACTGCCTGATTACCGAAAACTACCGTTTCCAAGCTGGTACAGCCTGAGAAAGCATAGCCTCCGATCCAGGTCAGAGAATCCGGAAGTGTTACTTTTTTCAAACCGGTGCAACCCTCAAATGCTGAAACGTCAATATAGCGCATTCCCTCCGGAACTTCAACAGAAGTAATCTTTGTATTATCCTTAAATGCCAGTGAAGCAACACCATTCATTACCGTGTCTTCAATGCTGGAAGGCAGAACAAGCTCCGTTCCTTCTCCTGTATAACCACTCAGCTCCTCATAGTCATTTTTCTCATAGCCGCCATTATCCTGCTGTTCCTCTTCAAGCTGTTCCAGGTCAATCTCCAGACTTTCCAGCAATGTTTTCATCTCTTCCCTGTCCAGGAATTTCCAGAGTTCTTCTTCCGGACAATCAGGAATACTCACCAGTATGCTTAAAATATACTGATCTGTCAGATCCCTGTAAAGGGTAATGTCCCCTTCCTCTCTGCGGCATGCCACATAGTAATGACTTTCTCCCACATCTGTTTCTTTTATTTCTCCATCTGCCTTTGTTTCTGCATTTTTCTTTGCATCCGGGAAGTGAATGATCTGAATATTCAGGTTACCCTCATAAGCACAGTGAATCTTTCCATTCACAAAAAACTCTGCATATTCTCTGCCCTGCCACCGGGTTGGCAGTTTCACGGAAATTCCTTTGGCAGTTACCTCTTCATATTCAATTCCTTCCTGGAATTTTATTCCCTTCAGCACCGTCTGTATCAGCTTATCTTCCATCACAGTATAGATATCATCAAAACGCTCTGTTGTTTTTACTTCAATCTTCAGACCATCCCAGTTTCCCACATAATGATCCTTATATTTCAGAATTGCAGCATATTCTCCGCTTCCCAGATATACTGCAGTCTGATCCGGTCCATTTTTAGCTTCATCCAGATTAGAGCTGAATACAATTGCATTCATACCACTGATGGTGGTTTCTTCTGTTTTTACCTGCTTTGCTCCTCCTTCACGGGCGTTCTGTGCATATTCAAGCTCCGTAATGCGATTTGAAAGCTGCCCGGCTGTTATGGGTGCAAGTGTCATTGTCCATTTCCCGTCTGGATCTGTAAATTCCAGATACTGCTCTTTTTTTGTCGGTTCTTCTGCTTCATAGGGAAGAGTAACCGTAAATTTTCCCTCAGCATAATCATATTCTTTATACTCCGGCAGTGGTGTGGGTGTTGCTGTGGGCGCTGCTTCTTCAGGCTTTTTCTCACCACATGCACATAAAAGACAAACACCCAAAAATACAATCGGAAGCAGCACTCTTTTTAAACTTTTCATAGCTTCTCCTTTCTGAATCCTTCCTTCACTCACATAACCTTTTTCCTCTTTTCGCTCACAGAGCTTTTATCATGCGTTAAGACGCTGTCCACAATATTCGCAATTACTCAGGCGTCCTTTTATTACCTGATTCTTTGCACCGCAGCTAGTACAGGTAACTGTAATATAAATCTTTTCATTTACACGTCTGTTTGGTGCAGTAATCATAATATAATTTCCTTCTCTGTCTATCTGGATATTCCGGATATATCCCCTGGCAATAAATTTTTCCAGTTTTTTTACTGCACTTTTTCCCAGCTCCTGCTCAAGTTTTTCAAATGAGACCGTATTCTGAGCATAAGATTCAAACCAGCAGGCAATTTCCCTGGCATTTTTCTTCCTCACTGCTTTCTGGATTTCCCGGAAAGTCGGATACAGAAACAACAAACAGAGCAGAATCTCTGTTGCTGCCATTCCCCAGCGACCTTCACCAATATACTTCTCCGATGCACCAATGGCTCCCAGGGATAAAAGCATACAGAAGCCACAAAGAACCCACTTCAGTTTTCCCAACACTCCTGCTTTTTTATTTTTTTCTGTCAAGAAATCATTCCTGTCTGTTTCCTCTCTGATCACTCAAAATTCTATGATATATTGATAAAGTTTCTGTCATCCTGCCCCCAGCAAAAGCCATGCGTCACCTGACGGATCATAATAATAAACCACATTGTCTCCTACTGCATAATAATGTTCTTTTGTAAAATGATCCTCATGATCCGTTCCCAGAACAAATACCGGACAATTTCTTCCTTCAATGTACTCCTCAGTACCTGTATACCACAGAGACATACCAATACCAAGATAATAGCTGACTTCATCTGTTTCTGAAAGCTGTTCTCTGGCAATCCTGATATCCAGTTCCGAATCATCCCCCGGATCATACTCATCCCCATTATAGTATATGGAGAAATCATAGCAGTGAGTTTCTGCTGCAAGATGTCCATCCTTTAACGACACCATAGGATGATATTGCACACCCATATTCTGCTTCTGTACAGAAACCATCACATTGGAATGAATCTCACTCACATTGCAGCGCAGGATAATGATTTCATTTTCCTGCCCCGTATAGTATGGGGCATTCAGATCATCCAGATATTCCCCTTCTTCCGTAGGCTGAGCCGGATAAACGCTGATCCTACAATCATCCCCCGGGACAATGGCATAAATTTCATATCCCCCTGCATCAACCACTGTTCCATCCTGCAAAAAAGGATACGCTGCTGCCACTTCTCCCTGTCTGGTATATTCAAGTATCTCTGCTTCCTCTGCACCTTCATAGGTATATCCCAGAAATGCCATTCCGGCCTGACATTCATTTTCCCTGATAATGTCCTGCAGAATTGCCAGATTCTCATCTGCCCCTGGCGCTTTGGCAGATACTTCTCTCATACCTCCACCATGGATACCAACAGAAAACAGTACCGCACAAGCACATACAGCAACTGAATATTTTTTCATACTCTCATCTCCCTTGTCAAATATGCTCTAACCCATTTTTCTCCGCAGATGTCACTGATTTTTTTATCAAATAAATCCCATACCCTATCCTCTTTAATGTACTCCTCGAACTCTTTTTTTACTTAATTTTGTGAAATAATTTTTCGCTTATCTACATTATACGTGCATGCTCAAATAATTACACTAGCACTTCTGACAGTATGCCTGCAATTTGGGGATATCTTCTTGATATCCGTTATACTGTTGCACTGATCAATCCAACAACTACTGACCTTACCAGAAAACTTCAAGGTGGAATCACCAAAAATGACCCTCTTGATTCTCTTACTATTTTTAAACTCTGGGGGATTGACTCCCACCACTGATACTGATTTGTTGCTCGCCACCTACAGAGGTGGGAGTCATCTCACATCTGATATAATCTTCATGTTGATTCCTCTCTGTTGTCATTCTTCTTCTTTTACAAGAGTGATCTTTCCGTTATCCAGGCATTCTACAAACTTACGAACAAGCTCCGGATCAAATTGTTTGCCAGCATCTTGGATCAGCTTCTCCCGTGCTACTTTTACAGGGAAAGCTTTCTTATAGCATCGTACGGATGTCATGGCATCGAATGAATCTGCCACACACAGGATACGTGCAGTCAGTGGAATATCTTCGCCTGCAATTCGGCGTGGATATCCTTTTCCGTCATAGCGCTCATGATGACCGATGACCGCCGGGATAACATAATCCAGTGACGGAAGATGTCGGATAATGTCGATGGAAGCTTCTACATGGCCTTTGATCATCTCGTATTCTTCATCTGTCAATGATCCTGCCTTATTTAATACACTTTCCGGAATACCAATCTTACCGACGTCATGCAAAAGTGCTGCCTGACGAATAATCTCGATCATATCTTCGTTCATTCCAAGTGCTTTTGCAAGTGCTGTTGCATAATAGGCAACATTTGTAGAATGGCTGAAGGTGTAATGATCTTTTGCGTCAATGGCTGCGGTCAATGCGTAGATGGTTGACTCATATTCTTTATAGATATGTGCGTGGTTCTTTGCATGAGCATTTTTATCATTATTGCGGAACATGGTATCAAAAACCTGAATTCCATTTTTTCCGCTGTGTTTTACGTGGTAAACCGCAAGGTCAACATTTTCCATCAGCTCTTTGACATTCTTTGCCGCATACGGTGCTGCGCTGATTCCTGCGCTGACCGTGATTGGTTTAAGCTTCATATCAGTTCTGCGGTTATTCATAACATAAACCTGTTTTGCAATGGATTCTACCAGATTTCTGGCAGAGAAAAGGTCGTATCCTGGAAGCAGAACAGCAAATTCTTTCGCGCCATAGCGGGCAGTATAACCGCTTTCTCCTACGCTGCTGCTGATAATGTCTGCGACGCGCTGCAGACACAGATCGCCTTCTTTTATACCATACAGCTGATTGTATAATTTAAAATCATCTACGTTGATAATGGCCAGTACCAGAGAGGCATCTCTGTTTTTCTCGAATTCTTCGTTGAGAACTTCATAGAAATATTTTCGATTTAATAATCCAGTCAGTTCATCGGTTCTTGACTCAAGACGGGCATTCTCATACAGCTTTGCATTTTTGATAGCAATAGATGCCACTGATGTGATGTTTGAGATTATCTCTACTTCATCGTATGCGAGTCTCTTTTTTGAAGAAGATGATGTGATCAGAATCACTCCCGCCAGATTATCACCATCTTTTAATCCGGCACAGTAACGTATATGGTTTTTATCCAGCTGATGTTTTTCCTCCTCCCACATGGACTTGTACTCTACAGAGTAGCGGAAATCACGGTAAATGATCGGTTCTTCGTGGTCTTTCAGCCACTGGACCATTGGATTTTCTTCTTCAAAGGCAAACGCCAGATCACTTAAAGGCTGGTCACTTGCAACCCCACAATATGCCTCGCCAGGTGCGTCCTGCATACAGATATAGATATTTCCAACCTCCATCAGATCTTTCATAACACGGATTGTTTTGTCCAGGATTTCCTGAAGATCCAGTGTTTTGGAGATTGCTAAGTTAAATTCTCTGATTTTCTCAGCCTGATGGTTTTCTTCTCTGACAAACACGTTGCGGATCAAAAGCTTCCACAGGAATATAAAGAATGCATAAATGATCAGGAAAACAATTGCAAAAACAAGCGTATAAATTTGGGTGTTCTTATCCGGCTGCATGTGGAATAAGTTTTGCAGGGATGGAACGATATTTAAGAAAACAAGAATGGAAAACAGAAAGCCGATACCATAGCACAAGGAAGGGGATGCCAGCATCTGCAGACGGAACAAACGTCTGCGAATCAACGCGTAGAACAGTAAAAATACGTTTACTACACCACTTAAGATATCAATCGGAAATCCACTGAAGAATGGAATTCCAAGAAATGCATTTCCTAACAATAATGTCAGAACTCCCAGCATGACTGGTTCGTACTGGACTTTCATAGTTGGATTGTTTTTACAGATCCGTACAAGGACTGTAAAGATATGGAGCAGGAATATTGCCGCTGGTATAAAAAATACGATGATCGCAGGCTTGATCTCATATACAAAAGTTGCAGCTCCGTTTTTTCTACCATGCTCGGTGATTCAAGGAAAACTCCAAATTGTGCGTTCAGCCACAAGCAGATCAACATGACTGCAAGGTATATTCTTCCTGAAATGCCGTTCTTTTCGCCGCCAAAGGCAAGAATAAAACGGTAATACGCATATGGCAGCAATAAAATTCCCAACAGGGAAACCTGGTACCAGAATTCACATCCAGGCCAAAGCTGTGCTCGCATAAAGGCGGAACCTCCGGCCCAGAATAGCAGGCCCGTCAGCACCACCAAAAAACTGTTTATTAGACAGCTCCTTCAAAGAAAATCTGCAGGATACCTTTCTTCTTTCCTTCTGTAAGTTCATTCCACCCACACTTTTCTCTGGATCTTTTCACCTGTTCACTTGTAAGCCCAGATTTCTTGCCATTCACCCTTTCAAGAACCTCTTCTACCGTCTGCTGATAAATTTCCTTCATCACTTCCGCCTCATCGTTTCTAAGTATTTACTACCTGAATTTCTTATGCAATGAAAGACCTCTTTGAAAAAAATATAAAAAAAAGACCTTCATTGCATAATAAAAAATGCAATAAAAGTCTCACCATTTCCTTATGATACCGGATGCTTCCACCGTACTGACAACATCACAAACGCAATTTGTTAAGCGCAGGTTACTCCCCTTTATTGGATCAAATCCAATACCAAAAGTAACATCATTGTCAAGATACTTTATCATTACTTTTTCATTTTATGTTATACTTTTTACATCGTTAACACTATTAAAATAAATTCTCCGGAGGTGAATCAAATGGATCATACGAATAATTCCTGTTGTTGTGGTGAAGCGGAACATTTTTCCGGATGTCTGATTTGTGGTGCTCCTATTACGTATCGTGCTGAAAGCTCTATTCAGACGTGTAGTATCTGCCATAAAGAGCAATTAACCAATGCGGTCTGTGAAAATAGTCACTTTATCTGTGATGCCTGTCACAGCTATGGCACATATGCTCCGGTAATCGCAGCGCTCAGAGACAGTACCGAAAAAGATGCTTTGCTTCTTCTGGAAAAAATTATGGATCTTCCATCTGTACATATGCATGGACCAGAGCATCATGCAATTGTTCCGTGCGTTCTTCTGACAGCGTTTCGCAATAATGGAGAACATATGAATTACGATGCTGCACTATCTGAGATCTGTAAAAGAGCGAAGCAGGTTCCGGGCGGTACCTGTGGTTACTGGGGTGTCTGTGGAGCTGCTGCCGGAGCCGGTATTCTCATGTCCGTTATGACTGGATCCAGTCCACTTCACAAAGATGCATGGCCGTTTCCTCAAAAACTTGTTTCCATTATTTTATCCAGACTGGCAGATGTTGGTGGACCTCGCTGCTGCAAACGTACCAGCAGAATTGCCATTGAAGAAGCTGTTCATTTTTACAGTCAGTTTTGTTCTGTAAACATTCCGTTGTCTTCTATAACGTGTAAATACTGCGAAGATAATCGCGAATGCATCCAGGAAGATTGTCCATACTATTCTGAATAACAGGCAAGGCAGTGATTCCATGATACCACGAAATCACTGCCTTGTAACTCGTTTGCCAGGATACAGCGCCCCATCTTCCCACTTTGCTTTTCTGCAGTTCCATGAACAAATATCCTTCTCTTCCAAAATACTCCTGATTCGTTCTTCTCCATTGTCCGATGTAAAAAGTGCTGTAATTTCCTTTTTTCCATCTACAATTTTCACACAATAATCTACCAGTTCCGGAATCTCAAACAGCAATTCATCCATCTCTCTGATACTTCCCAATGGATCCATCCGCTTTACAAAGTCCAGACGTTTTATTTCACTTCCACAGAAACATCTTCCCGGAATAATCCTTGTCCAGTCACCGGTTCGATATCGAATCAACGGCTGTGCTTCCATTCCAATGGTTGTAATCACCAGTTCTCCCCTTTCACCGTCCGGCAGCACATTTCCGTTCTCATCTATAATCTCTGTAATACAATGGTTTTCCCGCATATGCATGCCCTCATGCGCCGTGCAGCAAATGGCACCTCCAAGCCCCATCTCTCTGGAACCATAGTGCGGCCAAAGTCGTGTTTGCAGAATTTCTTCGATTGCTTTCATGACAGTTTTCGGACAGGCATCTCCGGATACCAGTGCTCTTTTTATACTGCCTTTTCCGCACATTCGAAGCATGGAAAGCAATGCCGTCGGCATTCCCACATACGTATCCGGCTGCTCCTCTTCCAGAATCCTGTTCAGTTCGCCATAAGTTCTTCCTGTCCCGGTCGAAAGAGGTTTTGCTCCCAGACGTCTGATTGCCTCCGCGATCAGTTCTCCCAATCCAAAAGGACCTGAAAACGGCATAGCCACCATCGTTATACTTCCAGGATAAATAAATTCACCCAGACCTGCCATAAAAAGTTCTATGGTGTGTTCACAGTCTCCCTCTGTATAGAATACACGTTTACCGGCACCGGTAGTTCCGCTTGTCTGTTCTGATATCACTTTCTGGACTTCCCCCTGGGAGCAAAGCAGCATCCTGCCTCCATCTCTTGCCAGATCTGTTTCTGTTGTAAAAGGAAGGCTTCTCAAATCTGTCAGGCTTTCCAGTCTTTCCGGAAAATCTCGGTAAAAACCCTCTCGTTCTTTTTCTCTCTTCAGTACAATATTTAATTTCTTCAGCTGTATTCTGTGTATTTCATCTCTTGTAATCTCTGTAATGCCTTCCTGCTTACAGATCATTGCATCTATATTCGATCGTTTCACTTTCTGTATAAATATATTCCTTTCGAATTCGTCAGATTATATGCACAAAACGGTACCATTCCATAATCAGAATCCACCTCGCAGATATAACATCTTTTCAGACGTTCAAGATCCAGATTCCATGCATCCTGAAAAATCATCCCTGATACCGCAAAAGTTTCATTATGAACCCGGATCAGGAATTCATCCAGCGCATCTGTCTGTGTCATTTCATCATCATCAAATTTTTTTGTGCTATAGCTCCACTGATTTTCCACATACTGTCTGGAATTATCGCTGGTAGTACAACAACATCCTCTGCCTGATTTCTTTTCCAGAAGTTTCAGTTCCCTCTCACCTTTTTTCAGATAACTTGCATGAAAAGAACAGTATGGATTCTCTGCTCCACCACCGGCAAAATCCTCACTTTTCATAAGCCCGTCAGTCTGTTCCTCGATCAGCTTTAACATCTTTGGTATGGTAATCGGAGCTTGTGGACGCTGCTGAGAACATCTGCCAAAATAGCTGATCGGCTGGAAATGTACTCCTCTTACAAATGGCATATGATCCATCGCAAACTTAAGGATATCTCCAACCTGCATGTCATTTACTCCTGGAGCAATGACAGGTACCAGGGCAATTCCCAGTTCCGCTTCCGAACAGTTTAACACAGCCTTTTCTTTCAGTTCCATCATAGAGCGTCCGCGCAACGTCTGATACACGTCATCTGTGACACCGTCAAACTGAAGAAATACTGTATTCAGTCCTGCTTTTTTTAGTTTTCTGGCATATCCTGCTTCCTGCGCAAGACGGATTCCATTGGTATTCAATTGAAAAAATGTAAACCCTTTTTCTCTACCCATATGTATGATCTCCGGAAGATCCTCCCGCATGGTTGGTTCTCCTCCTGAGAGCTGTATATTGAATGGTCCCCCATGATCCATCAGAAAATCATATTGCTTTTCTATTTCATCAATTGAAGGATCACCGTTTTCCAGACATTCTCCTGCCGAAGCAAAACAGACCGGGCAGTGCATATTACAGCGCTTTGTCACTTCCAGTATCATACAACAGCCTTTTCGTTCGTGCTCCTCACAGAGTCCACAATTATCCGGGCAGGATTTCTCTTTGATTTTTGGATTTACAGGAGTCTCCGCAGACAGGTTTTCTCTTCCCCAGGAAAGATACTCTGCTGCCGTTCCTTCCCAGATCAGTGTCTGAAACTTTCCGTGGATATCACATTCTTTCACCAGATAAATGCCATCTTCACCGATACATTTTTTAGCCGTAAGTACTTTCATACATATCGGGCATACACTTTTTGTTTTACCCAGCGTAATCATAGTTCCAATATTCCCCGTTCTGTCAGTATTTCTATCACTTTCGTATAAGTATCTGCAATCAGCGCAGGACATTGCTCCATAATCACTCCCCAATCCAGATTAGAAGTGATATCCTTACAATAAAAAGCACCAAACTCTTCTTCGGTCTTCTTATGGAACCACTGATATAATTCCTGCACAGCCGGTTTCATCTGTATATCTTCTTTCTCCTGCGGAGCCAGATTGCCAAGGAACAAACCTATCGCACAGGCTCCTCCTGTCAGGCAGCCACAGGTATCTCCACAGTAACCGATCCCACCGCCAAGACCTCCCAGAGCCTTTACAAGCTGTGGATTTTCCTCACCTATGGCTTCCAGTGTCATAATCATAACCATTTGTGAGCAATGATAACCCATACTGCTAAGTTCTATGATTCTTTCATAAAGATCCATGTGCTACTCCTTTCTGCCAACCAACATGGTATAGCGCAGCTTCTTTCCTTTATATTCTTTCTGCAGAAGCTTATACTCTTCGCAGCAGAACGAATCATTCCAGATTGCTTCCAGATAATATTCCCGCCAAAGTAACGTCTGATCCTCCTGCCGGAGAATGGTAAATCCTGTCTGTTCTGCCATTTTCAAAAGATTTCCGGTATCAAGATCTGACAATAAAAGAAAACCTCCCTTTTTCAAAACGCGCCAGCATTCAGATAGTGCATTTTTCTGATCTCTGCTAACAAAAAATGCACACTGGCTGATGCAAAGATCTATACTGTCTGATGAATACTGCAAATGCAGAAAATCGCCAATTTCCACATCACTGCCCCGTGGGAAAAGATCCACGCCATGTGCTTCCAGCCCAAATGATTTCAGGATTCGAACCGTGTCTCCTTCTCCTGCTCCAAGATCCAGTGCTTTCATTTCTTTTTTCCATTCTATGTTCTCCAGAAGATGAAGCGTCTGCGCTTCCCCTCCCGGATGCCTGTTCATCTATTTATCCTCCAGTGCACGCTCCACCGCGAGCACTTTTCCAAGTGCGAGTTCTTCCGGAACATACACAAACCCACACTTTGGACAGACAGGCATTTCCACAGGAAACCCATTTTCCAGATACATAAATTTTGCTTTTCCTTTTACAAGAGGAACCTTACATTTCATGCAGGTCAGCTTTCCTTCCGGATCAATCGTATAATATGTTCTTTCTACTGCCATTACTGTCCCACCCTTTTCATAATATTCATTCGATGACTGTATGCTCTGTGTACCAGATATCCGTCTTCTGTTTCCACAAACCGCACCCAGAATGTGACATTTCCCAGTCTGCTTCTTGTCACCAGTTCTTTTGTTTCTTCATCCAGGATTGCTTCCTGATTTTCTCTGTAATCTGATAACACACGTTCCACATCACTTTTCAGTATCATGCGCTCATCCATCATATGGATTGCCTCCTCTGTATAGGCAACAGTATAGTCTTTTTTCTCCATGATCGGTTCCTCATTCCAGATGTTTTTTAAAAGTGTTTGTTTCAATATGAGCCTGTTGTAGCGTTTCTCACTGATATCAGGCATGTTGCTGGCATTTGCCCCATACAGAAGTTCAAGTATATGTCGGGATTCTCTTCCCTCTCTGGCAAATCGGTCTCTGCATGCCATGCAGTATGTAATATATGGTGCATCGGAACGTTCCAGACACTTTTCTGTCATTTTCGCTGCCATATCTTTATTGGCATATGCCGTCAGACCTCCATATCCACAACATGGAGACAAATCTCTGGAATATTCTGTATCTTCAACGATACATCCCATATCCGACAAAAGTTGTCGTATCATATCTTGTGTCTGTGCATCCCCTCTGGCACCACAGGCATCATGTATGGCAACCGGTATCTCCAGTCCTTTCGCCTGCTGTGGAAGTCCGATTTCTCTCAAAATTTCCCAGATTCCTATAACATGTGCTCCAATACTTTCTTTTAGCTGCTTCATGCAGCTTGGACAGCCTGCAATGATGATCGGATCACCAAGCTTGGCCAGTTCCTGTTTCAGCTGCTCATTTACTTTTTCTGTCATTTCATAGCGACCCGCCCATTCGCTGATTGCACCACAGCATCCCAGCATCAGAGCAACGCCTCCAGCTACCCGATTACTTAAATCTTCGTATGCCTGCATAACCACATCCGGCGCTATCGCACCAGCCTGACAGCCCGGGAAAAATACATATCTGCAAGTTTCATATCCCGGCTGGAGTCTGCTTAAAAAAGCCTCTGAATTTGAAAATAACATGTCCATCAGTGCAAATTCATGTGGCGCCAGCGGCATCTTATCTGTAGATACCATATTTTCTCTTGCTGACTTGCACACCTGACTCATATCAAATCCATTCGGACAGATCACCGTACACTGTCCACAGAGGGCACAGGCATTCATCGGTTTGTTCATCGGATGATCTCCCATGATAATCTGCGTATTATTATAGATCTCACGGGCTAATAAACCCGGATGTTTTTGATATTCACTTAAATACACACAGCCTTTCATGCATTCGTCACAATGACACTGAATACATCGTTTTGCTTCTTCTACAGCTTCTTCTTTTGAATATCCATTCTGACCACAGAAAATCTTATTCGATCCATGGATTCCTTCCATGTTCGTATAAAGCTTGGTAGTCACTGCTCCTTCACTGCCTCTATTGCTGTGCGGCGATAAATTCTGTACCAGAAGATCCACTGTCAGAGCTGCCCGCTTTGCGGCAAAAGCCGCATCCATCACAGATTCCGCAGGTCCGCTGACAATCTTTGCCTGTTCTCTTAACATAATCTCGACATCTGCTTCTTCCGGAGCTAACATTTTTGCCACTTCTTCTGATGCGCAGACCACATCTGCCAGTTCCATTTTTTCTCTGATAAACGAAAGATTCAAACTGCATCCAAATTCAAAAGAAAGATCCATAGATTTCAGACGTTTCACTTCATTGCTGCGGTCTGATTCCAAAAGATGTCCGGCTGCCGCTGCAATATAGCTTTCATAATCTTCTTCCTTACAATAAATTGTCGTAGGATACATTTTCTTTTCCAGTTCCCCTGCAAGAAACAGTGGAAATAATCCAGAACCAAAGATTGCTGCCCTTTTCTTCTTTCTCATGCGAAATACACTGCTTCGTCTTCCCGGTTCTCCATACCGGACAATCGCACGTTCTACTTCTCGTATGGAGACACCATCACCAAGTTCACAAAGCTTGCAATTATCTTCGCAAGGTGCCGTACATCCATCACAGAGAATCATTGGAAATGGTGTAATTTTCTCATAAATTGCCAACGCTTTCTTAAAATTTCCTTTTGCAGCATAATACAGCATCTCTTTTGTATCCATTTTGAAAGGACAGGCTGCAACACAGTAGGCCGGCTGTTCATGGACGCAGAGACTGATCATATGATCCATCTCTTCTTTTGACATTCGATTTACATGATAAACGTGAGTAGAACCTCTCTCCTGTATGTATGTCATAACCTGATACTCCTTTCGTCTGTAAAGGGGAGGCAGTTTCCCGTCTCCCCTGATTATATCACAGTTGGCAGCTTTTACTCCAACCACATTATGAATTAAGCTTATTTCTCAAGTTCTTTTAATGCTGCAAGAACCCTTTCCGGACGGGCAGGGATACGTGTAATACGTGCACCTGTCGCATTAAAGATTGCATTCAGGATTGCAGGATGTGGAGCATCCAGTGGAGCCTCACCACAACCAGCCGCACCGTAAGGACCACTTGGACGATATGTTTCATTGAAGTGAAGTTCAATATCATCCGGAGCATCCTTTGGATATGGAATACCACAATTCTTCAAAGTGGTGTCATGGTTCAAATCTTCAAAATCTTCCGAAAGAGCAAGACCGATACCCTGTACAAGACCACCATAGAAATTACCTTCTACAAGAAGTCTGTTCATGATCGTACCTACGTCAGCTACGCAAGTAAATTTCTCAACGGTAACTTTACCTGTTTCTGTATTAACAGCAACTTCCGGCAGGAAGATAGTATACATATAAGTTGCAAATGGATCGCCCTGTGCGGTATCCTGATCGATCGGATGATCTGCACAGAATGTAGTTACCCAGTTACCTTCATATTTTGTTGCAAGCCCTTCTGCTACCATCTCATCATAAGTACGGAATGTTCCGTCTTCTTTCTTCATTGCTGCTACAAGATTTTCTGCAGCCAGACGACATGCATTACCTGACATAACCTGTGAGCGTGATCCTCCTGCAGGTCCTGCATTCGGACATGTCTTCGTATCATTCATAACCAGTTTAATCTGTTCCGGTCTGATTCCTGCCTGACGCAGTGTTTCATGAGATGATACAAGAACACCCATATCAGCCCCCTGTCCATGATCTTCCCATGCAGCATACATCGTAACGGTTCCATCCGGATTTAATTCTGCAAATGCATTTGATGTATCAACACCATCAAGACCACAACCGTATACTCCAAGAGATACACCGATACCATATTTCATCTTTCCGTCAGAAGCTGCATTCTTTTCGGCAACACGTTTTTTCGCCGCTTCATACAATGGACGTGCTTTCTTAAACAAATCTTCCTCACAATATACCTCCGGTGGATAACCTGTCGGGATGGTAGTGCCCTCTGATTCTTTATAGCAGTTCATTTCACGGATATCAAACGGATCGATTCCCATCTTAGCTGCCAGCACGTCAATTGCAATCTCAGATCCCATATAAGACTGTGGTGAACCATAAGCACGGAATGCGGAGCCCCATGCATGGTTTGTAAATACGGTTGTTGATTTATTACGAATAGAATTAATTCCATAACCTGCGCCTGTAAACTGAGAAAGTCTCATGGTAAGCAGATCGCCAAATTCTGAATATGGACCGTGATCTACATAGTTGTTACCCCAAAGTGCTAAGAGTTTACCATTTTCATCTGCTGCAAGCTTAATATTCATAAATGCAGGAGATCTCTTTCCTGTATAAGTAATGTTCTGGAACTGATTAAATACCAGCGATACCGGACGTTCCAGAATCTTAACAGCTGCACCAATCAGAGCCTCATTTGTCGGTGAGAACTTGTAACCAAATGTTCCGCCTGCATGGTTCTGAACAAGTCTTAAGTTTTCCATTGGTACACCGATACCATCTGCGATCATAGGCATATGAAGATGTATACCGATAGATTTGGAATGCACTGTTATCATACCGTCTTCATCAATATATCCATAGCCACAGTCCGGCTCAAGGTGAAGATGAGGCTGGCGTGAACAGTAGGACTCGATCTCAACCTGCTGTGAATCCGGAATGCTGTCCCAGTCAAAGTCCGGTCCCTTGATACAGTTTGTCTCAAAAAATGCGTTTGGAGTACCAGGATGGATCTCTGCTGCATCCGGTGCGATTGCATCCATTGCGTTCATATATGCAGGAAGTTCTTCGATCTCCACCTTAACTGCATCTGCTGCTGCACGTGCATGCTCTTCTGTGTCGGCAGCTACGATCGCAATCGCATCACCAAACTGAAAGATCTTTTCGTCGCAGAGTACAGGACGCTCAAATCCGTCTGTCTTATTGTGTTTCGGAAGCATTACAAGACCATTGATCTTGTTGGTTCCGCCTGCTGCCTTAATGTCCTTCGCTGTAATAACACGAACAACTCCCGGCATACTCTCTGCTTCTGTTGTATCGATACTGAGAATATTTGCGTGAGAAACCTTGGCCTGTGTAAGTGCAAGACGAAGAGTTCCCTCCGGCATCTTTAATGCATCATCTGCACCGAAATCCCAGGTACCTGTTACCTTCTGTGCTGCTGATGGACGGATATAATTTGTACCCACGATAGAATCTTCTGTCTGTCTGAACACAAGATCTTCCTTTGTCATCTCGCCGCGCAGAACTGCTGCAGCTGCCATAGTTGCGTCAATAAGTGGCTTGTAACCTGTACAGCGACAAAGGTTACGCTGTTTGTTAAACCAGTCTCTTACCTCTTCGCGAGTCGGACTTGGATTCTCATCAAGAAGCACTTTTGCTGAGATAATAAATCCCGGTGAACAGAAACCACACTGTGCACATCCATATGCCATCCATGCAACCTGAATTGGGTGCATATCAGAAATGGTTCCGACACCTTCAATCGTTGTAATCTCTGCGTGGTCAGGAACACGGCTCATCTTATAAATACAGGATCTTGTAACTTTTCCGTTCATAATAACATTACATGCTCCGCAATGACCTTCTCCACAACCGATCTTACATCCTGTAAGAAGAAGATGCTCACGAAGTACCTGAGCCAGTGTCTCATCCTTATCAAGAATAAGGATTCGCTCCACACCATTGATCTTCAATGTCTTTTTAATCATGTTTCATTCCTCCTTTAAAAAATACACGTTCCGATGTTACAAATCTTCTGACTTATGTGTTCCGCATGGATCATGATCGATTCCCTTACCCGTCAGATCTTTAAGTTTTTCCATTCCTCTGACAGAATAGAAAACAATGGAAGAGCTGCTTCCGTCCAGATTCTCACCACTGAGTTTTAAAACATTCGCATTCTCATAATAATCAATCGGAAGTGTCCGACTGTATTGCTCTCCTGTGCGCTCATCTTTTACCTGTATCGTAACTTCTTTTGCGGTAATTTCAAAAATCTTATCCATGGAAACGTTCTCCTGTTTACATTATTTTGTATAATTTCATGTTATCATAATTTTGTACAGTTTTACAAATTGTAAATAATTATTAGTTGGCTATTTTTTGCTCTTTTTTATATTGTTTTATTACTTTGTCGAAAATTTTACTATTTATTCCCACTTTTTATGCTATAATAATATCAAATTTGTACAATGTTATTTTTAGGAGGTATCTATGATGCAGACAGGTGCTCTCATCGTAGCTGCAGGGAAATCGTCACGAATGGGAGACTTCAAGCCCATGCTTCAGCTTGGATCCATTTCCATCGCGCAGCGTGTGATTAATAACTTCCGGCAGGCCGGAATCTCTAAAATAGTGGTGGTAACCGGATATAATGCGGATGCTCTGGAACGCCACCTTGCTTCCAATCATGTTATTTTTCTTCGAAATGATGACTATGAAACTACTCATATGTTTGATTCTGTCAGGATTGGACTGGAATATTTAAAAGACAAAGTGGATACGGTACTCTTTACACCTGTAGATGTTCCACTATTCACAGCACATACTGTTACACAAATGCTTTCTCTTGGACAGCCTCTTGTCACTCCGGTCTGTAACGGAACTCCAGGTCATCCGATCCTGATTCGTTCCTCATTAATTGAGTCCATTTTAAGCAATGATGGAAACACTGGTCTGAAGGGTGCTGTAGAACATTGTGGAACTCCCATGTATTGTTTAAATGTAGAAGATCCTGGAATCATTCATGATACGGATACACCAGAGGATTATGCAGAACTTCTTCGTGCACACAATCAAAGTCTGATCCGTTCAGAGATTCAGATTCAGCTGGCACGGGAAAAGGTCTTCTTTGATGAACAGCTTTATTCGCTGCTTACACTGATTCATGAAACAGGATCTGTTCGTGATGCCTGCGAACGCATGCACATTTCCTACTCCACCAGCTGGAATCTGATCCATACATTAGAATCTCAGCTTCATGAACCGCTGATTATTCGAAGTCAGGGCGGTGTAAAGGGCAGTCACAGTGAGCTGACACCATACGGAGAAGAATTTTTGAAGCGATATGCCCGTTTTTCAGAGGAAACACGTACCTGTTCCGAAGCAATATTTGAAAAGTGTTTCAGAGGATTTTTCAATGCGTAATCTTTATCTTATTCGACACGGAAAAACACAATATCCAGATGAACATTCTTACTGTATCGGTCAGACTGATTTTTCTTTATCTATGCTTGGACATCTGCAGTCAGTCCTTCTTCACGGAGAACTGGATGATAAAATAACTGCTGTTTACTGCAGTCCTTTGTCAAGAGCTATGGAAACGGCTGCACATATCACACCTGATCTTCCACATATCACTATCTCAGATTTAACAGAACGAAATCTGGGAGAATGGGATGGTCTTTCATTTGATGAGATACGCAAAAGATGGCCGGACATATATGAAGCACGTGGAATGAATCCTGATTACCCGATTCCAGGAGCAGAAACCCCTTTCGCATCTGGCATGCGTTTTTCGCAGGCAATTTATGAGATTCTTCGTTCTTCTGAGGGTGATATTGCGATTGTTGCTCATACAGATGTAATTTCTTCTTATCTGTATTTGCTTGATTCAAAACAGCATGCCAGACAGTATTTTCGTCTTCCATGTGGTTCCTATTATCATCTGAACGCAGACGATAACGATCATGTTGCCTTATCTGATTCGACTTACCTGCTGCCTCATCCTGACTTGCATGACGAACTATGCCGGATGCTTCGCGATGCGGTGTCTCTTCCTCATCATGTACAGGCACACAGTGATGCAGTGACTGAATTGGCTTGCCTTTTCTGCGATCTGCTGGAATCTCATGGTTACTTTTTTAATAAAAAACTGATTCGCTCCGGAGCGCTCCTTCATGATATTGCCAGACTTCAAAAACATCACACCAAAACAGGTGGTGATCTTTTCTTACAATTAGGCTATACTGAAATCAGTCAGATTATTTCACAACATCATGGTTTACAGAAGACAATTCTGAATGAAGCGGCTATCGTCTTTTTATCAGATAAACTGATTCAGGAAACCGAACGTGTAACCATCGAAAAACGATTTGCGGACAGTCTGTGTAAGTGTAACAGTCCCGAAGCTTTGAAATCTCATGAACGACAGCTTAAACAGGCTCTTGATCTGCAAAATATGATACAGACCATCTGTCACATGACGATATGACTTATAGAAAATTACAGGAGGTGTTTTATATATGAGAACTTTATTTCAGATCATACAACAAGAATTTCAAAAAGGAAACGACCTTGTGCTTGCATCCATCGTTGCTTCCTCAGGATCGACGCCAAGAGGTGCCGGTTCCCGTATGTTGGTTGGAAAAAAAGGCCGAATTGCCGGAACCATAGGCGGAGGTTCTGTCGAATATCGTGCAGAGCTTATGGCACTTGATATTCTTGAAAAGAAAGAATCCTGTGAACATGAATTCCGGTTGAATCGCAAAGATGTTGAAAATATCGGTATGATTTGTGGTGGTGATGTTACCGCATTTTTCCAGTATCTGGATCATAATGGCCCTATTATTATGGAACTTGCCGTAACTGCTGAGACATTATATAAAGAACGAAAAGATTTCTGGCTGATCTGTGATCTTCATGCTACATCCGGTATGAGTCTTTACAGTGCATCCTATGGATTGACTGGAAATGCTGATGTTCCTTCTTCCATCTTATCTTCCTTATCTGCAAGACCATGCCGTCATCGCAATGAAACCTGTGACCTGTTTACAGAACAAATCGGTACCTCCGGAACTGTCTATGTATTTGGAGGCGGGCATGTTTCACAAAAGCTGGTACCAATACTTGCAAGTGTTGACTTTCACTGCATCGTTCTGGATGACCGTCCGGAATTTACAGATCCTGCTCTTTTCCCGGATGCAGCAGAGACAATCCTTTGCGATTTTGATCATCTGGATCAGAGCATTTCTATCACAGATGCTGATTATTGCTGTGTCATGACACGAGGTCATGCCTATGATACGATTGTGCAGGCACAACTTCTTGCCACACCTGCATGCTATATCGGCGTCATTGGAAGTCTTGCCAAAAGAGCTGGTGTATTTCATCGTCTCGTAGAAGAGTATGGAATCGATGAGCGAGAATTAGACCGTATTATCACGCCTGTGGGACTTAATATTAAAGCAGAAACACCTGCTGAAATCGCAATATCTATCACAGGACAAATGATTCAGGTTCGAGCTGAAAGAAAGGCTGCTATGAAATGATGACAAAACATGTCTACAAAACTATTATATTCGGTGCCGGACAGATTGGGCAGATGACTGCCCGACTTCTTGGAAATTCCTATCAGATCATGTGCTTTGCCGATAATGATCCGCGCAAACATGGACAATTTATTGGTAATATCCCAATCTGTTCTCCATCAAAGGCCGCTGCTCTTCTTCCTGATCTGATTATTCTTGGTGTATTGGATGAAGAGCGGCGTGGTTCTATGATGCAGCAGATGGAGCACTTGGGCTATCACGGTTCATTTTGTGATCCTTCTGCACTTCGCATGTTCGATGCACGGGTTGCGGTTATGCGCCTTTTAGCCGAACAGATGCATCAACAAAATATCCCTGGAGATGTGGCAGAACTTGGTGTTTTCCAGGGTGATTTTTCTTGCCTGATCAGTACAGCCTTTCCAGATCGAAAAATACATCTTTTTGATACTTTTGAAGGCTTTTCAGAAAAAGATATTGCCGTAGAAACCTCCAGACATCTGTCTCGCGCTAAAACAGGTGACTTTTCTTCTACAGATGTAGACTCTGTTCTTCGCATCATGCCTGATCCATCACATGTGATCATCCATAAAGGATGGTTTCCGGATACTTTTTCCGATATTACCGATGAAACTTTCTGTTTCGTATCATTAGATGCAGATCTCTATGCTCCAACTGCTGCTGCATTACCTCTGTTTTATGAACGTCTGTCTATCGGCGGAGTTCTCCTGATCCATGACGTATACAGTACCCAGTTTTCCGGATGTAACAAAGCTGTAGACGAATTCTGCCTGAAACACCACCTGTTTGCAGATCCTGTATGCGATCTGCATGGAAGTGCTATTATCCGAAAAATCATTTAAAACCTAATCGAAAGCCTTTCATAATCCTATACGCCTTCTGTATTATGCTATTTTACGAGATACCCTCCATCCACCGGAATGATTGCTCCGTTGAGATAGTCGGATGCATCTGATGCCAGAAAAACACAAGGACCTTTCATATCTTCCAGAGTTCCCCAGACGTGAGCATGAATACGTCCGGTAATTTCTGCATATCGTGGATTCGATGGATCTATCAGTGCCGTGTTCATCTCTGTATCCATATACCCAGGTGCGAGAGCATTCACATTAATTTTTTTGATGCCCACTCATTACAAAATGCTTTTGTGAGCTGAGCTACTGCCCCTTTCGATGCTGCGTAAGCCGGAACAGTATAACCACCAAAGAAAGATAACATAGATGCAATATTTATAATCTTGCCCTTGCTATCCTGTGCAATAAACTTTTTGGCAGCTCTCTGACACCAGTCAAATACTGCATTCTGATTCACTTCAATGACATACTGATAATCTTCCATTGGAAATTTCTTCACTTGGATGACGGCGCTGTACTCCCGCTGCATTTACCAAAATATCCAGAGGATTTCCCAACTTTTCCACAGCTTCTTCAAATCCTCTTGCACGATCTTTGGCATCTGCCAGATTTGCAATTACTCCATGACACAAAAATCCTTTTTTGATAAATTCGTCCGCAACTGCTTCTGCTTTTGCAGATGATCCTACAATGACAACTTCTGCTCCTGCTTCCATCAAGCCTTCTGCCATGCCATATCCCAGTCCTCGCGTTCCACCTGTAACGATTGCTTTTCTTCCTGTTAAATCTGTAAAATTCTTCATCTTCTCCTCCATTCTGTGCAGTAATTACACGTTACGCAATCGATTGCGTAATTAATAATACTACAGAACAATTACTCCACACTTTAAAAGACATAAAATTTACGGATATAGAAGAACAGGGCTTCATGCCGATATATGAACGTCAGGAAATCACTGACGATCTCCATGAAACCTGCGGATTCAGAACGGACTATCAATTCATAACAAAACGGAAAATGAAAGGAATTCAGAAAAAAAGTAAGCAGAGATAAAACATTACTATATTTCGTGTATGCAGATAAAAGTGCCACACCCCTTGTACAGGGATTGTGGCACTTTTTTAACTAATCAACTGTCAAAGATGAGATTATATAATCATTTTAGTATCTTGTCAATTGTTAACAATTGACAAGATACCCTTCAGTCTTTAAATATGTATCAGAATCGTTAATATTCTGAAAATATCCCTCATTGGATTCCGTATAACAAACAAAAATTCCTACAGTATTTAAAAATCTATAGTTTAACGGATTCCTTTGTGAAAATATCAGCAATTTCGCATTCCGTGCAGACTTTCTTATAGATTTCCGGATCATTGATATTCTGAAAATAGTTTTCCGGTGCACTGGTATGGTATAGGGAATATCCCACTGTATTTAAAAAACGATACACCGATGATCTTCCTGATTCCAGAAAATCTGTGATCTCTTTATAAAGTCTGGCATCATATACCGCTATCAGCGATTCTTCTTTTCCATTATGACACAGCATAGTCACCGGTTGGTCGGCTTTTTCCATTGCGAACTTCAACAGATTTTGAAGTTCTTCCACAGGTACCAGCGGCGTATCTACCCCCAGCACCAGGCATTTTTCTGTCTTTGCCCTTCGAAAACAGCTCTCCAGACCGCCAAGTGGACCCTGACCGGAAATTCGATCCGGCACAATCTCTTCCCCACACTGTGTTCCACGATATCCAGAAATTAAGATCTGTTTTGCTCCCAACTGACATCCTTTTCCGATCTGTATCTCCAAAAATGTCTGTCCATCTAAAAGCAGATCTGACTTCTCCCTTCCCATATGGCTGCTGGCACCACCTGCCAGGACTACCAGCGTAAAATCTGATGGCAATTGCTGTTCTGCCAACTGACCGTTTTCTAATTCAGATATATCAGTCTGCATTTTCCGATTATTTTCTGGCACAGTTCGTTGCCTCCCCGGTCAGGATCTGTAATCCATGTTCCAGCGCTGGAATAATATATTCCAGACTTTCTCTGACTGCTTTCGGGCTTCCCGGCAGATTCACGATCAGTGTTCCTTTTCGAATACCTGCTGCTGCACGACTGAGCATAGCTCTTGGTGTAATCGTCATACTATATGCTCTCATTGCTTCCGGAATCCCCGGCACTTCACGTTCTATAATATCCTTTGTTGCCTCCGGCATACAGTCTCTCGGCGAAAATCCGGTTCCACCCGTAGTTACAATCAGCTCTGCTATTCCCTCATCTGCTATACGAGCCATCTCATCTGCCAACATCTTTCTGTCATCCGGCAAAAGAATGGTATGCACCACTTCGTAATCGTTCGCTTCCAAAATTTCCTGGATTACCGAGCCACTTTTATCTTCTCTCTCCTGCATATCCAGAATCACTGGATGTGATAATCGCAGCTTTCATAATTCCTTATCCTCCTATCTGGGACATTAATTTACATTCATCTGTCTCAATCTCTTCCGATGTAAAATGATGACTGACCGGTTTTTCCCATATTACTTTCTGTATTGCCTCTGTCAGTTCATCATCTGTGCATCCTGAACGCATCAAATTCTTCAAATCCGTTCCAGTCTGATATTGCAGACAGGCTTTTAAAAATCCTTCTGCTGTCATACGCACACGATTACACTGGTCGCAAAACTTATGCGTCATCGCACTGATAAATCCTATTTTACCCTGAAATTCTTCTATTTTATAATAATGACACGGTCCATTCCCATATCGTTCTTTTATTGGAGTCATTCTTCCATATGCTTTCTCTAATATTTCGCATATTTCACTTTCTCCCCGAAACTGAAAATCCTTTCCATATCCAATCGGCATCATTTCAATGAAACGAACATGAATCGGATATTGCTTTGCAAGTCTCGCTATCGATACCAGATTTTCCTGCTCTTCCACTACCGGCACACAATTAATCTTCAATCCAATCTGCGGATACTGTAATGCCGCCTGGATTCCCTCCAGCACCCGATCCAGACTTTCTCTCCTGGTTACCTTTGCAAACTCTGCTACATTTAAAGTATCCAGACTGATATTTATATCATCAAGCCCCGCTTCTGCCAGATCTGCTATCTGTTCTTCGAGCAATACACCATTGGTCGTTAATGTCACTTTTTCGATGCTAGGAAGTTCTTTTAACATTCGAACCAGTGTGGCACAATTCTTTCTAATTAACGGTTCTCCTCCGGTCAGTTTGATCTTACGTATACCTAAACCAGTCATACATCTGCTGATTCTGGTAATCTCATCATAAGTCAGAATTTCTTCATGCGGGATCTGCACAACTCCATTTTCCGGCATACAATAGACGCACCTGAGATTACATCGATCTGTAATGGATATCCGCAGATAGTCAATCTCTCTTCCAAATCTATCCTTCATACTATTCTTTCGGGTTTCGATATAACCCGCTTTTTCCTCCGCTTTTTTCTACCAGATGAATGTCCGTCAGCTCCATGGACTTGTCAATTGCCTTACACATGTCATAAATTGTCAAAAGTGCCACATTCACACCAGTAAGCGCCTCCATCTCCACACCGGTCTGACCTTCCATTTTGGCTGTACAGATTGCCGTAATTTCAAGATTTTCTTCATCCAGTTCAAAATCTACCGAACACTTCTGAATCATCAGCGGATGACACATCGGAATCAGATGAGATGTCTGTTTTACCGCCATAATGCCAGCCACTCTTGCTACTCCAAGTACATCTCCTTTTTTCACAGTCCCCTGTTTCACTGCATCCATCACAGCCTGACAGACACAAATCTTGCCTTTTGCTACTGCTGTTCTGGATGTCGGTATCTTTCCGGACACATCCACCATAACAGCGTTACCCTTCTGATCAAAATGATTCAGCTTATTCTCCATCTGCCTCACCTGCTGCCTTCTCTATCACAATTTCATCGCCTTCTGTCAATACGCCACCATGAAGTACTCTGGTAAAGATACCTTCTCTTGGCATAATACAGTCACCCATAATTTTATAAATCTCACATCCACTATGACATTTTTTCCCGATCTGTGTCACTTCTAATAATACCTCTCCGCTGCGAAGTCTGGTGCCAACCGGCAATGCCTTCAGATCGTATCCACTTACAATCAGGTTTTCTCCAAATGCTCCGTCTTCGATCGGTGCTCCCTTTGCCTTGAATTCTTCTATTTTTTCATAAGAAAGAAGACTCACCTGGCGATGCCACTTGCCGGCATGGGCGTCCTTCTCGATTCCAAATTCTTCCATCAGTCTGGCACTATGTACATTCTTTTTCTGTGTACCTTTCTTCTCACTGATATTTACCGCCATAATCTTTCCCATTTTATTTCCTCCTTCATCCCTCAATTCACTCTTTCGAAATAAAGAGATGTCTGTTATACTAGATCTAGTATAACACATAGTAAACATGATAAAAGAATTGTTTTTTCAATTGGAGAAATTATGTATATTAACGAACAATAACAAAATCTGTCTCTGCTAGAGACAAAAACATATCAATATATCGGAAGAAATGGAGAATCCCGTACGGAACAAGAAGAAGTATTGAACGAACATATGATGGATGTCTATATAAATGATCATCTGACTATGAAACTTGTTTGCCTGCCCCAGCATCTGACTGAACTGGTTCTTGGAAGATTGCTGACAGAACAAATCATCACGTCTTCCGAAGATGTAGATCATATCTATATCTGTGAATATGGAAAACGTGCAAAAGTCTATTTAAAAAATTCGGCACGCAGCACACAATCCTCATCGGATGCCTTTGCGGATGGTTCTCCTCTCCATGGCATTACCTTTGCCACACATAGCTGCATTCTCGCTCAAAAAGATCACATTCTGTTTTCCTGCGAAGATATCGGACGGCACAATGCTTTGGATAAAGTGATCGGCTACGCTCTGCGGCACAATATTGACCTGCATCAATGTATGGTATATTCCAGCGGCAGAATACCTACTGATATGACTTTAAAGGTCATCCATGCAGGGATTCCAATTCTCTCCAGCAAGGCTTCTCCTACTTCTGAAGCAATTGATCTTGCAAAAAAATATCACCTGACCCTGATCTGTGCAGCCAGAAGGGATCGAATGAAAGTATTTACGAAATAATGTTTGACAACCGCATATTAAACCACCGGAACTGGATATTGAAAGCTTTTTCGCATTTTTCACGAAAGAATCACCGTATCATAGATTACCTCAACCTTGATACGGTGATTCTTTCATTTATTTTAATAACATCACATCTTTTTCATCTATCCCAATCCATATCTTATTTCCAGAAATATGCTTTTGGTACTGCTGCCATTGTTCTTTCGTCACATCTACGCGAATCCTGGCGTCTTCTTTTCCTGTGGTATCACACTGCAATGTAATTCCCCAGTCCAGAGCCATGACTTCGCCTGCTGCTGTCACCGCCGCATCTGAAAAATTCTTGCATCCCGACAGATATGCCGCCTCTCTGGATACCGGCGCGGCAAACAGTTCTTTTATCGGAACAGCCTCGCTGGACTGTCCACGGTTCATAACACATACCCGGTCACAGATCCTGTAAATTTCATCCCTATTGTGCGATACAAACAGTGTGGTTCCACCAAACTCTTTTATAATATCTTCCAGTTCCAGCTTCCATCTCAGGAATTCATCCAGTGCCGCAAAAGGCTCATCCAGCATCAAAATTCTGGGCTTTGCCAGCAAAATTCTCGCCAGCGCCACTCTCTGCTGCTGTCATAGCCTGCGGGCGATCCTCTATGGCTGCCACTTCCACCAGTTCTGCACCAAATTCTTTCATCCGAACCGCCTGCCCCTTTTCCACTGTGACTCTGGAATACTGCCCCGCATCAATCTCTTCCAATACCGTCAACTGTACCGGATGACTTTCTGATGCATCCGTTATATCCTCCGCTTTGCAGGCATAACCATCCACAGGTGATCTGTCAAACGGCGGGTTATCAAATCCTGCAATCATATCCTTTGCCAACACTCTTCCACATGCCTGCAAAAGTGGTACAGTTTCCGTTTCCTCTATTACTTTTGTATGTTCCAGCAGTGCTTCCAGTGCCTACTCTACCGTAAGCTTTTCCATGCTTATTCCTCCTGTCCTGCTCTTATACGCCCTTTCCAAAGCTGCAGTTCGGATAATGACATTCTTTGCAGCCAAGACAGAATCCGCCATTTCCCATATGTGCCAGATCTTTTTTTGTCACTTCTATACCTGCGATAATACGTGGCAGAACAAGATCAAATACGGTGGCTTTTGCATACATCACACATCCCGGCAGTCCCATTACCGGTGTGCCATCTTCCAGATAGGATAACAGGAACATCGCTCCCGGAAGTACCGGAGCACCATAAGATACGATTCTCGCTCCTGTATTTTTGATCGCGCCCGGTGTCTTATCATCTGGATCCACGCTCATACCACCGGTACAGACAATCAGATCTGCCCCTTCTTCTTTTAATTTCATAATAGCGGCAGTGATTTTTTCCATATCATCATTGCACAGAATATGTCCGTGAATTTCAGCACCGTAAGATTTCATTTTTTCGATGATTACCGGTGTGAAAGTATCCTTAATTCTTCCATAAAATACTTCATTTCCGGTGGTTACAATTCCTACCTTCCGTTTCTTATAAGGTGCCAGCGATACCAGCGGTTTTTCTCCTGCTGTTTTCTTCACCAAATCCATTTTTTCTTTTGCAATCACCAGCGGAATCACACGGGTTCCTAAAAGACGGTCACCTTTTTTTACCGGGAAATTTGTATGACGGGTGGCAATCATAATCTCATCGATCTCATTAATAGCATCCAGCCTCGGCACATCCACCTGAAATACTCCGTCACAATCTGCAATCAACTCAATTTTTCCTTCTTTTACATCCGTTGGATGCATATTCTCATTGATGCACACATCACACAGAATCTGCGCTGCTTCATTTTCATGCAAAGTATTTTCATCCTTCTCCCACACATAAAGATGGTCTTTTCCCAGAGATAGCAAAACCGGAATATCTTCTTCCTGTACAATATGTCCTTTACGAAAGGCTGTATCTTTTACCACATCCTTCACAATTCTGGTAATATCATGGCACAGTACATGTCCTACCGCGTCCGTTGTTTTAATACACTTCATGACGTTCCCCTTTTACTTTCTGTCTAGAAAAGTTATAAATTTATATGGAGTAATTGTAACATATTGCCAAGAAAAACACAACTTTCATAAACACGGGAGTTTGACACATTGAAATCCAAAAAAATACCGCAAAGCCTTGAACACGGGATGTAATTATTCTTCTACAGCGAATAAATATGGTTGCTCCTACGGACAAGTTTATGCATGGGTTAGAAAATATAAAGATAAAGGAATCGAAGGATTATATGATCGACGAGGTAAGAACAAAGCGATTTCTCAATTATCAGATATTGAGAAGTTGAAAGCTGAAAACCGACTACTAAAAGCTCAAACACAGCAGCAACAAATGGAGATTGATTTCTTAAAAAACTCGACGAAATAGAGAGGAGGTGAACCTGACCAAGACACGCAATACAACAAAATACCTTGCAATCAAAGAATTATAGATTATTTCTGGCTTTCCATACTGGCAGTCATAATTGTTATCTCCATAATCATCGCATATTATGCCTCTGCCCATGAGCAGACATCTTCCCAACCAGTATCTACTAAACACCGTACTGACATTGATGTAACTTTTGACGATCTGCGCTCATCCCTGGAAAACACATCTGAATGTTATCTATGCGGAAATGCGGAAGAAAGCCTGATGAGCTACTTTAGAAACTTTGACACTATTGGATTGATCTCGCTGAATGACTGGTATGTGATTGATTTTCCACTGAAAAATTACGATGAAAATGGAAATGAGGTAGAAAGTGCTACTTCAACTTCATTCCTTTCTGGGAATACAGGTGAAATATCTTATTCTTCAGACGGAACTCCAAGCCGTGGCATGGCAAGCATAGATGTGACGTTGCCGGTAAATTATAAAGTTGATACCAACACACTGGAAAAGCATTTATGTCAGAACTGCCTAAATAAAGTAGCTGCCTCGTTAGAATACAGAAAAGCAAACGGAGAAAATAAAGAAGCCATTCCATTGTGCATTGTTGATTTCAAAACATTGGAGATTTACTCACTACAAGATTACTGGAGAGCATATTTTATCCGAGATTATTATGTAGAAACAGATTTTGATGATAATATAGTAAGAACAGAAGTATTTTATTTGCCAGAACGTCAATAACAAATATGGGAAAGAGATGGTACTACATGGGAATAATTAAATATTTTAGAAAAAAATACTGGGAAGCAGCCATTTTCAGGGGTGGGCGGCGCATACCATTTAGCTGCGATGGCTTGACAGCTGTTCCTGATAGAGCCTATGCACTGTTTACAGAAAAAGAATTGGAAAAAATTTACAACGATAGAAATGAATTTTATAAGAAGCTCATGCAGATGATTGATTCATATTAACTAAAATATTCATAATAGCCACCTCTTCTTTTTTCAGTAACATTACTATACCATATCTGTGAACTTTCGCCGTACCTTTTTCATAAAAGGAAAAAACAGTTCCAAATAACATTTCTGCCATTTAAAACCGCTCTTCTCTTTTTCTTTCAACAGCTCTCTCACTGATTTCCTAAAGAATATGAAATATTTTTCTTCTACGTGCTTAAACATCTGCGCAACCATAATCAAATCGTCATACTCTTCCATACAGCGGGCTTTTGTATCCCATAACATCATTTAACATAAAGCTTACACTTGAACCGCATATAATATAAGGAAAATATTTTTTTCTTTCCAAGAATTTTATATAATATATCCATACAAAAACGAGGTAATTTCACTCTTTAACATATAGTTGCTTCAGAGTAAAATCACCTTCATTAGTTAAGCAATCATTCGGTTAGATAAAGTACTCAATCACATCTTCCACCGGAATCCGTGTCTTTTCGTTATAGATAAGCACCGCTGCCCCACCGTGGCTCAGGGCCTGATTAATCTTGCTACCTGTGCCTATGTATACCGATTCACCTGACAAATATTCGCTGCTTGCATTCAGCATTCCCAGATTCCCACACTCATTCAACCAGTTAGAAAGAAACATCATAGCAGCTCTGGAAGTTCCCCTTTTCCCTGGAATTCCCTCTTTGCTATAGCAGTCCAGGCAGTAAAGCATGGTATTTCTTATAACCGCCGGCGGGATCTCATCTCTTTCAAATAAATATATGATAGCGTTTAGTACAGATGTAGGACCGCAGTCATATTCTGAAATCTGGTAGTGTAATGGATTTTTCAATGTCGTTTTCCTCTTGAGTAAATTAATTTTTCAGCTTGCAAAATCTCCGCCAATGGCGGGGCGCTTCAGCGACATCTGCCATTCTGCTGCAGTGCACTCCCGCCCGGCAGGGCTTTTATTTCACCGGAATCTTAAACACGATCTTCGTAACCGGCTCCGGATCTGTCACAGCAATGCTTGGCATATGTCCATCCTCCGGTGCATAAAATCCAAACATTCCCCTCTCCATCAGAGTATATCCCTGGTCAACTCCAGACTCATAAAGCAGATAATCCCCGTCCTCTGTGTGATCATCCACAACGGTCAGCTTCCGCAGAGATGCCCAGTAAATTTTCTCATTTCCTCTTACAATGTACTGGAGATCGTAATATTTCTTGTGGGATTCCATCTGCGCACCCGCAAAAGGTCTGGTGTTATAGTTCTGCAAAGATGCAAATACGCCCTTCTCCAGATCATATCTGCCAGCCGGAAGCTTTTCTTTCTCAACTCTCTGGATAAAACCGTGAACCATATCTGCATATTCCTGCAGCTCCGGATAAAGATTTAATTTGTCAACATAATCTGTGATCATAATGATTACCCCCTTTAAAAATAATAGTCGAATTTTTGCTATCTATACGATACCATGATGCCTGGATTTTCACAAGTAAAAAAGGCCCTCAGCAACCAGACTTTTACATCTGACAGCTGAAGGCCGATTTACACCACATTAATTCTTATGCCCACTCAGCATCTTTCCATTTTTCATGTTTGTAAGCATCTGGATTTGCAACCAGTTTCCACTTCTTTCCGGCGCATACAGCCTTGCAGCCTTCTACACACATTGTTGCCATGTTAATAACAGCCTCTCTTGTCTGTGCTGCACTGTGTGGACTGAAAATAAGATTCTTTGCATCAAGAAGAGGATTTCCTGGATGAATCTCCTCACCTACAAATACATCAAGTCCGGCTCCAGCGATCTCGCCACTGTTCAGAGCCTCAATCAGATCTGCCTCATTGATGATCCCACCTCTGGAACAGTTGATAATAATAGCTGTATTCTTCATCTCTTTCAGCTGTTTTGCAGAAACCATGTTCTCTGTCTCTTTTGTCAGCGGAACGTGAATGGAAATAACATCACAATCCTTCAGAAGATCCTCATAGTTTGCATAGTACTCATATCCCATTCCTTCAATCTGCTCTTTTGTCAGAAAAGGATCATAACCGGCAACCTTCATACCAATACCAGTGCAAAGAGATGCGGTGTCACGGCCGATACGGCCAAGTCCGATGATCCCGGCTTTCTTTCCGTAAAGCTCGAACTGCTTATGTGCATCACGGATTGCCCAGTTGCCCTTGGAAGCCTCAACCTGTGCCTCAACAAGGTTTTTAGAAAGAGCCAGCATCAGTGTCAGGGAATGCTCTGCAACAGCACGGTTGTTTGCTCCAGGTGTGATAACCACCGGAATACCAAGCTCTGTTGCTGCATCTACGTCTACGCTGTCATAGCCAACTCCAGTTCTTCCGATAACCTTCAGCTGCGGAGCAGCCTCCATAACTGCTTTGTTTACAATCTTTGCCGGAGCAGCACGTACGATCAGCGCATCTGCATCCTTCATTTCCTCTGTATAGTTTGCAGGGTTTGCATCATGTGCAACATAAACCTTCTCACCCTGATTAAGAAGAGCCATCCCTTCTGGAGCAACTGCTTCTGTCATTACATACTTCATAATAAATTCTGCCTCCTTCTCATGCCGGACGACATATTTTATCCGCCATATCTGTCAGAAGTGTCTCCTCTCCGAAGCCTCCTGATTTTGTGAAAACATGAGTTTTGTTATTATCTGAAATTAACTTGGAAAGAACGATTCCAATTTCAAACTCTCCCACAGGTGTAAGCTGGGCATTGCCCAGGTTTCTGATGCAGCCGAGAAGCGTATCCCCGCCTGTCATCAACATAGAACTGTTCAGTCCACGTTTCACCATATTTCCGATGATGCATCCAAGTGATGCCGGAATCCGCACCGGTATCTCCGATTTCGGAATGCCGTTTGCAATGGCAAAACGCTCTGTTTCATTGTCACCTTCCGGGTCGTTCGTATCAATGATTACTTTTGAGTTCTTGCTGCAAATATCCCAGAACCAATCCAACCATTTTTTTCCGTCTTCCCCGGAAAAATATTCCATATTCAGTTTTTGTTCCGGTGTCAGCTGGATACGGATAAATCCATGTTTCTCCGCATAGTTCAGCTGTCTGACCGTAATTGGATTTACACTTCCACATACTACCAGAAACTTTTCCGGAAGTCTGGGCTGTGTTGTTTCAGATTTTGGCCATCCAAGAACATCAGGCAAAATTTCCGCAAGACCTGCACATCCGGCAATCAAACCAAGAGAACCTGTCTTTTTCAGAGAATCCGCAATTCCTTTTAATTCCTCATCTGATGCACAGTCATACACGGCAATGGTTTTCTCCTGACATACATCTGGCGTATGTCCTGCTGAAATGGTCTGCACATTTGTTTCACACTGCTGGTGAATCAGCTTTTCCACATTTGCTTCTGTAACTGGCTCAAAGGGATCAGAGCCAAATACACTTCTGTCAACTGGAATTCCCTCAATATAATGAACTCCATTTACCGTAACTCGATTGATCTGAGGGAAAGCTGGAACAAAGCTCAGCAGTGATTTTCCTGTTGCATCCAGCATAGCAGTCAATTCTGCGCCAATGTTTCCCCGGAGAGCGGAGTCTGTCTTTTTAAACAGATACTTTACTCCGCTCTCAGCTGCCGGCTTTACAATCCGAAATATAGTAAGGTAGGCTTCCAGAGGCTTTTTATGCCGTGTCTCCGCATCTACCACAAGAACATCTGCGTCTTCTGCCTGAAAGGACATATCCTTGGAATAAACCAGCACTTTGGTGGAAAATCCCTTTTTTGCAAACTGTACGCCCGCATCCAACGCACCTGTAAAATCGTCAGCAATCATCAATAATTTCATTTATCAGTTCATTCCATTTCTCTTATTCTCTTCAAGAACTGCCTTTAATGCTGCTACACCTTCCTCAGACATACTGTAGAATGGCTTTCTGCACTTTCCTACAGGATATCCAAGAAGTCCAACTGCAGTCTTTACGATGGTATTCGGGTTTCCATATTTGAAGCAGGCACGGAATGATGCAATTGCATCCTGTGCAGCCTGAGCCCCTTCCAGATCACCAGCTTTGAATTTCTCATAAATAGCAACCATGTTGTGTGGATATACGTTTGCACATCCTGCGATACCACCAACGCCGCCTTCTTTCAGTGCGGAAAGGATCAGAGAGTCGTTTCCGGAAATAACTGCGAAGTCTTTGTCTTTTGTAAGCTCGATGTATGCTTTCAGGTTATCCCAGTTTCCGGAAGAATCCTTAGCGCCGACGATGTTGTCGATCTCTGCCAGTTTTGCTACAGTCTCAGGTGCAATAGAGCATCCTGTTCTTGCAGGAATGTTGTAAAGAACGATCGGGATCTTAACTGCCTCGGCAACTGTTTTGTAGTGCTCATATAACTCGTCCTGGGAAACAGCTGCGAAGTATGGTGTGATAACAGAAAGGATATCAGCACCAAGAGCCTCAGCACGTTTACTCATCTCAACTGTCTCTTTTGTTGTGATGCATCCTGTTCCTGCATAAACCGGAACACGGCCTTTGATCTGATCAACAGCAACCTTCAGGATTTTTTCTTTTTCCTGAGTATTTAATGCATAGCACTCACCATTTGTGCCATAGCAGAAGATACCATGAACACCGCCCTCGATCTGACGCTCGATCTGGTTACGGAACTCTGCCTCGTTGAAACTCTCATCCTCATTCATTGGTGTAATAATTGGCGGGATAATTCCCTTGATCATATCATGTCTGCTCATTATGCTTCTACCTCTTTCTCTTTCTTTGCATTTGCCATACGGATTGCATAATCCATTGCGTTTACAAGACTCAGTTCATTTGCACTTCCGTCACCGGCATGGCCCTCGCCAGTACCATGGTCAACGGATGCTCTGATGATCGGCAGTCCAAGAGTAACGTTTACACCTGCTACTGCATCCCATTTCTTAAGCTCTTTATTATATACGAAACCTTTTACCTTCAGCGGGATATGTCCCTGGTCGTGATACATTACAACTACGATGTCGTACCAGCCGCCAAGTGCTTTACTAAATACTGTATCTGGCGGAGTTGGTGCTTTTTCCGGAATGTTGATTCCTTCTGCAAGTGCCTCATCAATGGCCGGCTGAATTTCTTCAATTTCTTCTCTTCCGAACATACCGTTTTCACCGCAGTGTGGATTCAGGCCTGCAACACCGATTTTCGGCTCCTTGATACCAAGTGCCTTACAACCTTCATTTGCAATACGGATAACATCGAGGACTCTTTCCTTCTTGCAAAGGTCGCATGCCTGACGGAGGGATACGTGTGTGCTTACATGGATGACACGCAACTCATCATGTGCAAGCATCATGGAGTATTTTGCTGTATGTGTATAGTCTGCATATATTTCGGTATGTCCGGAGTAATGATGACCGGCCATATTGATGTGGTCTTTATTCAGTGCGTTGGTAACGGTGGCATCTACTTCACCAGCCATTGCCAGCTCGATAACTTTCTTTACATACTGGAAAGCAGCTTCACCGCACATGGTCATGCTTTCTTTGTATGCTGCGTCAAGAACGTCTGCAGGCATTGTCTCTGCCAGTTTCTTTCTGTCTTTCTTGTACAGACGTTTGGAAAGATCTACGACATCCAGATCATAAACATCAATGATTCCTGGCTCAAATTTTGCTTCCTTTACATCATGGATCACATTGATCTTCATGCTCTCAGCACCCTTGACAGTTGGGATTGCTGCTTCCATGCACTTTGCATCTCCAACAATAAGAGGTCTGCAAACTTCATAAGTCTCTGGCTTCATTAATGCTTTTACAGAAATCTCCGGACCATTTCCAGATGGATCACCCATTGTAATTCCAAGTATTGGTTTCATATATGCCTCCTTATTTTACAACTTTCAGATAAATGTTTCTGATGTCATCAAGACTAAGCTCTTTCATGTTGTTTACCAGAAGTCTCTGCTGCTGGCTTCCTGCTGTAACAAGGAAATCAAGATCATCCATTGTTACACCGTACTGTGTCAGGTCAGTTGGGATATTTGTTACTTTTACGATGTCTGCGATCTGAGAAATAATGTAGTCTGCTTTTTCCTCAACAGATTTCTCTGCGTATGTAGGATATACAGCGTCACAAAGTGCTGCAAGACGATCCTGGCAGGCATCTTTATTGAATTCCATTACGTGAGCAAACAGGATTGCATTGGAAACACCGTGTGCAATATGGAATTTGCCGCCCAAAGGATAGGACAAAGCGTGAACGGCTGTTGTACCACTTCCTGTGATAGCGATTCCGCCATAGTATGCACCAAGAAGCATATTGTTCTTTGCTTCCATGTTGTCAGGATTATTGTATGCTTCACGAATATTTCTGAAAATCAGTTTTGCACCCTCTACTGCATATGGGTCACTGAATGGAGTTGCTTTCTTGGAGGTATAGCACTCAACTACGTGAGCAAGAGCATCAACACCGGTAGCCGCTACGATTGATTTCGGAAGCTTTGCGATCATCTGTGCATCCAGGATTACATAATCCGGAATCATGTTGTCGTTTACGATACCTTTTTTGGATTTTTCCTCAGGTACTGCTACGATAGCGTTGCAGGTAGCCTCAGATCCGGTTCCGCAGGTAGTAGGAATCATAACGGTTTTTACTTTTTTCTCAGCAAGTGTAGGATCATTCATAAGGTCTTTGATTGTATAAGAAGCACCTTTGAGAACACTTGCAAGCTTTGCAGCATCCATAACAGAACCGCCGCCAAGTCCGATGATCAGATCGCATTCCTGGCCCTGCACCATATCTACAACTGCCTCTACCTGTCCGTATGTAGGCTCTGGTTTGCAATCCGTAAATACATGATACTGAACACCAGCCTCATCTAACTGTGCAGTCAGGATTCCAAGAAGTCCTGTTGCTTTGATACCTTCATCAGAAAACACAACCACTTTCTGTGATTTTTCTTTTTTGATGACTTCCTTAACTTTTTCGATACTTCCTACACCACCAAAGGCACAGGATGGAATTTTTACCTGATAGCTCATTTCATTTTCCTCCTCGTTCTTTTATCTCTTTAGAAAAAAATCTGACGATATGCTGTTCTTCCACCTTTTACAGTCATAAGAGGAACAAACAACTTGTTGCCGGAAATACTGTTTCCATAATTATCGGTAAAGGTTTTATCCTTCACATCTCTGATATCCAGGATTGCCACATCTGCCGGTGCACCTTCACGGATCACACCTGCTTTCTCTTCAATGCCAAGAGCTTTTGCGGGGGTATAGGTTACACTCTGTAAAATTTTCTCTGTTGGCATTCCTGCTGCACTGTTTACTGACATTGCATACAGAAGGGAGAATCCGGGACGGGTATACTCGCTGACACGAACCAGGTCGGAACTGATGATATCCGGATAGAAGCCCTGTGAAAATGCATTCTGAAGATTTGGATAGGACCAGTGAACACGGCCATGGCAGTCATCCATGTAAACGCCACGCTTCTTAGCATCCCATACACAATCCTTGATCTTTCCGTTTTCATCGAAAATGGTTTCTGCCTTTGTCTGGAATACGTGGGCGATCACATCATCCTTACGCATGGTTTCAAACAGCTCTTTTACGGTTACATTTTCCGGAAGGTCATCATAATGAATGGCAACCGGGCAATGATAGCCTTTTGCTTTCAGGCGCTCGCTCATCTCGATGCCTGCGTACAAAGGACTCATTCCATGGTCACCCAGGGTTCCTTTACACATACGAACTTTCAATCCACGAAGCACCTGAGGATATTTCTCAAATAATCTGTCGATCAGATCCTCTCTGAAATCTGCAGGATCGTGATCCTCTTCGTGCTTACATAAGCTCTTATTTCCAAAAGTAGAAACATTCAGATAAGAATAAACAGTAGATTCATATCTTACAATATTGGACATATAAAACTGTTCAAAGTTCGATGCTCCGCAGGTTCCGCCGTCGCAGGCTGTTGTAACACCATTTGGGATGCACACGGTATCTGCATTAGCTCCAATGATCGTTCCATATAAATTCAGGTGTGCGTGTTCATCAATGATACCCGGAACTACATAATTGCATTCTGCATCTACTTCGTTATTACTCTGGGTATCTTCATCCAGGGCAACAAATACGCCCTGGTGAATACCGATGTCTTTCTTTTCAAATTTCGCATTGACAGAATCGAATACCTGTCCATTGCGAATGATCATGTCTATCTTTTTCATATTTTAGCCTTTCATCAGGTTCGGCAGGAATGTTGAGAATGCCGGAACATAAGAAATTAAAAATACGGTTGCAAACAGGATAACTACAAATGGGAGTACATTCTTTGCAAGTGTTACCACATCCTGCTTGGTTGCCGGAATTGCTGCAAACAGACAGTTTCCAAAAGGTGGTGTTGCCTGTCCTACTGCAAGGTTGAATACGATGATACATCCTAAGTGAACCGGGTCAATTCCAAAGGACATTGCGATTGGATAAACAAGGGGTGCAACGATAAGGATGATAGCTCCGGAGTCCATCAGCATACCGAGGATGATAAGAAGTACATTCAGGAATAACAGGAATGTAATCTTACTGTGGATCATGGATGTCATCAGTGATGTAAACAGTGCCGGTACATTGTAAACAGTAAGTACATAGCCGAACAGTGTAGCTGCCATAATCAGAAGAAGAATGTTTGCAGTACCTTTTACGCTGTCGATTACAATCTGTTTGATACGCTCAACAGTCATCTCCTTGTATACGAAGATAGAAACGATCAGGCCGTATACAACTGCAACTGCTGCTGATTCTGTTGGTGTGAAGATACCTGTGTAAATACCTCCAAGGATGATAACTGGCATCAGGATTGCCCAGATTGCTTCTTTTAAGCTCTTGCCAACGTTCGCCCAGGAGAACTCATTTGATTTCGGAATGTCATGCTTGCGTGCATAGAGATATGCGTAGATACACATGAACACACCAGCCATGATTCCAGGGATAACACCAGACATCAGAAGTTTGGATACGGAGGTTCCGGTTGTGGAACCATATACAACGAATACGATACTTGGCGGAATAACGATTCCAAGAGTACCACCAGCTACCGGAAGAGCAGCTGCATAGCCTTTCGGATAATTCTCTTTAACCAGCTCCGGATAAAGCATAGCTCCGATTGCTGCTGTTGTTGCGATGGAAGATCCAGAAAGTGCTGCGAACAGCATACATACCAGAAGAACTACGATGGAAAGACCGCCGCGAAGATGCCCTACACAAGCTTTTGCGAACATGATCATTCGGCTTGAAATACCACCATGCTGCATGATTGCACCTGCCAGCATGAAGAAGAAAATTGCAAGAAGTGTATATTTGGCACCGCCGTTATACATCTTAGATGCGATCTGCATCAGTGGAAGTCCGTCGATCATACAAACGGATGCAGCACTTGCAAGAAGTAAGGACCATGCAAACGGAACTCCCAAGATTAAAGTCACTACAAATACGATTAATAAAACAAGTATGGGATTCATTGTTCCGCCTCCTCTTCTACTCCCGTCTGAATTGCTGCCAGATGTTTAAATAAAACCACTACGTGATCAAATAACATTAAAATGGAACCGATAATTAACAGGCTGTATAACTGCAGGTATGTAATAGGAAGTGTTGCTACCTGCTGATTGTATTGTGCTGTATGCTGAACCAATGCGATAGAACCAAGTAACAGACATACCAGAGCAATGATACTGCAGATATCAGAAATCAGTTTAAAGGCATTCTTTTTTCTGATATCTTTGAATCTGCACACATCAATACGAATTTCTGAATCAGACTTTACTGCAATGTTTCCGCCGATAAGAATCAGCAGCATAAACAATGCAAGACTTAAGTTTTCGCAATATGCAAGGCCACTCTTAAATATGTAACGCATGATTACGTTTACGAAGTTCACAGCGGTCACTGCGATAACAGCGATCATCAGGACCCATTTCTCAACGATGTAAACTTTACTACTGATGTTTTCCAGGGTCTTTGCTATTTTATCCATTCTCACATCTCCTCTTTATAGCTTTTAGAAATAAGCAGTGCCCTGTATCAGTTTTACCTGAATACAGGGCACAGACAATTTATTTTGCGTAACTCTGTATTTCAGCAACAGTGTCTGCATAATCCGGGAACTGGTCATATACAGATTTTGTGGCCTCCTTCAGCTCATCTTTGTCAAGTTCGATTAATGTCATGCCTTTGTCATTGATCAGAGTTTCTTTTGCTGTTTCATTGTCATTCTCACAAGCTGCTCTTTCAACTTCTGTTGCATAAGCTGCTGCTTCGTCAACCCAGCCTTTCTGCTCGTCGGTAAGTCCGTCATAGGTAGATGGGGAAACCAGGAATGCTGCTACCTGGAATACGTGCTCTGTCTCGATCAGATATTTGTTTACTTCAAAGATATTGCTCTGAAGAATGTTTACGTATGGGTTTTCCTGTCCATCAACTGTGTTCTGCTGCAATGCTGTGTAGAGCTCGCTGAAGCTAATTGCTGTTGGGCTTGCTCCAAGTGCATCGAAGATTGCCATCTGAATATCGGAGCTCTGTGTACGGATCTTCAGGCCTTTGAAATCGTCTACACCGTTGATTTCTTTGCTTGCGGTTGTGTTTCTGAATCCCATTACCCACCAGCCTTCTACTTTCAGTGCGCTGCCCTGGAGAGAATCTGCAAATTTCTGTCCAACCTCTCCATCAAGTACTTCGTAAGCCATATCATAATCATCAATAAGGTAAGGCATATCAAATACATTTAACTCTGGTGCAAAGTTTGCTAATGTTGTGGTAACGATTGGTGCTACATCAACGGTTCCCATCTGAATTCCTTCCGCAACCTCTGAAAGAGAACCAAGTGTACCATTACGATAAAGTTCAACGTCCATTGTTCCACCGGAAAGCTCCTGTAATTTCTCCTGGAATGCAACTGCACCCTGATCGAAAATACTTCCCTCTGCATCAGCGTGTGCAAGCTTCAGTGTAACGTCTGCTGCGTATACAGATGTTGTGCTTCCGACTACTCCGCAAGTCAGAGCTGCTGCAACTAATAATGTAACGATTTTTTTTGCCTTCATAATTTTCCTCCTTAAAATATCCCTCTTTAGCATTTTAGTTTCAATTTTAAACGTTTATTTGTGTTCCGTTCTTTGATGGTCTTATAATACCACCTGCCGCTACCCTTTTTCAAGCCATGTGTTTCATTTTATTCGTTTCAATATGAAACATTTGTGTTTTTTCGTCAATTTTAGTGTTTTTTAATTCCATCATGTTTTATTTTGAACCGATTAGATGGTGTTTTTATCAAGAAAAGATTCCATTCTGAAACATTTTGCCCTGCAAAGTCTCCCTTTTAACTCGTCTCTGCAATCCTTATATCTGTCATTCCAGCTGTTTCTGCTCAAATCCAGCCGCTACCTGTCCATTATCCGCAGCATAAAACAGCGGGAGGCTGTGATCCTTGTTCCGAATCACAGCCTCCCACTGTTAGTTTTACATTTATTATTATTTAGACCTCAATAGAAAATACATTAGAAGGATTTTCTACCAGCATTTTGTGGATTCTCTCTTCTGAAACACTCATCTTCCTTAACAATGGAACAAACCGTGTGAGAAGATACTCCAGGCCGTTAGCTCTTCCAACCGATTCCCTATAGGAAGCAAGTCCTTCCACCCTTCCGGCATCCATGCCAAGAACGATCTGGTTCTCATACCCCCGTTCCAGCAGCCAGCAGATATTTTCTGCAATCTCTGTATCCGGGCGGTAAGCCGCTTTATTCGGCTCATCGAAGCAGATGGTTGCTCCTCTATCCAAAATAGAGCTGTAATAATATCTGTCTGGGTTTCTCTGCATATGGCAGAGAACTGTTTTCTCCGGTTTTCCCCCGTTTTTCTCGATCTCATCCAGAATCTCCGGTCCCATAGTTCCAAAGTCTGTATGCATGGAAATCGGGCACCCTGTTTCTTTTTGTGTAATAGCAGCAACCGCAAGAGCCTTCTGCTCCAGCTTCGTAATAATACGGTAACTTGTACCGGCTTTGATAACGCCCGCTTTCGCAATCGTTCTCTCTACATAAGGACCATTGTAGCTGTTCAGGTCCATTCCCTCTGTAACTTCTGCTATCATATATTTTGCAACAATATTTGTGTCAACAGTTGCAAGGAAGGAAGTATTCGGGCAGTAATTGCTGCCTTTCTGGAAACCAGTCGTCATTACAATATTTCCTTTTCCCTCGTATGCTTTTGCAACTTCCAGCATTTTAGAAACATTTCTTCCGCAGCCGATAGGATCCATGCAAACCATGGTTCTTCCGCCGGCATCCAGGAAACGTCCAAATTCTTTTTTTGCAGCCTCTACATCATCCATAAGAAAAGCTGGGTCCAGTTTAATCTCTGGACCCCCGCTTCTAATCAGATGATCATGGGCATCTGTAGCACCAATCTGGTCTGCAGGTATATCTCCAAGAACAGTTCTGATTATCTTCATATTTTTTACACTCCATATAAGAGATTTGGCAGCCAGGTTGAAATAAACGGTACATATGTCATCAGCATCAGCATTGCGAAGATCAATATGTAGAATACAACACTGTCTTTCAAAAACTCTTCTGTCGGACACTTTGTAACGCCACAGGTAACAAACATCAGGTTGCCCATTGGCGGTGTCAGAGAACCAAGCGCCATGTTGAAAATAAATACCATTCCAAAATGTACGGGATCAATTCCAAAAGCCGTTGCAACCGGTACAAGCATTGGAGCGAGTACGATCTGGGCAGCTGTTGCCTCAATAAACATACCAACAACAAGAAGGAAAATGTTTACAGCCAGCAGGAAGATGTATTTATTCTTGCATACGCTGATCAATACGGTTGTCATTGTCTGCGGAACATTCTCCCAGGTAAGGATCCATGAGAAGCAGGATGCAGCACCAACGATAAGCATGATAGATGCTGTAGAACAAACTGTTTCACGGATACAGGTTAAAACGTTATCCCAGCGGATTTCTTTGTAAACAATACCAAGAATTACTGCATAAGCGATTGCGACTGCGCCAGCCTCGGTAGGAGTACAGATACCCAAACGGATACTTCCGATGATGATGATTGGAAGGCACAGAGGCAGGATTGCAGGCTTAAATGCTTCCCAAAGCTCTCCGCCAGATGCCCTCTTCTCGCTAAGGCGCGGAATGCCACGTTTCTTGGAATATTTTGATACAATTATCATCATCGCCACGCAAAGGATGACAGCAGGAACAATACCTGCCACAAACAGGCGGCCGATAGAAGTTCCGGTTACACTTCCGTAAATAATCGCTGCGATTCCCGGCGGGATCAAAGGTGTGATCATTGAAGAAAATGCGGTGATAGCGGATGCATATCCGTTTGGATATCCGGCTTTTCTCATATCCGGTACAAGCAGCTTCGCTTCCATTGCCGCATCTGCCAGAGAGGAACCGGACATACCACCCATAAGGGTGCTCAAAACAATATTTACCTGTCCAAGGCCACCATACATATGGCCAGTCAAAACCTTACAGAATTTCAGCATTCTGTCAGTGATACCACAGTAGTTCATCAGTGCACCAGCTGTAACAAAGAAGG
>ERZ827471.272-NODE-272-length-52108-cov-79.448389_pt1 | contig 52108 bp, 78 predicted proteins | sample MGYA00519772_ERZ827471 | MGnify/ENA primary metagenome ERZ827471 (study PRJEB31778, sample SAMEA3449315) | human gut metagenome | biome: human gut; feature: human-associated habitat; material: faeces | place: United Kingdom | collected 2010/2012 ...
AAGGCTATTGTAAAGCAGTCGAAGACATATGCAATAGTTTGAAAGCACTTGATAGCTTGATAGTTAGAAAGCAGTGCTAAAGAAAAATAAATAAAAGCATTGACAAACAAAATATAATATAGTATAATATAATAAAGTGGAAAGGTAATCGTTAATACTCAGGCAAAGACGGTTGCCTTTTTGCTGTATATTGAGAGAAAGGAAAACAGAACACAATGGACATGAATATAGAAGTTGCTGAGCGGTTTTCTTCTTATCTCACTGATTGGGATTATAAACATTATTTGCTGTTAGGTGGTTATGGTTCTGGAAAGAGTTATAACACGGCATTGAAGATTATACTAAAACTATTAGAGGAAAAGCGTACAGCGTTAGTTGTGCGTGAAGTACGGGAAACAATCAAAGAATCATGTTACTCATTGTTGAAGGAAGTACTAGAAAAGTTAGATATGTTATCAGATGAACAAAGCAACAGAAGAACACCAACTGACAAAGTTATTGCTATAACATCACCGATGGAGATAAGATTTCCAAATGGTTCAAGAATTATCTTTCGTGGAATGGACAAGATACAAAAGATTAAGTCAATCAACGGTGTTTCTATTGTTTGGATAGAAGAGTGTTCTGAGATTAAATATCAGGCATATACAGAGTTATTAGGGCGTATCAGACAGCCGGGTGTTACACTACATTTTATTCTTACTTGCAATCCTGTTGGTCGTGAAAACTGGGTATACAATACATTTTTCACTCATACGGATGAAAGTGGAAAAGAAACAGTAATATGTGATGAAAAGGAACTATACAGAAGAAGGACGATAATTAAGAAGATAAACAAGAAAGAAGTTATGTATTATCATCATAGCATATGCGAAGACAATCCGTTTATTCCACAGTCTTATATAGACACATTGGATGGATTAAAAGAAACAGACCCGAGACTATGGGTTGTAGCAAGGTATGGAAGATTCGGAGCAAATGGTATTATTGTTTTACCACAGTTTACGGTTGCAACAAATGCAAAACAATTTGTCGATACTGTAAATGGTATTCCAGCACAATTCCATTTCTTCGGTTTAGACTTCGGATTCGAGGAAAGTTACAATGCACTTATTTCATGTTGTGTTGATGATGTTAAAAAGATATTATATATATATGACGAAATCTATGTGAACCATTTGACGGATAAACAATTTGCTGATAGGTTAGATGTGCATAAAGTAGCGGCAAGGGCAAGAAGATGTAACAAACCTATCTGTGCGGATTCGGCTAAAAAGGTTTGGTCGATAAAAACCATATTAAATACTGGAAACCCGTTAGAGCCATTTAGTACCGTAGCGTGACAATCTGAATGGATTCGGCAACCAGTAGTAGTTTGAAAAATAAACGGAGGTTTTTGAAATGAAAATAAAAGTAAAAGAAATAAATAAAATAAAAGGATTAGAACATATAAACGATGGTTATTATGTTTCGTATGATGGTAGAGTATTTTCTCTTAGAGATTTTCATGGTAATGTAGATATGAAGTACAGGCATGAATTAAAACAATATGAAAAGACAGGTGGCTATTTAAATGTAGCGTTGACAACGAAACATAACAAAGTAAATTACTTGCGTGTAAACAGATTAGTTGCGTTAGCATTTGTGAAAGGGAAAACAGCTAAAAGAAAATATGTAAACCATAAAGATGAAAATAGAAAAAACAACAACGCAAATAATTTAAACTGGGTAACACCTAAAGAGAATAATTTGTGGAGTCTTGCAAGAAAAACATATAAATACGATTTGAGTGGTAATTTTATTTGTTCATATATATCTGTAACAGAAACAGGAAAAGATGGTTTTAACATATCACATGTTGCGAATGTATGTAGAGGGATTGAAAGACAGCACAAAGGATATTTATTTTCATATCAGAAACTTACAAAAAAACAAGCTATTCAACGACTATCGAACACACATTATATTAGATACCCAAAATATAATGGAAGTAAGTAGAGTACACACAAGCGTGTGGAAACATATGGAACAACGTAGTTGTTAAGATATAGTCTAATCTATAGTGACAAGCTATAGCAGTTCATAAGAGAACGCATATAGCGTAGCGAACTATATGGAATAAAAATAGAACCTAAAGCAATACAGTTTTACAGGCAGTCAGGTTTCAATATGTATGGATGTAAGAAGTATATTGGAAGTAGGTTGCAGAACACGAAGAAGATAAAACGTTTCAACAAAATTGTATGTTCTCCAAAATGTAAGAACGCAATTAGGGAATTGAAGTATTTAACTTATGCGAAGGATTCAAAGGGTAATGCTATATATGATGAATTCAATATCGATAGTCATTGCATGAGTAGCCTGTGGTATGCGTTAGATACATATACTGTAGCAGATGTTAAGGAAATACAAACAAATAGTAAGGCAGGATAAAGAAAATATGAAATAGGGGCAAATATGAAGCATACAGGAGGTGTGTAGAATGTTACACAAATTCAGTGTAAGAAGACAAAGGCAAGAATTAGTAAGGTTACACGATATGCAAAAACAAAACATCACAGACGAATATAGTTGTGGAATCTATAACGGTTTAGAATTAGCGTTGGCTATTCTGGAAGAAAGAGAACCTGAATTTGTTTTTGTTGAAAAGAAAGAAGAACCGAAACAAATGGAAGAAACAAAACAAAAAGGAAGAACAGTAGCAAGTGGAATGAGAAAGTTAGGAGGTTAAAAAATGGGAACAATATCAAGTGCATATGTTAGAGACTTAGTTGAGAAAACAAGTCCAGAATCAGAAGATTGTTTTGTTCTTGGAAATGAAACAGCAGGAAGGATTAACCTTTCAAATCTTGTAAAAGCTATTGCAAATATTATGCTTCCAGTTGGTCATATTCTTATGACAACTAGGAATGTAAACCCGGGAACATATCTTGGTGGAACATGGGTAGCATGGGGAAGTGGAAGAGTACCAACAGGAGTAAATGCAGATGATACTGACTATAGTGCATCAGAAAGAATAGGTGGTGCTAAAACATTAAATTTAGCACACTCTCATACAGTAAATGGTCACACACATGGTCTGTCAGGTGCGAGAGCCGCTATCGGTCGTTCGTCTACAGATATCAATGCAATTAGTTATACGAATGGAGGAAATCCACATGGTGTAACTTTTGACAGACTTTTGAACACAGCGCCGGGAGTTTCTGGTGGTTCGTGGGGAGCGTTGGACACTGTTCCAATATATGGAAGTACAGACAGTTCTTCACCCGGAACTAATTCACAGTTAGGATATAGAGATATCAGACAGCCTTATATTACTTGTTATATGTGGAAAAGGACGGCATAGAGTATGAGGGACATAATATTAAATTTATCAGAACAAACACTCAGTAAAATAGGTAGTTGTGATTATAGTAATATTGTAAGAGGTTCTAATAATTATCTTAGAATCGTTTTAAAGACTGATACCCAATGGAATAATATGGCAAAGGTAGTAACTGTAAGGACGCTTGGTGGAATTGAATATAACGCCATTTACGAGCCTACAGGAGTACTGTTACCAGAAGAAGTCACAAAGAACAGTTATTTTGAAGTTATGGTAACAGGTAAAAATGGAAATCAGCTAGTAAAAACAAATAGCGTTATTATTAATCAAATATAGAAAGGAGTGTAAAACAAATGCCTAGTGTGGAAGAACTATTATCTGTTGCAGAAGTTGATGCAAATACAAGAAGTGCAATGGATAGTAGGATTGAAATTGATGCAGATACAAGAATTATTCAGATGATGCCACAGGACGAATTATTCGGTGTAGAAAGCGATGAAAAATCAGAAAGAAAATATTTCAAAGTGCCTAAAATTGTAGGTAATGGCGTAGACCTGTCAAAGTTGCAATTACGCATTAATTATCAAAATGCAAGTAAAATACCAAGCGGAAAAGACATGTATATTGTTACGGATGCAACAGTATATAATGATGAATGGGTATATTTTTCATGGGAATTAAGCAGGAAAGTAACACAGTATAAAGGCAATATTTATTTTATTGTATGTGCTGTAAAAGCAGACAGCAAGGGAAACATAACAAATGAATGGAACACAACATTAGCAGAAGGAAAAGTGTTAGAAGGTCTTGAGGTAGAAACAAGTCAAGAACAACAATATCAAGCAAGTGATTATTTGGAACAATTAAAACAACAGTTGTTAGAGTACAGCAAAGAAATAAAAGATACATTTCCAAGTGATTATACAGCAATGTCAGAAGATGTGAAGAACTTAAAGGAGAATAAGGTTGACAAAACAGAATTTAGGAGTACATTGCAAACTGTTTTTGCGTATATTGCAGACATACGTGCTTATATTGGTTTGGATAATGAAAATCTCGTTGGTATTCAAGTTGATTACAAAAACAAAACATTCAAAAGACTTGCCGGAGCAGTCAACCTTACAAAAGGTTCTGATTTTGACAAGTTCACAATGTTTGGCGGTCGTAAACGCTGTAATGTGGCTGACGATGGTTCTATAGTAGCATGGTACGGTGACGCAGATTACAAAGAAGATGGTTCAATGGGTCAGGTTATGGTATATCAGCCAAAATTCTATTATTTGGTTTGCCCGGTTGAATATGACCCGATTGATACAGGTATCGGTTATCACTTAAGAAAAGCAAACTATTATGTGTCAGAAAAACCACGTGCAGGTTTTAGACTGCATCCGGCATTCTATGATGCATCAGGAAATGAAATTGACTATTTCCTCACATCTGCTTATGAAGGTAGTATTTGGGATGCAGACGGTGATGCATATTTGTTACAAGATGAACAGGTTATGAATGCAGGTGGAGATAAATTTTCTTCAATTTCAGGTGCAAGACCTGCATCCGGTTCAACTCAGGGACTTACAAGAACAGCTATTGAGCAGATGGCACAAAATAGAGGTGCAAATTGGCATGGTGATCTTATTAAACAAGTTTCTGCTGAACAAATGCTTATGATCATTGAAATGGGAATGATGAACTTACAAACAGCTATTGCACAAGGTGTTGTTACATTACCTTGGGAAACTGGAAGTGATAAGACAAGTTCATATGCCGCTGTGACTGGAAGTACATCAGGTATTGGAAACGGTACTGGAAGGGCAGAAAGAACAACTACTTATGAAGGTGGTGTTGCAAAAGAATACACCGTTGATGGTAAAACATCAGTTTGTTGGAGAGGTAAAGAAAACTTTTGGGGAAACATTTGGAAGTTTGTTTATGGAATTAATATTTGGGGTAATGGAAAAATGGGGGGCGGTCAGCCTTACATTTGTTCTGACTTCAACTTTGCTGAAAACAAAAATAGCGGAAACTATGAGGGTGCAGGATTTACAGCAACTAATGTTGAAGGTTATATTTCAGCAATGGGATATTCTACAATTTGCGATTGGTTATTTATAGCATCTGAATGTACTGGAAACAGTTCTTTACCCGTTGGAGATTATACTTATATTACACAAAATCTAAACGGTTACCGTATCGCTCCATTGGGCGGTCGCTGGACTGATGGCGGTGTTGCAGGTGCTTTCTCTTGGTATCTGGATTACGGTGTTGGTCGTCGTTATCGGTTTATCGGGGGTCGCTTGGTATATATCCCAACAAAAGACAGTTCTGTTTACAATGCTGCTATTGCTTCATGGAAGGAACAAATGGCAGTTTAAAACGTGAGAGATAATGAATAGGAGGTCTTATAATGTGACAACAGCAGAAATGATTGGTATAGTTGTTCTAGGGTTAAGTTCTTTGATTGGTATATTTACAGCAGTATATAGACCATTGAATGAAAATACAAAAGCGATGACTGAATTAACGCTAAAGATGGAACAGCTTGCAACGGAAATAAAAGAACAAAATAATAAACTAGAGAAACAAAACAAAGAAATAGAAGAATACAAAGAACACGTTAGAAAAGGTCAGAAAGAACAGTGGATTGCAATAGAAAGAAATGAAAAAGAAATAGGAGAAACGAAACACACATTAGAATTATGTCAATTAGAAAATGGAGGAAAAAAGCATGTTTAAAAATTGCGTATTCAAACCAAATGTTGATACTATCAAATGGATTAAAGCCGCAGGAGTTAGAGCAATTAAAACAGTTGCTCAAACAGCCGTTGCTATTATTGGTACAAGTGTTACTATGGGCGCTGTGGACTGGAAGATGGTAGCAAGTGCTTCTGTATTAGCAGGAATTGTGTCTATTTTAACTTCTGTTGCAGGAATCAAAGAAGTACAGGCTGAGTAATTAAAATGCCATATAGGGGCAAATTTGAGCCATAGGAGGGCATATATAAAATGAGCATTAATGTGCATGAAAATGTTATAAAGGCTGTAAGATACTATATTTCTAAAGGATTAACTTTGGAAGGTGCTTGCGGTCTGGCGGCAAACCAGTTTAGGGAATCGTTTTACAAAGGAATTGGCTTTGTTTCGACAAGACTTGAGAGGTTATGTGTTCAGAGATATAGGGAGAACAAAGGAATTACTTATACCGATAAAACATATACAGAACAAGTGGATAATGGGAAGATTTCAAGAAGTGAATTTTTAAGTCCGCTGGGAAAACATTATGGTTATGGTCTTTCACAATGGACTACAAGTGCAAGAAAAGCAGGATTGTATGATTTATGCAAAAAAACAAAAGTTTCTATTGGAGATATGGACACACAGATTATTTACACGATTGAAGAATTAAAAGAAAAATTCCCGACAATCTATAAATATCTTTGTACTGTAAAAGATGTAACACAGGCTTCAAATTATGTTTTACAACATTATGAACAGCCGAATAACTGGCAGACAATGAAAGAAGCAAGGGCAGATACAGCAAAACAAATCTATAACAAAATGAATGAGGTAGGAACAAGTATGGGAAGTATTAATAATATTATTGCTAGGGAAAGAAGCTATGCAAAAATCCCTTACAAGGAAACAAGTGTAAATAATCAGAAGTTTTCAACAATGGTAAACAATGCAGGTTTAAGAGGATGTCAAGGACAGCCGTGGTGTGCCACATATCAATTTGCATTGGAATTGGAAGAATTCGGAAAAGCTGTCGCCTTGTCGCATTGGAATATGACAACAGGTAATTATTGCGGTTATAGTGTTTTTGAAACAGAAGCAAAATTTGCCAAAGCAGGAAAAACAGGAAAAACCCCAAAAGTTGGTGCACTGGTAATTTTCAAACAGTCACATATGGGACGAGTGCTTTCAGTGAATGAAAAAAACAAAACATTCGAGTGTGGCGAAGGAAACACAAGCAATAGAGAGTTCAATCGTAATGGTGATTGTTGTGCGGTAAAAACTTATTCATGGACAGATGCAAAAATTAAATCATTCTGCTATATTAATTATGGACAGAGTAGCACAAGCACAGCAACAAAAACAGAAACGACTACTTCTACATGGTCTGGAAAAGGTACTGCACACTGTAGTGCGAATGGCATTAATATCAGAAATACACCAGATAGCAGTATTAAAACAAATGTTATTGGTCAGTTGAAAGCAGGAAACCAGTTCGAGTATAATGGCGAAACACAAAGCAACTTTGTTAAAATTCGTGTTATGTTTGGAGGAAAACAACAGATTTGTTGGATTCACAAAAATTATGTTGTGTATGAAACTGGAACAAAAGCAACAACAAATAGCACAACAAAGAAGAAAACATACACAGTAACAACAGATGCACATGCAAGAAAATATGCAGGAAAAGAGTATGCTACATTGGTTTCATATCCAACACTTAAAAAGGGAACAGTTGTTACTTATCTTGCAACGGTAAAAGCTAAAGACGGTGTGGACTGGTACAGAGTAGAAATTGACGGAAAGAAAGGTAAGAAGATTGGCTATGTTTCGTCAAAATGTTTAAAATAACAATTTGACAATAAAATATTGTTATGATATAATATGGGTAGTAGAAATACTACCCTTTTATATTATATAATAATATATTATATTAATAATATATAGAAAGGAAAATAAAATGGAAGTAGATAAAGTACAGAATACAGATACAAAATTGAATGAGGACATAACATATTTGTTAGATTATCCTTATTTTGTGTTATCAAATAAAACAAATGGCACTGTTTTTAGAAGAGAAGTTTTAGAGATTGAAAAATATTATAAAACATATAAGAATGGTGCTAGGTTCTTTACGGAAGGAAGTGCCGGTGATTATGTTCCATCACAAGTAAGATTTAAGAACATTAAAACATTGATTAATAAAGAAGCAAGGTTCATGTTTTCACAAACGCCAGATATTAATATCCAAGGAACAACAGTTGAAGACGAAGAGAAAGAACAAGTGGAACAATTACAAACATTAGTTGATAATGTTCTTGAAAGAAATCATTTTCAGAAGTTATTATTGCAAAGTGCGAAGGATTGCTTTATCGGAAAAAGAATTGCTTGCCTTGTGGATTTTTCAGAAGAAAGCGGTGTGTTGTTACATTTTTATAACAGCAAACAATTCTATTATGAAAAAGAATACGGTTCTGAAAAGATTATTCGTTTTGTAGGTTTTGAAAATATTGAAGAAGGAGAAAACAATAACAGAAAATATCTGATTAATGATTATCGGTTAGAAAAAGGTGTTGTATATATGAGCCTGATTCTGTATGACAAAAGCGGAAATGTGATACAGGAAGTTATTTCAGATACAGCAACAGAGTTAGATAGAATCCCGGTAAGCATTATTTTTAACACTGGTACATTGGACGACAAAAGAGGTGTTTCGGAAGTATCTGATTTAAGTGACGAAGAAGCACTATACAGTAAAATGTCAAATGGTGATGTTGATAGCGTTAGAAAGGGAATGAACCCTATACGTTATGTTGTTGATATGAATAGCCAGACAACGAAAAATCTAAGTTCTGGTGCAGGTGCTTTTTGGGACTTAAAATCTGAACAGAATCAGAATGAAGTACATGCGGCAGTTGGAACATTAGCACCTGCATTAAATCACACAGAGCCAACAAAAGCTATTCTGGAACGTATTAAATCAGATATGTATGGACAGTTGGAAATTCCAAACATATCAGAGGAAACAATGGTAGGAACAATTACAAGTGGAAAGGCATTAAAAGCATTATATTATCCGTTACAGGTTCGATGTGATGAAAAAATGATAACTTGGAAACCTTGTCTGATTGATATTGTAAGAAATATTATCGATATTGCATTGTTGAATGTTGATATTGTAAAAGGTATTTATCCAATTGTAGATTTGCAGGAGATTCAATATAACGTTGTAATACAAGAGCATTATGCACTGGCAGAAGATGAACAGGAAGAAAAGGCAACAGACCTGTCTGAGATTGCATCAAATACACGAAGCAGAAAGTCATACATGAAAAAATGGCGTCCAGAGTTGACAGATGAACAAATCAACGAAGAGTTGTTACAGATTGCTATGGAATTGAATATGTTTGATACGATGGCAGTCAATACACAAGTACAAACGGAATTGGATAATGTTTCAACGAAATATGAAGTTGACAAAAATATAGAGGATGTTGAAACAGAACAAAAAGCGGAAAACAAACAGTAACAACAGAACTGATAGTAAAAATGACGTAGAAGAAATTTAAAAATATTTTTTAAAAAAGTGTTGACTTTTATTTATGTTTGGTGTATTATAATACTTGTAAGGAACAAGAAAACAAAACATCAAACAAGAATGAAGGAGAAAACAAAATGAGAAGAACTTATGAAAGAACAATGTTTATCGAGGATTTAACAAAAGCAGAAATCATATTATATGTTTTTAATGAAAGCAAATACACAGCAGATATAAATGATGAAATTGAAGTTAAGTACACAGGAGTTAAAGCATAGAGTATTATAGAGGGTGGAAAGGAAGCAGAAGCAATTGAGAGCATTGTTGATGCAGATGGAATTGATGAAAACCATGAATATTTAGTGCTTCATTGTGCAGATGGAACAACATCAACATTTAGAAATTCTCATGTAGAAATGTTTTTACGATAGGCAGGTGAGAACAATAGCAAAAACAAACAGGTGGAGATTTCAGAACGCAGAGGAAGTGCGACAGCAAATCTCCACTACTCAATTAAAACAAATAAGACAAATGTATGAGCAACTTGCACAGGAAGTGACAAAGCAGGTTGCAAAAAACAAGTTAGATGCACAGCGTTTGACATTGTTACAAAGGGATATCAATAACAGAATAAAACAGTTGAATTCTGACATACAGAATCAAGTTGTTAGAGATATCAGAACTGTAAGCAATGCAGTAGTTGAAGATGTAAGGGACTACTTGAAACAAGCAGGATTTAAAGACAGCGACATACAAGAAGCATTTTTTTATGTACCAGAAATGATAGTACAAAATATTATAACTGGTGCAATATATCAAAAGGGCTGGACATTATCAAGTGCAATATGGGGATATAATAGGAAAGTACAAAATACTATTTCTCAAATTGTTTCCAATGGTACGATGGCTCAAAAGTCAGCGTATGAAATTGCAAAAGATGTTGAAAGTTATGTATTGCCAACAGCAAACAAAAAGGCAAGAACAATAACAAGCTGGAGGAAAGCAAGGCAAACTGATGTAGATGCCAAACGTGCAAAGTATGTTGGCGAAGTTATACAAGATAAATATTATCCCGGTGGTAATATTGACTACAATGCCTTAAGGCTTGCGAGAACAATGGTTAGTCATGCATACCAACAAACATTTGCGAACACAAACAAAAATAATCCTTTTGTTGTTGGTTACAGGTGGTTAAATTCAAATTTTCATGGTAGGGTATGTGAAGTATGTAAGGAATATGCAACAACAGACCATCATGGACTAGGGGTTGGAATATTTCCAAAAGATGATTTTCCGTTAGACCATCCCAACGGTATGTGTACTTTTGAAGCTGTTATGTCAGATGATATGGACACAATAGCTGACAAGATTGGATTGTGGTATCAATCGCCATTTGGAACATTTCCAGACATTGATAGATATGCACAAGATTTTGTAGATTAGAATACAAGGAGAAGCAGAGAACATGGAAGAAATTAAAGTGGAACGAATTTGTTTGAAATGTGGTGAGGTAAACGAAGTGTCAGCAGAAAACATGAGGAAAGTTGACACTTGGACAGAAGATGGTGAGTATTTAAGAATTTGTTATATTTCGTGTAGTAGATGCAAAGAAAAGATTTTCTTGCAGGTTGATAACATGGAAACAATTAATGAGTTCAAAGAATTAAGGGACTTGACCATCAAATCCGCAAGAATGAGATTAAAAGGACAGACAGTAGGGAAGAAAATGTTTAGAAAAAAAGATAGACTTTCAAAAGACTTGCGAGTGAAGCGGATGCAATTGGAAGAAGTCAACAACGGAAAAATTTTATATGATAAAAATAAAAAAGTTTTTACAAATTGCTTGACATTTCCGAAAGTTGGTGATATAATTGAAGATAAGATGTGACAGGTGTGGTTATAACATACCGATTGCATCAGCATTGAAACAGGAAACAAAAGTTACAAGTCATGGAGAAAGTATAACAAAAACTTTCATTCGTTGTAACTTTTGTTCGTCTGTATATACAGTGTGTTATGACAACACAAAAACAAAAATTCTAAAACAAACAATAAAAACAAGAGTTGAAGAATTGAATAAAATTATAATCCCAGAACAGCGAGTGAAGAAAATGAAACAAGTTGAGAAATTACAGCAGATGTTAGAAAAAGAAAACAACAGATTGTGTATTATGTACGAAGAATCTGAACTAAAAAAGGAGTAATTAAGAATGGCAGAAGAAACAAAAGTAACAGAACAGCAGGAAACAGAAACAAAAGTAGAACAGAAAGACGAACAGCAGAAAGAAACACCAGCGGAAACAACAAAAGAAGAAGCCGTTGATGTTGAAAAAGTAAAATCAGATGCGGTTGCTGAGTATTTACAGAGTCTTGGCTATGGTGAAGACGAACTGAAAGGAATCCTTGAAAAAGATAAAGCCGCCAAAGAAGCTAACAAGACAGAACTGGAAAAGAAAGACGATGTGTTGAGAGAGACAACAGCACAGTTGGTAGCTGAGAGAGAAGCGAGAATGTTAGCAGATGCAAAACTGACAGCAATTAAATTAGGTGCAAAGCCGGATATGGTTGAAGACCTTGTTGCGGTTGCAAAATCAAAAGTCACGAAAGACAAAGACATTGCAAAAGTTATTGCAGAAATCAAAGACGGAAAAACCGGTAAGGCTTATTTTGCAAGTGAGGAAGAACAGAAACAGCAAAAAACGCATAAAAATGTTACTCGTAAAAATGTTGACATTGCAGATGATGAAAACAAAAACGAGGGAACAATGGCGGCTCGATTATGGGCTAAAAAAAGAAAAACAAAATAATTAGTAGGAGGAAACAAGATGTTAAATCAAACAGGAGTTAAAAAGAGTTCTTATGTATCAACAAATCAGATTCTTTTTAATACAGACCCATTCGTTGCAGTATCTATTATTGTGGATGATGCACTTGGAGTTGCAGACCCGGCAACAGGAAGAAAACTTGTAAAGGCTGGTACTCCGTTAGCAGGTGACCTTACAAAAAGAGAAACAGCATTTGTGGCAGTAAATGAAGCTAGTGCTTCTGTAGCTTCTGATGCAAAAGGTATTCTGTTACACGATGTTGATGTAACCACAGGGGATGCAAATGGAACATTACTTATTTTCGGTTTTGTAAATGTTGATAGAATTGATGCAACAGTAATGGCAAAAAATGATGAATATGTGAAGGAAGCACTTAAAGGAATTTACTTCCTCAAATAAAACAAAGAAAAGGAGAAAACAAAACAATGAGTATTTTTGACTTAATCACAGCAAATGAAATTGTTGCGTATTGGGAATTATTCTTACAAGACAGGAAACCACATTTCGGAGAAACGCTGTTTCCGAATGAAAAACAGCTTGGTTTAAAATTGGAATGGTTGAAGGGCGCAAGTGGACTCCCAGTTGTTTTAAGACCCTCCGCTTATGATGTAAAATCAATCCCTCGTCCGAGAATTGGATTTACGAAACTGGAAGCGCAGATGCCGTTTTTCAAAGAATCTAAAATGGTGGATGAAGAACTGAGACAGCAGTTAAACATGGTACTGTCAACTGGTAACCAGAGTTACATTGACATTATTGTAGATAAGATTTTTAATGATGAAATGTCACTGTTAGAAGGTGCGGCGGCTCAGAGAGAACGTATGAGAATGTCGATGCTTACAACTGGTGCTATTTCTATCGAAGGAAATGGTCAGGCATATGACTATGATTATGGTATGCCAGCAGACCACAAGAAAACCGTAACAAAATCATGGTCAGACCCAACCGCTACAATTATGGCAGATATTAGAGCGGCTATTGAAAAGATTCAAGAGGACACTGGTGTTACCGTAACAAATGCGGTATGTAGTTCTAAAGTAATGGGTTATTTCCGTATTAACAATGAAATCAAAGGAACGCTGTTAGCACTTAGCAACGGTGTTGGTTATCTTTCAGATGCAAAAATCAAATCTTATCTGAAAGACGAATTGGACATTACAATTAATGTGGAAGATAGACGATTTAAGGATGAAAAAGAGAAGGTACAGCGGTTTATCGCTGATGATGTTTTTTGCATGTATCCAGATGGTAAACTGGGTAACACATGGTTCGGAACAACACCAGAAGAGAGTGATTTAATGGCGAGTGCAGTTGCTAATGTAAGAATCACCGACACAGGTGTTGCAGTTACCACAACAAAGAAAACTGACCCGGTACAGGTTGACACAAAAGTATCCATGATTTGTTTGCCAGACTTCCCAACAGCAGACCAAGTTTTCGTATATGATGTAATCAAAGAAAGCTGAATGGGAGGTAATGTGTTATGGTGACAGCGAGAAAAGGAGACAATATCATTAAAGTTTCAAAACATTCTTTCGAAACGATGTTCAAAGATAAAGGCTATGTAGTTGTTTTAGACGAAGCAACAGAAAAAGTAGAAAATGTTATCGAAGAGCCAATTGTTGAAGAAGAAGTGGTTAAAACTGAAACAGAAGAAACTCCAATTTCAGAAATGAATAAAGAACAGTTGATGGAATATGCAAAAGAGCATGGCATTGATACATCCAAGGCGAGAAATGTAAGAGAAGCAAGACAGATTATTCAAAAAGTTATTAGAGAAAAAAACATGGAATAACAGAAGGAGGTGCTAGTATGGATGATTTGGAAGTTTTGAGATATAACTTAAAAGAAAAACAAACACCGTATTTCTCAGATGAAGAACTGTTGTTACTTTTGAAAATGAATAACGGTGATGTAAGAAAAGCAAGTTATGAAGGACTTATCACAAAAGCAGAAGTAACAGGATTAAGTGTTAGTGGATTAACCACAAAAGACAGTTCTAGTTATTTCAAAATGTTAGCATCAAAATTCTGTGATACGAACAGTGGGGTGCTAACGTAATGTGGTTATTAAAAGAGCAAAAAGCAGTTGAAAGAGAAATAGTAAGAAACGGAAGTACATACACTGTTAAGAGAAACAAAGTCGATAAATATGGAGAACCTACGCAGGAAGTTGAAGAAGTAACAACCTTGCGTGGGTTGTTTCATATTTCAAAAGGTTTTATAACAAAAAATACTTCCGATGGAAGTCAAACAAAAACAAAAGGACAACCGATGTTTCTTGCATTGTGGGAAGAATGTAAAACAATTCAGAATGGTGATTTTGTTGTTATTAATGGAAATACTTATAAAATCACTGATAAAAACAATATTGAGGAATATAACATCATTGCAGATATTTCTTTGGAGGTGGTATTGAGTGACAGGAATTAGAACTGATATATCACAGCTTGAAAGATGGCTTAGCAAGGCAGAAAACAAATCAAAAGTTGCCGTTAAAATGTATGCTCAACAGGGCGCAAATAAGTTTCAAAACTATGCAAAACAAAATGCTATGTGGACTGATAGAACAGGGCACGCAAGGCAAAGGTTGACAGGTTATATAGAATACTTTTCGAATAAGGTAAGAATCAATATAGCGCATGGTGTTGACTATGGTATATTCTTGGAATTGTGCAATGAACAGAGATATGCAATTTTAAACAGAACAGTGCAAGCGAACAGCAAGGAAGTATTGGATGGTTATAAGAATTTGCTGAGGTATCTCGTATGAGTATGAGCCTATTAAAAGATGCATGGGACTTGCTAAAAGATGCAGGATTTAACCCATTTATGCCGGGACAGCATAAGGGGGAATGTATTGAGCCATATGTTGTTGTTAAACTTAGTGGTGTGTTACCTCTTGAAGTTAGTTCAGAGAGACCTATTTATACGTTTTTGGTGTATGTTCCGGAAAATGAATATACGAAACTTGAAACAAATGTTTTTGCAATTAAGCAGGAACTTAAAAAACTTTATCCTCGCATTATGTATGCAGGGAATGAAACAGAAAGTTTTTATGACGAACAAATAAAAGCACACATGATAAGTTTTCAATATTATGGTATTAGAAAACTCGAAAACAGGTAAATAAAGGAGGAAGGAAAAATGTCTGTTATAAAAAAGAAACTGGAATCAATTCCAACTATTGATGTTTCACTCGTAGTAATTAGAGTTGGAAGCGAAACAGATGGAACAGAGTATGCAGTAGATACTGCGAGTCAGATTGCCGTTGAAGTGCAGACAGAAACAACGGATGCAATCAAACTTGTGAAATCTGGAAAGTTGTTAGCGCAGAAACCGCAGACAACAACAATTACAGGTAATCAGATTACGCTTACGGACAATGTGTTTAGTCCGACATTGGCAAAAATTTTACAGGGTGGAACAATTACTGGCGAAGGTGATACACTTGCTTATACACCGCCAGCCGCAGGAAGTAGTGAAAAAGGTAGTGTGTTTGTTCTTGATGCATATTCCGCACAATACGATGCATCTGGACAGATTGTAAGGTACGAAAAGATTAGTTATCCTAACTGTCAGGGAACACCATTCGGAGTTGGAGCGCAGGACGATACTTTCCGAGTACCAGAGTACACAATCAACTCAGCACCGAAAACAGGAGAACCGCCATATAAGATTTCGTATGTAAAAACATTACCAGATTTTTCCGTAGCAGAAGCGCAACAAATCTCAGTAGCAGATTATGAAGAAGAAACAGGTATGGTAGTAGGCTAAAACAAAACAAATAGAACAAAAGGAGAATAAAAAATAGATGGCAACAAAAAGAACAACAGTAGAACATAAAGTAACAAGTATACAGGATTTTATCAAACAGTCTCAAGGTGAGGTTGTAGAGTTACCCGGATTTACTTCTGAGACTGTTTTTGTGAAACTGAAAAGACCATCACTGTTAGGTCTTGTAAAACAAGGAAAAATTCCAAACGCATTATTGACAAGAACAAATGAACTGTTTTCAGGTGATGCAGGAATTGACCCAACAGACGATAACATGATGGCAGAACTTTCCGAAGTTCTTGAATTGATTGCAGGTGAATCTTTTGTTGAACCGACATATCAGGAAATTAAGGATGCAGGTGTGGAATTAACAGATGAACAATTAATGGCTGTTTTCAACTATTCTCAAAAAGGTGTAAAAGGCTTGGAATCCTTTCGTACAGAGTAAGAGAATAGAATCTGTAATAGCAATGTCAAAGCTGTATAAGTGTTTGCCAAGTGAGATACTTGGAATCGAAGATACTTATACAGCTTTTTGTTTCGATGAAGCCTGTTGTAATTTAATGTTGAGAATTGAAAACGAAGAAAAACCGAGATATATAGAACAGAACAAAAATGGAGAACAAAAGCTAGAATACAGCAGTTTTACAGATTTTTACAAACAATATGGACAAACTGAATAAATGGAGGTATAATATAAATGGCAGTAAATATAGGTTCAGCCGTTGCATACCTCGAATTGGACACTAGCAAGTTCTCCAAAGGTTTCAAAACTGCCTATAACGACTTGAAAGTGTTTTCGGATAAATCGGCAACGGCAGGAAACAAGCTGAGAGGATTAAGTAGTACTTTTGATTCTGTCGGTAAATCATTAACAAAAACAGTAACAGTACCGCTTGTAGGAATTGGAACAGCGGCGGTAAAAACAGCGGCACAATTTGACAGCCATATGTCAGAAGTAAAAGCTATCTCAGGAGCAACAGGAGAACAGTTTACACAGCTTCGCAATAAAGCAATTGAAATGGGAGCGAAAACAAAATACTCAGCTTCTGAGAGTGCACAAGCGTTCAAATATATGGCAATGGCAGGATGGGACACAAAAGATATGTTGAATGGCATTTCTGGTGTTATGAATCTTGCCGCCGCTTCTGGCGAAGACCTTGCAAGCGTTTCAGATATAGTCACTGATGCAATGACAGCTTTTGGTCTATCAGCAGATGGGACAACAAAAGTCATTAAAAATGGACTTACAGTAGAAGTTTCGAACGCAACACATTTTGCAGATGTGTTATCACAGGCTTCGAGAAAGTCCAACACTAATGTTGCTATGATGGGAGAAACATTCAAATATGTTGCACCAGTCGCAGGAGCGTTAGGATACAGTGTAGAAGATACAGCTGTAGCAATTGGATTAATGGCGAATAGTGGTATCAAAGCATCACAAGCTGGAACAACACTTAGAACGTTATTAACCAACATGGCGAAACCAACTGATACAATGCAATCAGCTATGGATTATCTTGGTATTTCACTTGAAACAACAGACGGAAAAATGAAAAGTTTTTCTGAGGTTATGCAGGATTTGAGGAAGTCTTTCGGGCAGTGTAAAATGCCGATGGACACATTCAAGAAGAAGTTAGCAGAAATTGAAAAACAACATGAAAGCGGTGAGATAACAGAAAAGAAATATAATGCCGCTGTTGAAGACCTTACAAAGAAAGCATATGGAGCAGAAGGAGCATTAAAAGCTAACTTGGCGGCTTCATTGGCAGGAGCGCAAGGAATGTCTGGTCTGTTAGCAATCGTAAATTCAACAGATGAGGATTTTCAAAATCTAACAGATTCTATTAATAATTGCGATGGTGTATCTCAGGATATGGCAGATACAATGAACGATAATTTGAATGGCGCTGTTACGTTGTTAAAAAGTGCGATCGAATCAGCACTAATTTCAATTGGTGATAGATTTACGCCAGTAATTAGAAAGTTAGCAGAAAACATAACAGGACTTATAGAAAAGTTTAACGGTTTGTCAGATGAACAAAAAGACCAGATTGTAAAATGGGGATTAATTGTCGCCGCAATCGGTCCGAGTTTGATAGTATTTTCAAGTGTAACAAAACTTTTAGCTAATGTTGCAGATGGTTTCAAATTGACAAAAGATGCAATATTTGGTTTTGAGAAAGTTTTAAAACGAGGAACTTTTGAACTTGGAAAAGTTACAACATACACGAAACAAATCCCCGGATTACTTGATAACATGATGTTGGCAGTAAATACAAATGTAGAAGGATATGGATTGTTAGGCGGTTCTATAAGAAGTGTGGGACAAGCATTTTCATTCCTTATTTCAAAAATTAATCCAGTTGCAGTTGTGATAACATTATTAGTTGCATCGTTCGCAACATTATGGAAAACAAATGAAAAGTTCCGTAACAAAGTCATTGGAATATGGGAACAGGTAAAAGGAAAGTTTCAAGAATTTTCAGATGCAATTACAGAAAAGATAAATGCACTAGGATTTAATTTTAAAGACATAACAGATGTAATCAAAGGAGCATGGGAAGGATTTGCAAATGCTATAGCTTCGCCAATTATAACAAATGCATTACAGCTTATCGCAGATACTTTTGGAAATGTTTTGGATTTCATTTTAGGTGCAGTTGACACGTTACTTGGTTTGTTTACAGGAAACCATGAACAATTTGTTAGTGGTATCAAAGAAATGTTGTCAGCTATTTCAAGTGCTATTCTTGATGGAATCAAAAACATTGGCTCGCTTGTCGGAGAGTTACTAGCGAATGTACTTGAACTGTTCGGATTTGACAAAGCCGCTGATGCGGTTAGAACATTCTTTACAGAAACATTTCCACAAGCAATCGAAGGAGCAAAGGAAAAAATTAAATCTGTGATTTCAAACGTACTTGACAGTATTATGAGTTTTTCGGATGGGGTTTCTGAGAATTTCCATAAAGCTGTTGATGGCGTGAAAGATTTTGCAAGTAATGTCAAAGAGTTCTGGACGGAAAAAGTACCAGATGCTTTTAGAAGTGGCAAGGACAAAGTTGTAGAAGTTGTTACAGGAATTAAGGATAAAATCAAAGAAGGTTTTACAGGTGCGCTTGATGCAATAAAACAATTTGGAACGAATGTTAAAACATTTTTCACACAAACAATACCAGAAGCGTTTATAAGTTTTGTGACTGAAACAGTACCGAATTTTGTGCAGTCTGTTGTAACATTTTTTGAAACATTGCCAGAGAAAGTTGGATTTGCAATAGGTCAATTTATTGGAAAGTTATATGTGTTCGGCTCTGATATGATATCATGGGCGGCAGAAGCTATACCTAGTTTGATTGATTCAATTGTAACATTCTTTGCAGAGTTACCGGGTAAAATTTGGACTTGGTTACAGAATACAATCGAGAAAATTAAAACATGGGGAGCGGCAATGAAAGATGCCGCAGTAATGTTTGCACAAAACACGATTGATTCCGTAGTTAATTGGTTTATGCAATTGCCGGGTAAAATTTGGACTTGGTTACAAAATGTTATCACAAAAATCAAGGCTTGGGGTTCAAATATGCTGAGTAGCGCAAAGACTTCAACGCAAAACATGGTAAATACAGCGGTGACAATAATTTCACAGTTACCGGGTAAATTTTGGTCTTGGTTACAAAATACAATTTCAAAAATTGCATCATGGGGCGGTAATATGGTTTCATCTGGTAGAACAGCAATAACTAATTTTATCAGTTCTGTGATTGATACACTTGTATCTTTGCCGGGTAAAGTTTGGAATATTTTACAACAAATTCCTAGCAAAGTTTCCAGTCTTGGTAGTACATTATACAATGCAGGTCGGTCAGCATTTTCAAGATTGTGGGATGGAATAAAGTCAATTGGTAGTGGTATTCTTGGATGGGTACAAGGTTTTGCAAGTAAAATTGGAAGTTTTGTAAGTAGTATCGTTTCTGGTTTTCAGAGCATTGTTGGAAAATCTAACGAAGCAAGGTCAGCCGCATCTTCCGTGAATGGACACCACGCAAATGGACTTGACTATGTTCCATTTAATGGTTATACAGCTTATTTGCATAAGGGTGAAAGAGTTCTAACAAAGCAGGAAAACGAAGCATATACAAGAGGTAGAACATCACAAGGCGATACGTTTAATTTTTACAATACAAAACCGAACGCATATGAATATGCTCGACAAATGAAAAAAGCAAAAAAGGAATTGTTAGAAGGATTTTAAAGGAGGTGCAGAACATTGATAGATTTTATAACATTAAGAAATTTTACAAGACAAGAAAGTGTTGGAATCAAAAAAGACGGAAGAAATTTTGTGTTAGATTCAATCGACTGGGATGCACCTTCCGTTGAAACAAATGTCTATAGAGTGCCGTATCAGATTGGAAGTACGTTGAGTAATGTTATCGTAGGAACAAGAAAAATAACTATTATAGGCTATATCATAGCGAATACTATGGATATAGACACCCGTGGTATTACATGGGATGAATATTTCCAAAAACAAAAGGAAGAAATTGAAACAAATAAAGAATTTTTGAATGACATGATTTCTATTTATGAGGAAATTCTTATCGCAGTAGACGGATATTATTTGAAAGGTTATCCAACACAGCCTGTAAAATATTCTAATACGGAAGAAGAAAACAACGAAGTGTTATGTAAGTTTTCGATTGAAATAGAATGTTTTGACCCAACGTTTTATAAAGACAGTACAGTGGTTCATCTTGCGTATGTTTCGCCTACGTTTCACTTTCCACTTATTTTGACAGAAGACAAAAGCGACGAGTATGTTGTTTTCGGTGAAATACATAAACGGCAAAGTATATTAATTGAAAACAAAGGTAGCATTGATGTTGGTTGTAAAATTATCATAAAAGCTGTTGGTGGTAGTGTTATCAATCCGAAAGTCTATAATGTCAATACTGGTGAATATGTTGAATTTACAGGGATTACGTTATCAGATGGAGAAACGCTTACAATAACAACAGAAACAGGAAATGAAAATGCAATCAGACATTCGTTGACAAGGGATGTGGACGAATCTGTGATAGGATTTATGAAGCCGGGAAGTGACTTCTTTAAGGTATTACGAGGCTCTTACTATTATGCGTATTCTGCTAATGAAGAATCAATGAATAATATTGATGTAACAATAGAATTTACTGAAAGATTTTTCAATATAAGAGGTATGTAGAATGAGTACAATAGAAATTTTAGACAGAAATTTTAAAAGATTGGATATTCTCAGACATTACACCTTTTCTCAGTATAACATGAAATTTCGAGGAATAGGAACATTCACGGTTAATGCACCACTTGAATTGAATACAATCTTTCTAAACAGGGAAGAACAATATTACTTGTTGTTTAATGGCAACGTACATCCAGTTGTCGGGAAAGTTGAAGATGTGAAAAAGGAATCTGAGGATGAAGAAAATAAATTAATTATAACAGGAAGACTTGCATTATTCATCTTGACAAAACGGATTGTTTCTGATACTATTAATACAAGCGGAACAACGCTTGAACATATGGAAAAATTAGTAACAGAGAATATACTGAAAGTAAAAAACAGCCGTTATCTTCCTATTACAATTGATGATAGTGCAGTGAACAAAAACAAGCTGTCTAAAGTTGATAGGCAAGTTACAGGCGGTTACATTTGGGATGAATTTGAAGAACTTTTGGAACAGGATAAAATAGGAGTAGAATTATATCCGAAGATAGTTCCGACCTACAGCATAAATGATATTTTTTCCAATGTTACGGATTGGACGTTGAAATTCTCGTCTGGAATTGACAGAACAAAAGGGAATGTAGATGGAAATGTTCCGGTAATTTTTTCGCAACAACTTAGTAACATAAACAGAGTTGATTATGAAAGAAATGTAGAGAATCATTGCAATATTGCTTATGTTGCCGGTGAAGGTGAAGGAAGTAACAGAAAGTGGTTTGAAATCCCTATTAATCAGGAAGAGTCACAAGAAACAAAAGGTTGGGAACGAAGTGAATTATGGATAGATGCAAGAGATATTCAGTCGGAAGATGATGATGGAAACCAACTAACAGATGAGCAATATAATGCACTGATAAAACAAAGAGCAGAAGAGAAAGCCGTTGAAAATGATATACAAGAAAGTTATGAAGCGACAGTCATAACAAAAAACAAAAGGTATGTTTATGGAAAAGATTATTTTCTTGGCGATTTTGTGACGGTTGTAGATACTCAGCTAGGACTTGAATTTGATGTGCAGATAGTTGGCATAACGTTCTCAACACAAGACACAGAAGAAATTACAGACATTGAATTACAATATGGAAATAAGCGTATAAGTCCACAATCAATTCTACAACAGAACAAAAGAAAAACAGAACAAAACTCAAACGATATTCGTTATATGTTGACGAAGATTAAATAAAAGACAGGGGGTGCAAAGAAATGTCAATAAATGCAAAAAGTGGTTTTTTTAATGCAACAAAAAAATCCGATGGCAGTTACGACAGAACGTATGATGCATCTGATTTTGCAAGTTATTTTTCAAATTTTGTTAGTAATGGTGTTTTTATTTCACCAGCAGACCAACTAAGGGTAAGTGCAAAAACAGGGCTGACAGTAACAGTCAAAAAAGGAAAGGCTTTTATCGAAGGTTATTGGTTCGAATTGGTAGAAGATTGTGATATAACGTTGCCTGTAAATTCTGGAACACAGGAAAGGACAGATGTAATATGCGTTAGACTGAACAAACAAAATAGGGCAGTTGAACTAGTAACAAAATCTGGCGTAACAAGTACACTCCCCACTGTCTCAGGAACAGCACACGAATTGGTGTTAGCGGAGATTGCCGTAGGTGTAAGTGTTACAACGTTGACAGCAGGAAACATTACCGATAGAAGACCAGACAAAAATTATTGTGGATATGTTGGTGCGCTTGTAACTGATATTGATACGACACATCTTTATAATCAATTTACGAATCAGTTCAACACATGGTTCGCAGAATTAAAAAAACAATTTGGAAGTGATGCGGTAGGAGCGTTGCAACAGTCTATTAGTAATCTAACTGATAGAATGAATACAGCGGAAACAGAAATTTCAAAACGACTTAAAATTAAGCCGTAGGAGAACAAAAAGGAAAATGGAAAATGATAGATTGTTAAATGTAATGCGTGATACAATTAAGCAATATGTAGAAGCAAACAAAACAAAAAACAAAATTATTTTTTTATTAATTGTTTTATTGTTTTTACAATCGTTTGTAAGTTTTGGCTGTTTTTGTTACCATGAAACACATTGTAAACATTATATTGTCGAAAGTGCTATTGACAGTCAAAGCAAAATGGAAGATATACAAGCGAATGTTTATTTGTGCCACGCATGGTGGGAAAATGTATGGATGAAGAAACACAGAAAACCAGAAAAAGGTTAAAAGGAATATGGTCGGTAGAAGAATTTAATGACCTGTTAGAAAGAACAATGTTATCAACAGAAGAAAAACAAATACTAATATTGTATTACAAAGAACAAAAGACATTGACATACATTGCAGACTTTCTTGGAATGTCAGAAATAACTGTCAAAAGAAAACATAAAAAGTTATTGATGAAAATAGGAAAAATGTTATGAATTAAGGACGCATTTGGCGTCCTTTTTTATTTGCTATTTTTATGATACTTTTTAGATATTTCATATTATATGGTTATGTTAAAATAAAATTAGAAAGGAGGTAATTGAAATGTACGCTTATCCATATGGAATGAATAATAATATGCAACAGCAATTGGCACAGAATAGAATGGAACAATTGCAACAGCAGTATAATAATATGTTTCCGATGATGCAACAACAACAGCAGATACAGCAACCACAGCAGTTTTTGAAAGGTAGACCAGTTTCGAGTTTGGAAGAAGCAAGGGCTAGTATGATAGACTTAGATGGTAGCTTGTTTGTTTTTACAGATATCGCAAATAACAAAATATATACGAAACAAATAATGTTAGATGGTACAGCAGAACTTAAAACATATGAACTTGTAGAACAAAACAAAGCACAAGTAGAACATAAAAATAGCAATGAATGTGTATCAAAAAAAGAATTTGACGAAGTGATTGGAAAATTAAAGAAACAAATCGAAGTCTTAAAGGAGGGCATATTATATGATGCAGAACATGATACAGCAAATGATTAAATGCAACCCGTTGTATAAAAGGGCAGAGCAAATGGCACGAGGAAAAAGTGAGAATGAATTGAAACAAGTAGCTGTAAATTTATGCAAACAGAGAGGGATAAATATTAATGAAGCGTATAAACAGTTTCAAAGTTTTATGGGCGGTATGAACCGATAAACGGTTTATATAAATATTTTTTAAAGGAGGTACATACTATGAGTATGGATGGTAATGGTTTAAGTGTAGCTGATGCATTGGCATTAGGACGAGACGGCAATGGAATGTTTGGAGATGGCAATGGAAGTTGGATTTTCTTTTTGTTTTTCCTACTTGCATGGGGCGGCAACTTTGGAAACTGGGGTGGTAACGGTATGAATAGCACAGCAAGCGCATATACAGACAGCGCAATTCAGAGAGGTTTCGACAATCAGGCAGTCATGAACAAACTGAATGGTCTTGAAAGTGGATTATGTGATGGATTCTATTCAGTCAACACTTCACTTCTGAATGGTTTCAATGGAACACAGCAAGCAATTAACAATGTAGCAGTTGCAGGTATGCAAAACACAAATGCACTTGCATCACAGCTTTCTGATTGTTGTTGCACAACACAACGGAGCATTGATGCAGTAAGATATGAGAACGCAAGAAATACTTGTGATATCGTAAACGCAATTAAAGCTGATGGTGATGCAACGAGAGCATTAATGACACAGAATGAGATTCAGAGTCTGAGAGACCAGTTGCAGACAGCAAACTTCCAGCTGAGTCAACAGGCACAGAACGCTACTTTGATTTCAACATTAAGACCGACACCAATTCCGGCTTATCAGACTTGTTCACCATATGAAAGCGCACAGTTGTTTTCACATTATGGAACAGCCTGTAACAATGGATGTGGATGCTAAAGTGTTTATTTGATGGTTAAAAAGGACTTTCCGCTTATGCGTGATGAATTTGTAGGGGCGGTGAATAACCGCCCTTATTCGTTTAATTAGAACGTTAGAAAGGGTGATAGAAAATGTCATGTAGTTTATATAATAATAATGGTTACGGTTGTGGTGGATGTATTCACTTTGTAAAAACAAATAGTGTGACATTACTGGGTAATGTTTTGACATTAAATATTCCACAAGCAAGCTATAGCAACAAAGAAAGGGTGTGTATTTGTATAGCACAAACAATACCAAGTGTTACAAGTGCAGACACAGTTGTTATAACAATAGGAGCAGGCGCAACACAATATCCATTAAGAACAAGATGTGGTAATAATGTCCACGCAGACCAATTAAGAAGCAGAAAAGTATATCATACAAATGTTGCTACAGATGTTGGCGTATTCACAGTTTCAGAATGTGAATTATGCAAGACAGGTTATAATTTTCCAGTAATTTAATTTAAGGAGGGTAAAACTATGTATGAAGTGAATGGCGTAAAGTATGACGAAAATAATCAAAAAATAAACACGGAACAAAACTGGAATATGCAAGAACAGCCACAAATGGGAGTACCACGAAACAAACGTATGCAAGAAAACATTGCAGAAGAAGTGTATATGAAACTGGATGAACATATGCAGAAAGCATTAAGTTTCCATGAACAGCTTGCGGATTATTTCTGTTTTCTTGGTTTACAAGGCTTTAAGAGAAAATTAGAATGTCAGTATATGGATGAATGTGCAAACAAAAGAAAGTTGCATCATAAGTATATCAACATTCACCAGAAGTTGATTCCATTAAGACAGGCACAGTTTCCACAGATGATTCCGAGGGATTGGAGCAAGTACACAACAAATGACGTAAACGACAGTGTTCTTCCAAAGTTTGTTAAGAGTGCTATGGAACAGTACAAACAATGGGAACATGAAACAAAAGAACTGTATGAAGAACAGTGGCAGAAATGTATGAACAATGGCATGGGAGCAGATGCAGAGTACATTTCAAAACTGATACAAGATGTAACAAAAGAACTGAAAGAAATCAACAGAATGTGTGAACATCTCAATGGAACTGGATATGATGTAATAGCAATTCATAGTATGCAGGACAAATATCATGAAAAATACAAAAACAAATACAATGACACTTATACAGACAAGTGGAAGAAGAAAGAAGTAAAAAACAAAACACAAAACAAATAAATAAAACAAAAGCCTATATATTATATATAATATTATTAATATAGCTTATAAAAGCTATTTATGTTATATGTAAATATATAGGCTTTTTGTTCTTTAAAAAAATATAAAATAGTTGTTGACATACTATGTGTTATGTGTTATTATAATATCAGAAACAAGGAAACAACATAAAATGTGAAGGAGAAAACAAAAATGAGATATAACAAACCAGTATATAGCAAAGAACAGTATAAAAGATGGGCAGAATCAGAAAAAAGACATCATGATTTTATGAGAAAACATACACAGGAAACAAGAAAGGTTTATGAAATTAATGGTTATTTTGTAGAATGTATTCAGAGAAAATATGATGCATGTTTAGAAAAAGAAAATGAATACGGTATTCAAGTTTGGTTAAGAAGACCAGAAGAAGTTACGGCTGATAAAGTTTTTGAAAATTGTTTATCAAATGATTGGTATAACAATGCAGAAGAAGCAAATAAAAGATTTAAAGAAGTAAAAGAAATGTGTTACTAAAAAATAAAAGGGGTTGACAAAACAACCCCTTGTGTTAATATAGAATCAACAAAAGGAAAGCAAGTTCAAGAAGGAGGAACAAACAATGATGAATGAAAAAATGATGGAAACAGTAGAAAGTATGTATGCAGGTGTAAGAAGAGGTTTATTAGAAGTACATGAAGCAACAGATAGAATGTGTGGTTATTTACGTTGCCTGTGTGATATGGGAATGATTACAGAAAACACTCGTTCCAAAATGTATACAGACTTTGTAGAAAAAGTTTTAGAACTTGAAACAAAATAAAAATAAAATACCACTTGACATTAAAAGTGTTGAGTGGTATAATAAAAACAGGTTAGGAGGAAAACATGAAAAAGTTAAAAATGCTCTGGAAAGAATGGGGCATCACAAAAGAAGAACTTGAAATAGGTTTTGCAACGCTTTGTGTGTTGTCAATCCCATTTCTTATTAGATTCATTGTTTTATTTATCATGGGAATCTAGGTATTGACAAACAGAATCTAGTATGATAAGATATAATCAGAAACAAGAAAAACAAAAGTAAACAAAGAAAAAGGAGAAAACAAAACATGAAAAGAACAGACTTAGAAGCAATGAAAGTAGCAGAGTTAAAAAAGCTGACAAAAGAGCATGGTCTTACATTAGAAAGTAAAGGTCATAAGTTCAACAAAGCAGAACTCATTGACAGACTTGTAACATTAAAAGATATAACAGAGGAAACAAAAACAGAAGACCCAGTAAAAGATTTTGAGAATCTTGCAAATAAAGTTTCTGTTGTATCAGATGAAGAAGAAGCGTGGGATGAACCACTCACACAGGAAAATAAAGAAGCCGCAAAACAGGAGGGTATTGAAACAAAAGAAGAAGAAAACAAAAGACCTGTACCGGGTGATTCAGATTACATTAAATTTGCAACGACATTGCAGGAAATTGAAACAAAATACGGACATGAAAAACAGACATATGTTTATGATAATATGTTAAAGGTTGGCTCATTTGTAGTGTTTATTCATTATGTAGAAGCAAAAGATGGTAATGTTTACAAGAAACTGAGAACAGCGAAAGTAATTGGTGTAAACAGAAACAAGAAACTTGTAAGAGTGGAAACGCCGATGAAAGCTATCATGGAACTGACTTTCGAAGAATTACTGTATATCAGAGAAGATACACCGGAATCAAGTTATCCAAATGATATCAGAAAATACATGAAACAGCAGAGAGAAAGAAGGGCAAGCCATGAAATCAGTAGAACAAATTAAAGAAAGTGTGCAGAAGTTATACAAAGCACAGCAGGACAAAAAGAAGTTCGACAAGTACTACGATGATGTGAGAAAGAAAGAACAGTTGTGTATTAGTAACTGGATGTTTTCAAATTTGAAAAATGGAGAAAACAGTTTTACGGTAAAGTTGGACAATGGCATGGATTTCTATAGCAGTCCGGTCACAGTTACTGTAACAAAAGTAAGAAGAAAAAAAATCACATGGGACTTGGAAGCACTCAAAAAGAAGTTGTCTAAAGAAAAGTTCAAATTAGTTGTAAACAAACAATACAGTATAAATGATATGTCAGGGTTAATAAGATATTTGAAACAATGCGGAGTTGACCCGAAGAAGTTTAAGAAGTTCATTGATGTTTCTGAAACATTAGACGAAACAAAACTTGATACAATGTACGACACTGGGAAGTTGAAACAAGAAGAAATCAGAGGATGTTATGCAGTAGGAATGTCTGAGCCTTATTTCCGTATCACGGAAGAAAAAACAATATGATAAGGAAATACACTGGAAAAGACCTTGCAAAAGTATTAGTTTATTATGGAATTGTGGAACAGATAGAAACATCAGTATTTAATATTATTTGTCCGTTTCACGATGATATAAACCCTAGTATGAGAATAAACTTAGAAGATGGTTCTTTTTTATGTTTCGGATGCGGACAAAATGGGGATGCGTTAAAGTTTGTTATGCTTGCAAATCCAAAGCTAAACGAATTACAATGTTGTATTTTGCTCGAACAAATTATAAACAGCAAAGAGATAAAACAAATTGATGTAAAATACAGAAAAAAGCGCAGAGTGAATAACAGACAGTCATTGATAGAAGCAAAAGACTATTTCTATGGTTTACGTTCTGTTGACTGGAATATGGTAAAAGGCAAGGATGAAAAGGAAATTCTTGACTATATGAATAAAAGAGGATTTACAGCAAAGTCATTAAATGTTGTGGATTGCAGAAAAAATTACAATATAGCATATCCTTTTGTTTTTCCAATTCTTGACAATGGAGTATTCAAAGGATGGGTTGGCAGGACAACAAATAAGCATACCGAAAAGAAGCGCAAATACCTCTATAATGACGGTTTTAGAAAGCGTGATACATTATGTGGTACATACTCAGAAAAAAGCGTTGTATGGCTATGTGAGGGCTTTTTCGACTATCTGAGTTTAAAGACAAGAGGACATATAAAAAATTGTTGTGCATTGCTAGGATGGCATATATCGGATGAACAGGTAAAGAAATTAAAACAAAAAAACATAACGACAGTTGTATCTGCATTAGATAATGATAAATGCGGAGAAAAAGGAACAGAACTGTTGAAAAAATATTTTGATGTTATTCGTTTTCAATATCCAGAAGGTGTGAAGGATGCAGGGGAAATGGATGAAAGAACATTGAAAAAACAAATATTAAAAACAAAAAGGAGTAGGAAACTATGAAATTAAGTATTTCCGTTATTGTAGCGGCAACATTCGTTCATAAATCAGGAGAAAGTTTTAATGTTGACAAGGTTGTTCGAGAGGAGTATAATAAAGGTAGCGAAGAGTATGAAGCATTAGTGGAAGGATTTGAGGAAGCGACTGGCGTAAAGCAGAGCGAAACAACAGAAGAAGCATTTAATAAGCAGTTAGGATTGTTTGTGGCTGATGAAATCAGAAAAACATTGAAAGAAAGAATTGATAAAATTACACAGTGTACCAAAACATTATACATGGGAGATGCTACACATTGCATGGTAGAGTTTGGTGGTTGGATGTTTAACATGAAAGATTTTAGCGCAGTAGCTTTTGAAGATACAAAAGTAAATGTTTCGTACAAATAGCAAACAAAACAAAAGGAGAATATAGAAATGGGAAGAATTAAATTATCGAACATCAAAAGTGAGATTGCAAAGTCTGGAAGCAGTAAAGGAAAGTTTCTGTATTTTAAGGAGAACACAAAAGTGCGTGTGCGTTTTCTCACAGACTTAGAAGATGGTATGGAAATGCCTTTTCACGATAGTTTTGCGCTTGGTGTAAATGTTCCGTGTCAGGAATTATTCGGTAGGGAATGTCAGTATTGTGAGGATGAAAATTTACGCACAAGAAATATGTATGCATGGTCTGTATATGATTATGATTCGAAAGAAGTAAAAATCCTTATGTTTGCAGTAAATCAATGTTCGCCAGTTCCTTCATTGGCTTCTATGTATGAAAGTTATGGAACATTATGTGACAGAGACTATGAAATCAAGCAAGTAGGTTCTGGACAGGGTAAAACGTTCAGCGTTATTCCGTTAGATAAATCAAAATTCAGAAATACAAAAGTAAAACCGCTGTCTGATGCATCCATTCTGAAATATGTTGACAAAGCATACCCGGCAGATAACTCAGAAGATTTTGAGGACGAAGACGAGGAAGAAACAAAACAGAGCAAAACAAAAGGTAGAACAAAACCTGCAACAAAAAAGAAAACGAAGCCAGAGCCGGAAGAAGAAAATGACTGGGAAGAAGACGAAGAAGAACAGGAAAACGATTATGACAGCATGAAGCCACAGGAATTATATAAGCTGTGTAAAGAAAGGGATATTGATTGTAAGCCGAAAAAGTCAAAAGAATATTATATCGACCTGTTAGAAGAAGCAGACGAAGAAGACAGCAATGATGATCGGTCTGAGGATGAAGATTCTGATGAGGACAATTGGGAAGAATAAAACATACAGAACAAAAATTAAGGGGTTGACAAATGTCAGCCCTTTTGTTATAATAAAGGTACAAACAAAGGAGAAAACAAAAAAGTTAGTAAAACAAAAATGGAGGTAAGGAAAATGTTGAGAGCAGGAAATGAAAGTATTGAAACGATTTTTGCAGTATATGAAAGAGAGTCAACATTGTGGAAAAATGCAAATGCTTTTTATAAATCAACAGATTGGACAAAAATGGAATGTGGATTTATTGACTGGTCTAACATGAGAAGTTACCTGAGTGAAACATGGACAAGGTTTATCAATACAGTAACAAAAGAAGATATTACAGATAAGGTCATTGAAGAATCGTATTCAGACATGTATTTTATCAGATTGACAAATAAGAGTGGAAGAAACACAAAAACATTCACATTTAAAACAAAGAAGGAAGCAAATGAGAAATTCAAGAGTATTGTGAAAGAATATATAGAAAATAAATATACAAACAAAAGTTTGTGGGTGAGAAGTTGTTAAAAAGGTAGGCGGTTGAAACACGCCGCCTGTAGTTTAATAAAATAGAAAAGGAGTACAATATAGTTGGGTAATTATTTTGATATGCATCGACACGATGAATACTCATTATTTGATGGATTCGGAAAGCCGGAGCAACTTGCAGTGGTAGCAAAAGAACTTGGCTATAAGGCATTAGGAATTAGTAACCACGGTTCTATTAGCGGTTTAGTAAAACATTATCAAGCGTGTAATGAAGTAGGCATAAAGCCTGTAATGGGTTGCGAAGTATATTTTCAACCTGTGTACAAAAAGGAACAGCCAGACAAACATAGATACCATTTAAACCTATTTGCAAAGAATTTAAAAGGTTATCATAATCTTTGTCATATAATGACAATTGCAAATACAGAACAGTTTTATTATAAGCCGATTGTGGATTTTAAGTTATTAGAAAAATACAGTGAAGGACTTATTTGTACAACAGCCTGTATAGCATCAGCAACTTCACAAGCTATTAAAAATGGTAACAGAAAAACAGCCAGTAAACTGTTAGACAAATTCAAATCAATCTTTGGAAAAGATTTATATATTGAAATCCAGCCATATAAAATTGATAACGAAGGAACGCAACAAAAAGTTGATTATGTTTTAATGGCAATGGCGAGAGAAAAACATATAAAATGTATTCTTACATCTGACAGCCATTATGGAAGAAAAGAAGATTTTGACACATATTGTAAAATGCATGAAATTGGAAAGACAACGTTAGACGTTAAAAATACATACAAAGAAAGATATATGCCAAGTGAATATGAAATCACAGATAGATTTGCAAAAATGTATAAAACAAAGTTTAAAAACGCTATGCAGATTGCAGAAATGTTTGTGGACAATATGAAAGAAATATATAACAAGATTGAAGATAACATTCTTGAAGGATTGGAATTAGAGCTACCGGACTTAGGACTTGAAAATAGTAGAAAAGAACTACAACGATTGATTGTAAAAGGACTAAAACAAAAAGGGAAATACAACAAAATGTATCTGAACAGATGCAAGAAAGAATTAGAAGTTATCAGCTATCATGGTTTTGAAGATTACTTTTTGATTGTGCGTGATTATGTTATGTGGGCGAAAAATAATGGCATTGCTGTTGGCGGTGGTCGTGGTTCTGTATGTAATTGCTTGATAGCTTATGCGATTGGAATTACTAATGTTGATAGCATCAAGTATAAATTGGATTTTAACAGGTTCATGCGTAAGGAAAAGAAAACACTGCCAGATATTGATTGTGATTTTGAAACAAGTAGGAGGCAGGAAGTTATTGATTACGTTATCAAAAAATACAAAGGTAAGGCTATACAGATATGTTCATATGGAATGTATGATATTGATAATCTTGTGAATGACCTTGCAAGCGTGTGTGGACTTAAAACAACAAAAGAAGTAGATGAATATGAAGCAAGCGAGAATAAAAGAACAATAGCGGAAATCAAAGCATATATTAGAAGTTATGTTTTTGATGATGAACTAAACATGAAAGCATTATTACAGGATATGAGAACGCAAGAATTAAATGATAAATATGATAACATTATAAAACATTTTTCGAAGATGTATGGAAAAATCAAATACCTTGGAAAACATGCCGCAGGAGTTGCAGTTGTTGGAACTGATATATCTGATTATACTTGTATTATAATGCGAGATAGAAAAACAGGTGCATTAAGTAGTTGTTATGATAAAGACGATCTGGAACATATTAATTGTGTAAAGTTCGACATGCTAGGACTTAAAACAGAATCAGAAATGCGTGAGTTGGAACATCTGACAAATCATATTGTAACAGATGAAGAAATAGAAGACACGCTTGTTTTGGAAGCGTTTAGAAATGGCCATACAGATGGCATTTTTCAGATGGAAAAATCAACACCAAAGAAAATCCTGTCTATGATACATTGTGATTGTGTGGAAGATGTAATTGCCGTAAATGCATTAAACAGACCTGCGCCGTTACAGTTGAAAATGCATGAAACATATGCGTATAACAAACTGTCAGGAAAAGTTGACACAACAACGCCATATTACAAATACACAAAAGAAACTTATGGTACTATGTTGTATCAGGAACAGACCACAGAAGTTGCACAAAAAGTTGGACACCTTACAGAACAGCAGAGTTTTGATATGTTAAAGATTATGAAGAAGCAAGAAAACCTTACAAAGCCGGAATATGTTCCAATAATCGAACAAATGAAAAAAGACTTTTATAAGGGTTGTAAATCTGAAGGACTAACAAAAGAACAAACAGACAGTATTTGGGCGAGTATGCTTATCTATGGATTTAATAAAGGTCATCAATTTAAAAGATTGGGTGCAGTATACATGTAAAGTGTGTGCTGAAAACTTCCGAAATTGCTAGGACTCCCTAAAGACGAATGAGCTACAACATATATTGAAAGATAAAGTGTGAATGCGGAAGAAATTCAGAAAAAATCATTCGTATGCCATAAGCTGAAATAAAAGCGATTGACTAATCGTGCTACGTGGTATATAGTATATATAAATCCATATACTATAGAAATGGGTAATTAGCAGTCAAGTTTACGGAGGTGTTATATATGTGTAAAAGAAAACTAACTATAGAGCAAGAAATACAATTAAAAGAGAAATATGAAAGCGGATATCAAGTAAAAGAATTAATGAACATATATGGATTCAAAACAAAGAAAAGCATCTATGATATTGTCACAAGGCGTGGTGGAAAAATGAGAACATTTCAAGAAGCATTGGAAGTTAAGAACCCACGCAGAAAAGCAAGTTTTAAAATAATAGATGAACCATTTAAAGCGTATTTTATAGGATTGATGCTAACGGATGGTTGGGTTCACAAGAATCAAATTTGCTTATCAATGACTGACAAAGATGTAATAGAATTCGTATGTAATTATTTTGGAAAAGAACCGACAATTATAAATAAAAGTGGAAACAGAAAACAGCAGTATAGATTCGTTATTGATTCAGAAAGAATCGTGAATGAGTTAAAAAGGTTTGGAGTAGTTGAACGAAAAAGTCTAACGCTACAGCCGCCAAAATTGAAAAAGTCAGAAGTGCAATATATAAGTTATTTATTAAGAGGAATCATAGATGGTGACGGATGGATAAGAAACGATGCAGGAGAATTTTTTATTTGTTCAATGTCTAAAGACTTTCTTGAATGGTGCAAGCGTGTTTTTGAAAATCATTATAATTTCATTCCATTGAATCTGGTGCAAAGTGAAAATGGTATATGGAGTTTAAGAAGCTCAGACGAAAGAAATATAATGTTGTTGTATGTTCATGTTTACTATAGTAGTTTTGGAATGCAAAGAAAATATAACAAATTCGTGAAAAGATTCAGAGAACATAATGGAAGGGACTAAGTGTTATAAAACATATGTCTTTGGTATGTTCCAAACCTTAACACGTTGCAAGCGTGGCACACGAAAGTGTGTGAGGTAAAGTCAACTGGCTATGCTCTTATAAGTTTACAGCAGATGTTCTATAAAATTTATTACCCAACAGAATTCTGGTATGTAAAAATAAAATATGCAGGAAGTGATTCAGATATCTATAAATATTCTGAGTGTGCTGTTAAGGATGGTGCAGTGGTAATGCTACCTCATGTCAATTACACAGCTAAAACAAGTATTCGTAAAATGGACGGAGAGAACGTTATACAGCAAGGTTTGAGTATTATTAAGGGTATCGGAGAAAAAGCCGCAGAAGCTATAGAAAAAGAGCGTAAAAATGGTGTATTCAAAGATTATGATGATTTCTACGATAGATGTAAAGGAAGGGCAGTAACAAGCAGGGTCATTGATATTTTAAAAGAACAAGGTGCATTGGAGTTCAAGAAGCAAAAGTATTTGAGTAGAGTAGTCAAATATAATAGCACTTTGATGGCGAGGTGAGAATGTGGCAAAGTCATATGAACAAGCGAAAGACAAAATAGAACAGGAATATAGCATATACATTGCAATCAAAGAAAATACACGAAACAAACGAAAGGGGAACGCAAAACAATGGAAGAAATTAAAGTAAATGATAACGTAAATCATCCGAGCCACTATGAAGGACACACAAGTATTGAATGTATTGATGCAATGATTTTAACATTCGGAGTAAAAAGGACAGCAGAATATTGTGTGCAAAATGCGTATAAATATATATGGAGACATGAAAATAAAAATGGTATAGAAGATTTGAAAAAAGCAGAGTGGTATCTTAATAAATTTGATGAACTCGTAACATGGTGTGAAACAAAGTTTTCTGCGGAGGGAACAATCGAAACGAATTATCTGGAAATAGGACAGGTGTTGCGTGGAATGATTAAAACGGAAAGAAAGAAATATGAGGTAAACAAATGAAACAATTAAACAAAGAAGGAATTCTGAGATTATGTAATGAAATAGATAAAAAGGAAAAAGGTTCTGTATATAGTCTTGGAAGCAAATCGGATGCGTTAAAAATTCCGAGATGGTCAACAGGACTTACAGACCTTGATAACATTATCGGTGGTGGTGTTCCATGTGGAAGAACAATAGAAATTTTTGGTGCTGAGAGTGCAGGAAAAACAACGCTTGCTTATCAGATGTGCGCTCAACATGAAATGTGTTTAGATATTCCAATAGAAGGAACATTTGATTCAGAACGTGCAAAGCTGTTCGGAAACCGTCCGAAACAAATGCTGGTGTATAGAGCAAGATATGGAGAAAAGGCTTTTAACCGTGCAATTCGATTTGCAGAGGAAGGAATACCATTAATCGTTATTGACAGTGTACCATCCTTACAGCCAAAGGATGATATCGACAAGATAAGAAAGGCAGTCAATACAGACAGTGAACAGGAGATGCGTATCGGTGGTGTTGCTAGACTTATGGACAAGTATTTACCAACACTTGAGGATGTGATAGAACAAACAGGGACAACAGTTATTTTTATTAATCAGATTCGTGATAAAATGAACGCATTGCCTTTTGGTGATAATATTCAAACACCGGGCGGTCATAAGTTAAAACATAGTGCAAGTCTTAGAATACAGGTAGCAAGAAAGGGATGGATTGAAATACCGAATCATAATCCATTTAACACAGAAGCGAAGGAAAGAATTGGTATCGTTATGAAAGTAAAAGTTGTAAAATCAAAAGTGTGTAATCCGATGCAATCTTGTGAAATCCCTATGTTCTTCGAAAGGGGTTTTGTAGATTTTGCAGACTTAGATTCTACCAGAAAAGAAATTATGGAAGAACACAAAAAGAAATATAAGGAAATGTTAGAGTAATGCATTTGTATATTATAACATTTCTGAGAACATACGAAAATAATAAAGTTGTAGAACGAGATTTTTATTGTTATGCCGAGACAAGACAAAAGGCAATCAATAGATTTTGTTCTACAACGGACATAAACAAATCTTTCATAAAAACAATTCGAGAGGTAGAATAATGGGGTTGATTGACGATATTAAAAAAGAAGCAGATAGGAATGGAACAAAGCTACAGAGTACGGAAGAACAAAAGATAGAACAATTATTGAACAGTTTGTTTTATTTGGATAAGAACATATCAGAAGAATTAAAGTTTTTGAAATCAGTTATGACAAGAGGTTCAGATACAACAGAGAGAAAAGGATTACACGCATCTTCTGTAATTGTATCTGATGATAAATTTTGTTATAGACAGCAAGTATTATCATTATTTTACAAACAGTTACAAGGGGAACAAACAAAAGTAGGATTAAAAAGAATCTTCGCAGAGGGTGATGCTATTCACGAAAAGTGGCAGAGGTTGTTCATACGAGGTGGCTTGTGTGCGCCGTTAGACTGTGATTACAGCCGTTTTGACGAAGACTTTGACTTATCCTATACCCCGGATATAATATGCAAATTACCGGCAAATATGAGCCTTACAGAGCCATGTGACAAATGGGAAGAATATATTGTCGAGATTAAAAGTGTAAATACATACACATACAAAAAACAAAAGTATCATGCATCTGGAAGAAAGCAATGTCAGTTGTATATGTATCTTACCGGAATACATAAAGGAATTGTTTTGTGTGATGATAAAAACACACAGGAATTTAAGGTGTACCGATATGATTATAACCCGGCAGAGATTGCACCATATATTCGCAGACTTGAAAAAATACAGGAATATAAAGAGCAACTTGTTTTGAATAAAAAGTTAGTGCCAAGGATGCCGCAATGTTCTTGTTATGGAAGTAAAAAAGCACAAGAATGTCCTATGCGTGATGTGTGTTTTAGAAAGTCGAAGGAGCGTTTAAAATGATAATGTTAGAGAAGATTAATTTTTTATTATGGAATTTAATTGTAATTTGTGCAAAAGTTGTTGGTGTTTTGTTTTTGGTAGCGTTTATTGTTTCGTTGGCATTGTTGATTTATGTTATTGTTATGGCAGTTGTTGATGAAGAAAAGAAAAGATTTAAAAAATAAGAGTAGAATAATGAGTAAATATTGTAAAGCATACGCGCTCCGTGTAACATATTTAGATTGTTTGGAGTGCGAAACAAAAGAATGTAAGCAGAAAGGAGATAACATGGTAAAACGTTATCTTATGTTAGAACCGGGACAAGAAGTTTTTCTTGTGTTTGCAAGTAAGCGAGAAAAATATGATTATAATGTTATTTGCAAATGCATTGTAAAGTATGCGACCGTATACGAAGAAACAACGGTATACACATTAAGATTAAAAAGTATTGTAGCAGGAAAAAGAAAAGAACATGAAGTTAGATTTTGGGTGAATACATTCATGTGTGAAAACAGCAACATTGATACAGGAACACGCAATAAACCAAACAGATACCCTGTATTCACAACGAAGGAGAAATGTTTACAATGGCTAAAAGGTTGAATTGTGCAACGTGTATTTATTTGAATATGCATAAGAAAGAATTTTCAGAGAATGGACATAATTATAGATACGGTTGTGGTATTGCAGAAAGCGGCTATTTACCGTTTTGGTTATGTGAAAACAGAAATGATATAGAATTGACAACAGGCGGTTGTAGTAATCACAAATCATCGCTAGGTCTTGGCACAATGTTTAGATTTTTTACAGAAATGAGCAAACAAGGCAATCAAGTATGCCAATATTGTGGAAGAGTTGATGGAAAGAGATTGATATGGAATCAGACATATCATATATATAAGCTGGTAAAATCTGAATGGTTTTTGAGACATAGAAAACAAATACAGATTTTACCTGAGAAAACAATAATACACGGTTGTATGGTAACAACAAAAGAAGAAAAACAAAGGTTTCATAGAAACATGGCAAGAGCGAGAAAGGAGAACTATTTAAAACAATGTCAAAAATAGTAATAGGCATTGACCAGAGTTACGCACGGACTGGCATAACAATACTTGAGGACAAGAAAATATTAGAAATGCACTCAGTAAATTTTGATGGATGCAAAACAAATACAGAAAAGCGTGAATATTTAAAACAATATTTGGAAAGCCTGTTCGATAATTATAATCTCGATAATGTTACAGTAATCACTGAGCGCATTAGATTACGTTCACAAGGATTTCTTTCAGAATCTTATATTAAGTCGACAGGTGCGTTGATTGCGACAATTATAGATGTATTTGCAACGTATGACATTACGGTATATAGTGTAGACACCAGAAGCTGGAAGAGCCAGATAGTAGGTAATAGTAAGCCATTAGACAATCCATATGGAATCAACAAAGAGAAATACCGTACAATCTTGTATTTGCGTGATAAAGGGCTTTTGAAATACATAGCAGAACCTTATAAGGGTAGAGGTGAAAAAGGCGTAATAAAGGTCAAAATAGACGGTCAGAGAGTACCTTGTAAAATCAATGATGATTTGGCAGATTCCTATTGTATTGCAATGTATGGATTCTTGCCAAAGACAAAACAAAAATTAAAAGAAGAAAAGTTTTAAAATGGGAACACGTTTGTGTTCCTTTTTTTGTTGACAAAACAAAACAAATGGTATATTATAATAACTGTAAATAAGGTATAACAAACAAAGAGGTAGTGAAGAAGATGAAGAGAACAAAAACAAATAATGATGTAAATATTAGTTTTAATTCAATAACAGAAGTAGTAAATTATATTGATACAGTAGAAAGAACACCGTTCTATAAAAGTAACCATAAATCAGATGATTATAATTATGGTTTTAGGGGTACACATTCAATGGAAGAAGCGAGAGAGCTTTTGTTACATGGCTGGGACGATGGGGCAAAACAGTTAAAAGATAAATTGGATGCAAAAGTCAATGTAAATAATATTGGATATAGGAACAAGACATTTTATGATGTTACAGGATTTCAGTGTAGTGTTCCAAGATATTTACAAGGTATTCCAACAAATATGATAAATAATAAAAGAGTAGCGAAAAAACAAAAGGTTGTAAATATAACCAAAGATTTTGGTTATAGCTGTATAACATCAAAGGAAACAATGATGTATGAAAGTATAAAGTTTTTACAGGCTGTAGAAAAACTCGAACAACAGGGAGTGCGTTGTAATGTTTTTGTTAGTTTCGTTTCAAGAAATCCTAGCACTAATGGATATATTGATATCAGAATGAAAGTAAAAGAAAGTTCACAGCGTATGAACTTAAAGCAACTTGCATTTCCATTAGCACATCCAAGTATGTTTAGAAGAATAACATTTGCTTTAATTGAAAGAATAGAAGATTGTCAAAATTTTGGAGCTGGTTATGGATTTTGTACGAATTGGGAAGATGTAAAATATTTATACAAGGGTGAATATTATGTGCCAAGAAATGTTAAGGAAGAAGAGATAACAGATATAGAAAAATACAAGGTGCGTTAATTCGCACCTTTTTAAAATTTGTTGTTGACATTTGTTTTGGTCTATGTTATTATAATATCAGAAACAAGATAACAAAACAAAAACAAATGTGAAGGAGAAAATAAAATGATGAAAACGAGAGAATTTGAAAGTGTAAAATTCAACAAGGAAACAAACAAAATTGAATGTGCAACAATTACTGATTTTGGCACAGTAGTAATTAAAAGAACACCAAGAAGACATACAGCAGAAATCAGAGAAGAAATGCTCAAAGGCATTTACAGTTTTGAAATTCAAGGCATCATGTATTGTTACAAAGTTGTAGATTGCAATGGGAACATGGAACAGTATAGAGAACCAGAAGATTTCAGAAGTGAAGACAGAACAACAAACATGGTAAGAAAGTCTGGAAGACATGAAGTAAACAAAGATAAAACAGTTCTTACTATTCCAGAAGTTAAACCTGTAAAAGTAAAACCTGTTGAAGAAAAGAAAGAAGAAAAGGAAGAAATACAGGAAGTAAAACATAGTCAGTATGAAACAATTAAGGCTTGTATTGAAAACGATATTCCAGTATATTTAGCTGGTCCGGCAGGAAGTGGTAAGAACTATACGTTGGAACAAATCAGTTGGGATTTAGGACTTGAGTTTTACTTTACGAACTCAGTACAGCAGGAATACAAACTGACAGGCTTTATTGATGCAGGTGGACAGTACCATGAAACAGAATTCTATAAAGCATTTAAGAACGGTGGTATCTTTTTCTTAGATGAAATGGATGCATCAATTCCAGAAGTATTGGTTTTACTCAATGCGGCAATTGCAAATAGATACTTCGAGTTCCCGAATGGAAAAATCACAGCCCATAAAAACTTCCGTGTTGTAGCCGCAGGTAACACTGTTGGTAGTGGTGCTGATGATATGTACACTGGAAGACTTGTGTTAGACCAAGCTACACTTGATAGATTTGCAATCATTGATTTTGACTACGATAGAAACATTGAAATGCATATAGCAAAAGGAAATGCAGACCTTGTGGACTTCATTGAAAATCTGAGAACACAAGCCAATACAAATGGCATTAGAGCAACATTCTCTTACAGATGCATTGGGATGGTAACAAAGTTAGAAAAGACAGGTTTACCACTTGAACAGATTCTGAGAATTGCAGTATTCAAAGGAATGACAAAAGACACAATTAACTGTTTCGTGTGTTGTGGAAATAAATACAGTGATGCATTAAGAAAAATTAAGGTAGCCTAAAAAGCTACCTTTTCTTATAGCTTCTATAGCTTGTATTTTAAGTTTCTAGCGTGTTTATATAGTTCAGTGATAAAAGTATAGGATAAATGTATAAAGTGTCTTAAATCGTTAAAATAGGAGGTTAGAGCATGGAATGTAATATAATTGGATGTGGCAGAAAGGTTGTAAAGAAACCATGTTATAAAACAAAGTATAAAAATATTGTTATTGTAAAATTGGAAAATAGATGCTATTCTATTACACATTATCAGACGGGGATTGCGATTGAATATGAAAGATACACTTCAAAACAAAAAGCATTGATAAATCTTGATGATGCTGTTTTTAAAGTTAGAGAAGCATTAGAAAAAAACAATATAAAATCTTTAAAACAATATTGTAAACAAAAAGGAATAAAACAAATAAATTTTTAAAGTGAGGAATAAAACATGAAATTTACAGGAAAAACATTAGAAGAATATAAAGAGTATGCAAAGAAAAGAAGAAGTAAAAGTGTTATCTGTAAAGTATATGATAAAGAATTTATCGAATACAAACAAAAACATGGTGATGTTCCAATGATAAATGGTGGCATAATGAGTAATCAATCAAATGACCCATATATGTATTTTTGTACTGTTGGAGATGGTTTTGTGGAAGATGGAAAAACATATATGACTTCAAACTATTATACGATTGAATTTTATAGCGGCATCAAGGGATGTACGATATACAAGTCCATGAATAATAGTATACATTACAAATGTTTTACTTGTGGCGGTAGTGTTGATATATTTGGAAAAAATCATTGGAGTGCAGGTTGCAGAGTATATGAGGACTTAGAAGTTGAAGAGATTGTTGAAAAGCTAGTCAACAAAGATTGGAAAACATTTTACAATATAAAACATAACAAAAACAAACCAAACTATATATTCTTAAAACAAATGAAACAAAGGCTGATAAAAACATTAGAATACAATAAAATAATATATAAAAGGGAAAATGGAAAATATGAAGATTACAAATATTATGGTTTGTTAAAATAAACTTTCTTTTTATATATATTTATATATATTTTTATTTATAAAAGTTATATTTATAAAAGTTAAAATAGTTATTGACAAATAAAATGTTGTTATGTTAAAATGTAATTGAGTAAAAGATAACAAGTTAAACAAAAGATTAAAACAGAACAGAAGAAAATATAATAAACAAAGGAGTACAAGAAAATGAATTGGAATATATATTCATCATGTTACGAAGCCGCAAAGCGGATGGAACAAGAAAGAATAAAACAAGGGCTGAAAGAACATAAAACAGTAAAAGAAGGATGTGACGATTTTCATTGTTATTTTGTAGGAACAGAATTATGTATGTCAGAATCTTGTTACGAATGTAAATTGAAAAATTGTAGGGGATGTGAACACTTAGAAGAATGTTTTGATGAAATGATGGAGGTATAAAAATGAGAAGAAAGAAAATAGCATACAAGATAGCAATGTTACCAGAAAGGAGCATTGAAGATTATGTATAATTTGCCTGTATATTGGTCTGACAAATTAAAATGTAGTTTTTTACAACGTGTTATATTAATTCATTCTTATCTATACTATGAAGCAAATAACAGTGTTATAACTGACAGAGAATATGATGCAATAGCAAAACAGCTTGTAACAATACAACAAAAACATACAGTACAATGGATTAAGAACTGTACTCAATATGGTTATGCTTTTTACGATTATGATGGTACAACAGGTTTTGATTTGTGGTATAGACTTGTAACAGAAGACAGACGAAAAATATTATCAATCATACAACAGAAAGGAGAATAGAATGGATAGAATGGATATAGTATCTTATACAAGAGAAATAGTAGAAGCTGAGACACGTTATAAAGATTTGTTTGGTACTGAGGAATTTAAAGAAATGCGTTCCCGTGCCTGTGGTTCTTGTAAGCCTTATTTGGAGTTTATCGAAGATGATATAAGGCGTAAATTAACTGAGGAATAAAAATGGGAAATAGGGCATAAATAGAGGCTTACAAAGCATATCTATATTGCCCTTTTCTTATGCAAAAATATAGGAGATAGCAAAATGACAAAACGCTCAACAAAGTTTTATCGTAAAAATGAAGCAGAAGTAATGAAAAGGATAGGTTTTAAACCTACTCGAAACTCAGGTGCTACTTGGATAGAAAAGTGTGACGGTCAATCAGACCATTGTATATGTGAGTTAAAATCAACAGACAATAGTTCTTTTACGGTAAAACAAGAATATTTACATACGTTAGAATCTCATGCAATAGAAGCCCATAAATTACCTGTATTTGCTTTTCAATTCCTTAATACAGACGAAGTATGGCTTTCGATAAAAGAATCCGATATAGAAGCATTTAAAGACCTCATAAAGCAATCTGTGTTAGAAGAAATAAAAGAAGAACGAGAAAAAGAAGAAAACAAGCTGTCACCATTGTTAGAAAAAAAATATAAAAAAAATGTTGACAAAGCACTTGACAATGTGTATGATAAGGGGGAGAAAAGAAAAGGGGGTTTGAAGTCTTCGACTTCATGCCACATATTACAGAACTCTTCGAGTTCAAGTAATAAAGATGTTATAACAAACAATACAAACAATGTTTTACTTGAAGTAAATAAACACAAAGCAAAACAGAGTATTGAAGCGAGAAAACTTTTCTTGAAAGAAAAACAAAAAGAACAAGAATATTATGAAACAATGCAGAAGGAAAGAAACAAGAACAGAAGAAGAACTATAACACAGAACAGAAAGGAATATTGATTTGGAAAAGAAATTCAAACAAAAAGGTATTGCAACATTTGAAGGTATGAACATTGGAAAAAATAAAACAGTGCAAGTTACTTTCAAGTTGCGTTATGATGAAATTCTTACAAGTGTCGAATTGTTACAAGGTTTAAATAGTGATATTACAGTACAGGCAAAATGTGGAACTGGTAAAGCTATGAACCTTGGAATTTTTACAATTGGTGCTGTAAACTTCGACAAAGACGGAAATGCAAAGATTCCATTCAAGTCTATGGTTGATAATGTGAATCTTGATAACATTTGCAGCCTTGTAGACGAGGATTATATACAGTTACGTTTTGTGGCTGTAATCGAATTACCAGATAATGGTGAGGAAGAACAGGAAGGAAGTGAAACAAGCGAATGGGAAGATTAAATTACACAGAACTTGCAAAAGCAAGAATTAAAGAAAAAAGAAATGTGGTAATTTCAGAAGCACAAAATCTGGAAGGAGAAACACTTGGTTATTCTGTTGCAGAACAGTTGGTAACAGAAGAAGAAGGAAAAGAAAGAAAAGTTTTCCTCCGAGGTGGTCTTGGGATTATGTCCGAGGATGGTTTAAAAAGTCTGAAATTTGCAGTCGATGAAGCACTGAAAAAAGTTTCAGAAAAATAAAAATAGTTGTTGACAAAATGTTAGACCTGTGTTAGAATAAAATCAACAACAGAAGTTGAAGCAAAAAAAATAAAAGAACAAAGCAAAACAGAAAAGGAGAAACAAAAATGGCAAAAAATTGGAGCGCATATGAAGCGGCAAAAGAACTGTATGGAACAAACAAGGAGAACATTGAAGAAATCGGTAGCAGATACCCATTATTCGCAAGAACAGTAGCAATGGATAACAGTCCATTCCTGTTAGACCTGCTGTCAGCAATTCCGAAAGTAACAGCTAGAGTTGTTGAAACTGGACTGAAAACAAATCAGGATGATATTGTGGATGCAGAAGCAGAAGATGTTACAGAAGCACAGGAAGAAAAATCTGAAACAAAGAAAGCAAGTGCAAAGAAAGCAAAAGAAGAGCCGGATGAATCCAGCGAAGATTATGAAAGCATGAGCGCTAAAGACCTGTATGCACTGTGTTGTAAACGTGGTATTTCTTCTATGTGTAAATCCAGAAAGAAAGATGCACTGATTGAGTTACTGGAAAAACTGGACAATGGAGAAATCGAACCTGCAAAGAAGAAAGCAACAGCAAAGGCAGAGCCAAAGAAAGACACCAAATCTGCAAAGAAAGAAGAACCAGAAGAAGCCGAGGATGAAGATTGGGACGATGAAGACGAAGAAGAATCTGACCCATATGCAGGAAAGCCTGCAAAAGAACTGTATAAGATGTGTGTAGATAGAGGTATCAAAACACAGCCGAAACAGAAACCGGAGAAATACGCAGAACTTCTGAAAAAAGCAGATGCAGAAGCAAAAGAAGCAGATGGTGAAGATTGGGAAGACGAAGAAGCAGAAGACGATGATGAATGGGAAATCTAATTTCTACAAAATGTAACTTGTAAACGAAACAAATAAAATATATTCGAAATAGACTCTTTACTTGGTATCAAAAACAAAATCACTATAAAAGGATGGATGGTAGGCAAAATAAAATTGCTATTGTCCATCCTTTTTTAATACGGGTGGATGCGATGAAAACGGAAACAAAACCTAAAACAAAAATAACAACAGAACACTTAGTATCATTGGATTGTACGAAGGAAGAAAACAAGATAAAATTAAATAAATTCTTGTGGAAGGTTAAACCAGTAGCAAAGTTAGCAGAACGTGAAGGAATCAAAACAAATGGGAAGTTACCTATAGAATTATTAGAAAATGCTCTGATGGGAATATGCGAGCATTATGGATATAATTTACAAGGTATTGAAGCATATAGAGAAACAAACAGAAAAAACAAAAAAGTGTTTCAATTCTGGCATATGGGATTATTAAACAGTGAGCGTAAATGGATTGGAACAGTAAATGGTATAACATTGTGGGAAGTAGTTGCAAAGTCAATAATTAAAATCTATGCTGATATTGTGAAAGGCAGGAACGAAAAATGAAACAGGCGGCATATTATACAGATGGAAGTTGTGGAGGAAATCCCGGTGTAGGTGGCTGGGCTTATGTAGAAGCTATTCCTTGTGACAGAGGAATTAAAACAAACATTGTTACTGGAAGCAAACAATTGACAACAAATAATGAAATGGAATTAACAGCAGTGTATATGGCGTTAGTAAAATCCTTAAAAACAAACAGGTATGAGGTGACTATTTATAGTGATTCGTCCTATGTAGTGAACGCTATAACAAAAGGCTGGCTTTCGAGGTGGCGTGTCAATGGCTGGAAAACAAAAGACGGCAAGGAAGTTAAAAACAAACATATTTGGGAAAAGATGTATAAACTTGTATATGAAAAGAATTTACAAATTACTTTCATTCAAGTAAAAGGTCACAGAGGTGACTTGCTAAACGAATTAGCTGATAAATCAGCTGTAGAAGCAAGAGTGAAGTTAGAAGATGAATTGAAAGCAAAATAATAACAAAGGGGAATGAGCCATGTTGATAGCAGTAGAAGTATACCAAAAAGAATTCACGGACAGAACGATGAAAAATGCTTATTTACAGGCTTGTAAATGGGTGAGTGGAGAATTTATAGCCGTAAACAATAGCAAGGATTTAACGTATAAATTCGAGAAGCAGAGCGGTAAAGGATTGCCAACAATATTATTAAAAGTATACGCAATGTTGGACGAAGAAGAAATACACAACAGGCATTGTAATATATGTAAACAGGCAACAGAACTTGCTTATCTGAAACAAAACAAATACCAGTGTGAAGTATGCAAAGTAAATCCGTATAGGGAAAGAGTTAAGAATGAAGTAAAGAACAAAATAAATGGAATGGAGGATATATATAAATGGGGATTAAAGAAAAAGTAATACAATTGTTGCGTATGTTATTATTGCCTGCATGGCAGGTAGTAGCGTATTGTTTAAGATTGTTGATGAAAAATCTTAGTAATGTTGCGATGGTCATTCAGATTATTTTTCCTGTATGGCTTGTATGTCAGAATATAGAACCATTGAAAGCGTTTATATATAGTGTTGCTATTGTATTCATTCTGGCATATATAAGACAGCTGTATACGAACGTACAGAAGCATGGAGGAAAGACAATACCGATACCAAAACAGAGATTTACTGTATTGGACGAGGATGGTTATATAGTTATGAAAAATGATAATTCAGGGGAAGCAATACAGTACCTGTATGAGTTGGAAGAATATTTAAGTAACCGTGGGAAATTAAAATGAATGAGAATATAAAAGCGCCGTGCTATTGGTGCGAAGAAAGAACAATATATTGCCACACGAATTGTGAAAAATATATAGAGTTTCAAAAAATCAATCAGATGTTAAGGGACAGCAGGAATAGAGAAACGCAAAAGAATTTTGACAAATTTTATTATTTATATAGAAAAAAGCGTTGACAAATAAATCTGTTTGTGGTAATATAATATATATAAATAACGGAGTGGCAAGTAGGATAAAGCCAAGAGTGATAGCCAGAAAAATATCTGCCTTAATATAGAAACATCAATATTGGTTATGAGAAAGGAGAATACACATTTACTTAAAGTCCTTCAAAGTATTTTGAGTAAATAAAATTTGTAACTATTAATAATTCTGAAAGCAGAAGTCGTGAGTATAACAGCCATATTTACACTTTCTTTCGTATTTATGTTTGAACTATGTATATGTGTTTTTTCTTTGTGTTTATTTCCAACATATTGTAAAAACATAACTGATATTGATAATATGCCGGGACTATGTTCCCGGCTATTTAAACATATAGGAATATTTATTGAAGTGAAAATATAAAAAACAAAATTAAAAGGAGTTGAACAAAACAAAGTGGCAGAAACAAAGAAAACAAAAAACAAAGAAGAACTGACAGGAAAAGAAAGAAGAATGGCAAATCTAATTCCGTTATCACAGCGTAGTCCAGAGGAACGTAGAGCAATTGCCAGAAAAGGAATAGAAGCAAGAAAGGCTAACGTAGAAAAAAGGAAACAGGAAAAGCGTGAAAGGATGCAGATTCAAAAAGTTATGTCTGTAATTCTTGGTTCTGAGGTAAGCAACGAAAAACAAAAGAAGCTGTTAAACAGTCTTGGTTTTGAAGGAGAACATCTAACGAATGAAATGTTATTAATGGTAGCATTATTCAAGAAAGGGCTTTCCGGTGATGTGAATGCTATTCGTGATGTAACAGAAATGATGGAAAAGCTTGACATGTATCAGAACAGCGGTGGAGAACAGCAACAGCAAATTGTTATTAATCTTATGCCAAAAGGAACAGGCTACAAACCAACAGAAGAAATTGAGGAACAAATCCAGAGAGCAGAAAATGGTTTACCATTAGAAAGTAGTATGGAAGATGATAGCGAATGGATTACAGAAGAAGATGATGAGGACTGGGGAAATGAGGTATACGACCCTGATTAAGTAGTAACCCTATAAAATATACCTATAAAATATAAAATGGCAAATAGGGGCAAAATAGAAGCACACAGAGGATGTTATAATATGGCATATGTAAAGAAGAACAACTATATCACAATGCACAGGGAAACAGTACAAAGGCGTAGAAAGAAATACAAGTTATGTCAGACTTGTAAATACAGAACAACAAGGGCAAATGAACTCGATAATGGTATGTTATGTAATTATATAGGAATTACAGGAAAGATGCGAGGATGTAAAGCCGAGTATTGTATTAGATACGAAAAAGGAAAACACGAAAAACAAAAAGTACCATTGTATTAATTATGAAAACAAATTAACAAAGAAACAAAACAAAGAAGTATAAATATAATATATAAATAAAAGGGTAAATATAACAAAGTAATGAAAGAACAAAACAAAGAACATAAAGAAAGGAGAACATATGCAGGAATTAAATATAGTTTATAAAAACATAAAAGAATTAAAACCATATAAAAAGAACGCAAAGAAGCATAGTAAAGAACAGGTAGAACAAATTGCAAACAGTATAAAAGAATTTGGTTTTACACAGCCTGTTATTATTGATAAAAACAATTGTGTTGTAGCAGGACACGGTAGAATCTTAGGAGCAAAGAAAGCAGGGTTAAAACAAGTACCTACTGTAACATTAGAAGAACTTACAGAAGAACAAATAAAAGCATATAGGCTGGTAGATAACAAACTGAATGAAAGTGAATGGGATTCTGTTTTATTAGCACAAGAACTGGAAGAAATAAAAGATTTAAACATGGATTTATTTGGTTTTGATTTGGCAGAAGAAATAGAACAAGAAGAAAAAAAGTATACGATGAAAACAAATATCCCACAGTATGAGATAAAAGGTGAAGAACCAGATATAACAGAATTATGTGATACAAGCAAAACAGCTGAATTGTTACGAAGAATAAAAGAAAGTAATGTAACAGAAGAACAGAAGAAATTTTTAAGATTTGGAGCATATAGACATTTATGTTTTAATTACAGCAAAATAGCAGAATACTATGCACACGCTGATAAAGAAATGCAAGAACTTATGGAAGACAGTGCGCTAGTTATTATTGATTTTGAGGATGCTATTGCAAAAGGATATGTGCAAATGTCAGAACAGGTTGCATTGTTACGAGGTAAGGAAGATGAAACATAAAAGTTTTGTTGTTTTTATTTTGACACATGGAAGGGCAAGCAATGTTAAAACATTAAAGACACTGAGAAAAGCAGGTTATACAGGAAAGGTAGTTCTTGTTATTGATAACGAAGACGAATTAGAAAAAGATTATTACAGAATCTATGGGAAAGAAAATGTGTATATGTTCGATAAGCAGGATATAGCAGATAGATATGATCAGATGGACAATTTTGAAGAACGTAGAACAATATTTTATGCGAGAAATGCTTGTTTTGAAATCGCTAGAAAACTAGGGTATAAATATTTTCTCGAACTAGATGATGATTATACATCTTTTGACTATAGAATGATTCAAAACAAAAGACTGGTAGTCCTACCAGTTAAAACATTTGACGAGATTTGTGATATTATGTTAGATTTTCTCGACATAACACAAGCCCACACAGTAGCATTTGCACAAGGTGGTGATTTGATTGGCGGTAAGGATAATAAAAGATTCAAGGACAAAATCATCAGAAAGGCAATGAATAGTTTCTTTTGTAGAACTGATAGGCAATTCGAATTTAAAGGAAGAGTGAACGAGGATGTAAACACATATTGTCTGTTAGGAACACAAGGAAAATTAATGTTTACATACACAGATATATCATTGACACAAGTACAAACACAAAAGCAAAAAGGTGGTATGTCTGAGCAATATTTGGATAGTGGAACATTTCTTAAATCTTTTTACAGTGTAATGTGTTGTCCTAGTTGTGTAACAGTAAATATGATGGGTGGTAGTAAAAACAATATGAGGTTACATCACAATGTATCTTGGAATAATTGCACACCTAAAATAATATCAGATAAGTATAAGAAATAGCACTCAGCAATGGGTGCTTATTTTATTATATAAATATAAAATATTTTACAAAAACATATTGACAAATAACAAGACATATGTTATTATATAATCAGTTCAAGGGAAACAACAAAATAAAGAAAAACAAATCAGAAGGAGGAAAGATTATGGTACAGGTTGCATCATTGTTAAGAAGAGGACAGTATAAGAGAGCAGAAAGAGAAGCGTTTAGACGTGGAATAAATTATTTTGATTTTACAGAGTTGGTAAAAAGATTCTATAAAGGCACTATTGATGATATAGAACCATAAACAAATAGGAGGATGTGAAAACATGGTAAACATGGTAATGTTACTGTTGTTGATTCAAGTGATAGCACTGAGCATAAGGTGGAAGAAATGACAGTTAAGGAACTGAAAAGTTATGATATAAACAAAATAGATGAAATAACAGCGTATGAAGATAAAATATACATTTATTTTTAAAACAAAATGACAGGTGGTTAAAGTCATTAAAACACAAAATATTGCCCTATAGCCAAGTGGTAAGGCAGAGGAATTTGACTCCTATATACGCAGGTTCGAATCCTGCTAGGGTAGTTTGTAACAAGTGGTTACACATTACATTAAGGAGGATGAATAACATGGATGATAACAAGAAAGAAATCACAGTAGTAGAAGTATTTAATAAATTAGAAGAGGTGGAGAAACAGAACAAAGAGATTCTTGAGAAACTGGAAAATATGCAGGAAAGCAACGCATTATTCCATAATGGTTTTGCAACAATATTTGAAACTTTACGGATTTTAGACGAAGTGAAACAAGATGAAGACTTAGGAGATATGTTAAAAACTGGCTCACTTGCTAATGTTCTTTGTGCAGAATCGTGGGGAAAGAAACATATGAAAAAAAACAAGTAAGAGCAAAGTAGAAAAAGAAGGAACAGTTGTGGTGAAACGAGTGAGAGAAGAAAAAGCAAAAGATGTTATTGAACTTCTCAAAATGTTGGAAAATATTTAAGGAGATAATATGGACGAAGAAACAAGAAAAGAGATGGATGCACTGATGAAAATTGAAAGTGTACGGCATAATATGGAATTAGCAAAAGAAGAACAGTACCACAAAGGCTATTGTAAAGCAGTCGAAGACATATGCAATAGTTTGAAAGCACTTGATAG
>ERZ827471.275-NODE-275-length-51914-cov-41.077094_pt1 | contig 51914 bp, 43 predicted proteins | sample MGYA00519772_ERZ827471 | MGnify/ENA primary metagenome ERZ827471 (study PRJEB31778, sample SAMEA3449315) | human gut metagenome | biome: human gut; feature: human-associated habitat; material: faeces | place: United Kingdom | collected 2010/2012 ...
GGTTACTGGCACTTGTGGCGTTACAACCCGGCATTGGAAGCAGAAGGCAAGAATCCGTTCACATTGGATAGCAAAGAACCGGATTGGAGCAAGTTCCAGGACTTCCTGAAGGGTGAAGTACGTTTCGCATCTGTTATGAAACAATATCCGGCTGAAGCTGCTGAATTGTTCCAGGCTGCTGAAGACAATGCTAAGTGGCGTCTGCGTAGCTATAAGCGTTTGGCTGCTGAAAACTGGGATGTAGAGGCTTAATTTCAAGTTTTACACGTGCGGTTTCCGCATAGGCCGGCGTAAAGCTGGCAAACTTGAATCCAAATAATTGATAAGGTGTGCCGATGGAGATGAGTTACTCCATTTGGCACACCTTCTTTTCTTCCAACCTGTTGTTTGGGCTTAGAATGCTGTTTTGTTCGGATTTTGTAAGAAACCTTCTTGTCTGCTTGAAATAATTAGGTATATTTGTGTTACGTAAACAGGGAAAAAATGGAATTTGATAAAAGACATAGCTATTTAATTCAATGGTCGATCGGGATTGGCGATTTGGCAGTATTGAATTGTATGTTCATTCTTATATATAGCCTTTTAGGACCTTATTATACACGGGCAATCGAATATAATATCCGGGAAGTCCTTTTGCTGCTGAATTTCTGCTATTTCCTCTCTTTGTATTTTGTACCCATACAATTGCATAAGTCGATTGTTTATTTGGATAAGGTAGTTCAGCGGGCCTGTGGGCTGTTGACGTTGCTGATATTCCTGTTTAGTACATGTCTGATATTCTTGAACATCGGAGATGTTCTCGCCACATTCTTATTGTTGTATTATGTGTCCACGCTGGTTGTTTTCTCCTGTTGGCGTGTCTTTGTGCGTATGCTGTTGAAGTTCTATCGCCGCAAAGGATACAATTTCAAGAAGATAATCATTGTGGGAGCAGGAAAGAACGGAATGGAATTATATCGTGTCATGAAAGACGATATATCATCCGGCTTTAATATCTTAGGATTCTTTGACGATAATCTGGTATTGAAAGATATTCTCCCGAATTATCTGGGAACGACTGATCAGGTAGAGAAATATGCCTTGGAAAAAGATATTGATGAGATCTATTGTACCTTGCCGGGAACGAACGATGAAAAGATCCTTCGCCTCTTGAATTTCTCAGAGAAAAACATGATACGTTTTTATATGGTTCCTGAGATTTACCGAAACATCAAGAAGAGTATGGTGATGGAAATCATGGAGTCAATTCCGTTGTTGACATTACGCCGTGAGCCATTGCAGGCGTTTTACAACCGGGCTTTGAAACGTGCTTTCGACATTGTTTTCTCGCTGGGCATTCTTTGTACGATCTTTCCTTTTTTATACATCATTGTCGGCTTCCTGATCAAACGGAGTTCGCCGGGACCTATCTTTTTCAAGCAGAAACGTACCGGACTGTATGGACGGGATTTTGAATGTTATAAATTCCGTACGATGCGTGTAAATGCTGAAGCTGATACATTGCAAGCCGTGAAAGATGATCCCAGAAAAACGAAGATTGGAGATTTCCTGCGAAGAACTAATCTGGACGAATTCCCTCAGTTTATCAATGTATTGAAAGGAGATATGTCGGTAGTTGGTCCACGTCCGCACATGTTAAAGCATACCGAACAATATTCAGCCCTGATTGATAAGTATATGGTCCGGCATTTGGTGAAACCGGGTGTGACAGGCTGGGCACAAGTAACAGGCTATCGCGGTGAAACAAAAACGCTGGAGCAAATGGAAGGACGTGTTAAGCGTGATGTGTGGTATATAGAAAACTGGTCTTTCTTCTTGGATCTGAAGATTATAGTGGTGACATTGCTGAATATGTGCCGGGGAGAGAAGAATGCATATTGACAAGTGATGCACAGATTTTCAGCATTTGTGTAATTCCGTATTTATAAATATTGTATCTTTGCAGCCATGGGAAGAATTGTAGCAATCGATTATGGCCGAAAACGGACAGGGGTAGCTGTGACAGATACCTTGCAGATTATAGCAAATGGCCTGACAACAGTGCCGAGTGGAGAATTAGTCAAGTTTTTGTCCGATTACGTATCGAAAGAGCCGGTTGATTTATTTATAGTAGGGCAGCCTAAACAAATGAATAACGAGCCTTCCGAAAATATGAAATATGTCGAGGCCTTTGTCTCTCATCTGAAAAGAACAATTCCCCATATTCCGGTAGAGTATTATGATGAGCGTTTTACCTCAGTAATGGCTCATCAGGCGATGCTTGATGGTGGATTGAAGAAGAAAAAACGTCAGGAAAAAGCCCTGGTGGATGAGATCAGTGCGGTGATAATTCTTCAAGCTTATTTAGAAAGTAAAAAATATAAATTATAAATTATAATATGATTTTACCCGTATATTTATATGGTCAGCCTGTTTTGAGAAAAGAGGCTGAAACGGTTCCTCAGGATTATCCTGATTTGAAACAACTGATTGCAAATATGTTTGAGACGATGTACCATGCTGATGGTGTAGGCTTGGCTGGACCACAGGTAGGTTTGTCGTTGCAAATCCTGGTTCTTGATGCCGACGTATTGAAGGATGATTATCCGGAATGTAAAGGATTCAAGCGTGCAATGATCAATCCTGTATTTCTGGAGAAGAGCGAAGAAACTGTTTCAATGGAAGAAGGTTGTTTGAGTTTGCCTGGTATTCATGAGAAAGTAGCTCGTTCGGTACGGATTCGTGTTAAGTATTTTGACGAAAACTGGCAGGAGCACGAAGAAGAAGTTACGGGTTTTGCAGCTCGTGTCGTTCAGCACGAATGCGAACATCTGGCAGGACATGTGTTTATAGATAACATTTCGGCTATCCGTCGCCAGCTTAATAAATCCAAGTTGAACAATATCATTAAAGGTTCGGTACGTTGTTCATACCGAGCAAAAGCTATAGGGAAATAAAAAGATATAGTTGTCGCCTTGTTTGAATAGCAATCCTGCTAGGTAAACAGGGCGAAGTAATTTATAAATATTAGTTTTATGACAGATTTAAGTAAAAACATTCAGGCCCTCAGAGAAAAGAAAGCTGTTGTGGAAATGGGTGGAGGCGAAGCTGCTATTGAAAAGCAGATTGCTATGGGTAAGATGACTGCCCGCGACCGTATTCTTTCTTTGTTGGACAAGAATTCTTTTCACGAGTATGACTTGTTTGTAAAGCATGATGGTCGTGATTTCGGTATGGACAAGAAAGACCTGCCGGGTGATGGCGTTGTAACAGGTACTGGTACTATTTTTGGTGCTCCTGTATGTATTTATGCTCAGGACTTCACGGTTGCCGGTGGTTCATTGGGTTTGCAACATGCTCGTAAGATTACAAAGATCATGGATCATGCCTTGAAGATGAAGTGTCCGATCATTGGTATCAATGACTCAGGTGGTGCTCGTATTCAGGAAGGTGTGGGTGCATTAGCTGGTTATGGAGAAATTTTCTATCGGAATACCATTGCTTCAGGTGTTATTCCTCAGATCTCTTTGATCTTAGGTCCGTGTGCCGGTGGTGCTGTTTATTCTCCTGCCTTGACAGACTTCGTCTTTGTAGTTGAAAATATTTCTAAGATGTTTATTACTGGTCCGAACGTAATCAAGACTGTCTTGGGTGAAGATATCTCGATGGAAGATTTGGGCGGAGCTCGTGTTCATGCTGAAATTACAGGAAATGCTCATTTCTATGCCAAGAGTGAACAGGAATGTTTCGATCAGGTAAAACGTTTGGTTAGCTTCATTCCTTGGAATAACCAGGAACGTGCTAAGATGGTTGAGCCGAAGGAACCGACTGCAATGTTGAATATTGAAGAAATCGTTCCTGCTGATCCTAAACAGCCGTATGATGTTCGTGATGTAATCAAATGTATCGTTGATGACTCAGACTTCCTGGAAGTACAGCAAATGTGGGCTGCCAACATCGTGATCGGTTTCGGTCGTATGGGCGGTGAAACAGTTGGATTTGTAGCTAACCAGCCGATGGTATTGGCCGGTGTATTGGATTGCGACAGCGCTGATAAGGCTGCTCGTTTCATCCGTTTCTGCGACTCATTCAATATTCCAATCATTACATTGGAAGATATGCCTGGTTATTTGCCTGGTGTTGATCAGGAACATGCAGGTGTTATCCGTCATGGTGCGAAAGTATTGTATGCATATTCAGAAGCAACTGTTCCAAAGATCACAGTGATTTTGCGTAAAGCTTATGGTGGTGGTTACATTGCTATGAACTCTCGTCACCTGGGTGCAGACTTTATGTTTGCATGGCCAAGTGCAGAAATTGCCGTAATGGGTCCGGAAGGTGCTGCTAATATTATTTTCCGTAAGGAAATTATGGCAGCTGAAGATCAGGAAGCTATGCGTCAGGAAAAAGTAAAAGAATATATCGAGAAGTTTGCTAATCCGTATGTGGCTGCATCTCGTGGTTTTATTGATTCAGTTATTGAACCGAAAGAAACTCGTTCGTTGTTACTGCATGCTTTGAAACTTTCTATTTTGAAAGAGGAATATAGACCTGCGAAGAAACATGGTCTACCTCCATTCTAAATATTTGCCTATGGAAGAGAATAAGAAAGAATTGGTGGATTTTGTAGTTACTGCCCGTAAATACAAAACGACACTGACTGAAAAATTCAAGAATCGTCCGGTATGGCATAAACCTTTTCCCGGTGATGTGATTTCTCATCTGCCAGGAACGATCGTTGAACTGGAAGTGAAAGTAGGAGATGAAGTGGAAGCTGGTCAATTACTGTTGATTCATCAGGCCATGAAGATGCTGAATCGGGTAGTAGCTCCTGTTGCAGGCGTCGTTGAAGCTGTGAATGTTCAGATTGGCGAACAGATTCCGAAGGATCATTTGATGATTCGTATCAATCCGAAATGATGGATGAGGACTGGTCTTATATTTATAGACTATAAAATAAACAGTTCAGCAAAGTCCGCTTTGCTGAACTGTTTGTTTTTATGGGTTTCATCTTTTCCCGGTGTGTCATGATGGCAAAATGCTATATGAGCCAACCGATTCAGATGTTGTTTATTCCCACGGAGTCAATGTAACATTGCGGAATTGGATCGGGCCGCCTTCACTTTGCAAACCAATGTGACCTTCTTTGACCTTGTTTGTTCCTGTATTCTGATAAACACCGTTGATATATACAGTAATGACTCCATCTTTCACGAAGATGTTGGCTTCATTCCATTCTCCGGCTTTATTCTCACTCGATTTAGTGTGTTTCTGAACAACAGGGAAAGCAGGACGAGGCTGTCCGGGCTTGTTTTGGAATTCAGCCAAATCTGAGCCACCTAATAAAACAAAGTCACCGGCATCACCGGCATGCAACTGGCATTCGACACCGTTCGGGAACGGATTCTTCAGGTCTTCAATCAACAGGAAGATACCGCTGTTGGCTTCTCCGTCGGGCCATCTCCATTCAACATGCAGTTTATAGTTACTGTATTTCTGTTTGGTGTACATATAACCAAAAGGCTGACCAGCGATTTGAATCATGCCGTCTTTGACAGAATATACTTGTTCTGCAGGAACTGAATTCTTGTCAACTAAAAATTCCCAATTCGACAAGTCTTTCCCGTTGAATAATTTCTCTGTTTTCTGTGCTTGTACAGATAGACTTCCCATCAGGGAAATACCTGCTATACCTAAAATAGCTAATTTTCTTTTCATGGTTCCTATGATTGTTATGTTTGTTATGGATTAATCAACTATTAATTTACGATAGCGTACGCGTTTAGGTTCTTCATAACCTGATTGCTTACGTTTGTATTCTTCGTATTCAGAATAACTTCCTTCGTAGAATACGACATTTGAGTTTCCTTCAAATGAAAGGATGTGTGTACAGATACGGTCGAGGAACCAGCGGTCGTGTGATACGACAACAGCGCAACCGGCAAAGTTTTCCAATCCTTCTTCCAAGGCTCTCAAGGTATTGACATCAATATCGTTGGTCGGCTCGTCGAGCAGCAAGACGTTGGCTTCGGCTTTCAGGGTAAGAGCCAGATGCAAGCGGTTACGTTCACCACCAGACAGAACACCACACAACTTTTCCTGATCAGCACCTGCGAAGTTGAATTTCGACAGATAAGCCCGGGCATTGATTTCCTTTCCACCGACACGGATAAATTCATTGCCTCCGGATACAACCTGATAGACTGATTTCTTCGGATCGATGTCTTTATGTGTCTGGTCGGCATATCCGATACGCATTGTTTCTCCAACTTCGAAAGAACCGTTATCAACCTGTTCCTGTTCCATGATCAGTTTGAAGAGCGTTGTCTTTCCGGCTCCGTTCGGGCCAATGACGCCGACGATACCGTTAGGCGGCAGGGTGAAGTTGAGATCATCAAACAACAGCTTGTCGCCAAAAGCTTTGGCCACATGATGGGCTTCGATGACCTTGTTACCCAAGCGCGGACCGTTCGGGATGAAGATTTCCAGCTTGGCTTCGCGTTCTTTCTGGTCTTCGTTCAGCAACTTCTCATACGAGTTCAAGCGCACCTTTCCTTTGGCCTGGCGAGCTTTGGGAGCCATATTGATCCATTCCAACTCACGTTCGAGCGTCTTACGGCGTTTGCTGGCCTGCTTTTCTTCTTGTGCCATGCGTTTGGTCTTCTGATCAAGCCAAGAAGAATAGTTTCCTTTCCAAGGAATACCTTCGCCTCGGTCTAATTCCAGAATCCAGCCTGCTACGTGATCCAGGAAGTAACGGTCGTGGGTGATACAAATCACTGTACCGGCATATTGCTGCAAGTGTTGTTCCAGCCAATCGATAGACTCGGCATCTAGGTGGTTGGTCGGCTCGTCGAGCAACAATACATCCGGTTGCTGGAGAAGCAAACGGCAAAGTGCTACACGACGGCGTTCACCTCCTGATAACGTATCGACAAGCTGATCTTCGGGCGGACAACGTAAGGCATCCATCGCCCGTTCGAGCTTGGTATCTAGATTCCAGGCATCTGTCGCATCTATCTTGTCTTGCAATTCAGCCTGACGGGCAATAAGAGCATCCATCTTGTCCGGATCTTCCAATACTTCCGGATCACCGAACCGTTCGTTGACTTCTTCGTATTCCTTTAATATATTTACGATGTCCTGGACACCTTCCTGTACGACTTCCTTTACTGTCTTTCCCGGTTCCAGATGCGGATCCTGTTCCAGATAACCTACGGAATAACCGGGCGAGAAAACAACTTCTCCCTGATAATCCTTGTCGAGTCCGGCAATGATTTTCAACAGGGTTGATTTTCCTGAACCATTCAATCCGATGATTCCGATTTTGGCTCCGTAGAAAAAGGAAAGGTATATGTTTTTCAATACCTGTTTTTGCGGAGGATAGACTTTGCTAACTCCGACCATTGAGAAAATAATCTTCTTATCGTCTGCCATAGATTAGCTTTTGTTGGTAAAATGATTTTATCGCATCAAAAATAAGCAAAGTTTTCAAGCTTTACAAGCAGGCATCTGCTTTTCCCGCTTGAGAACGAAAATAGGCAGATAAAGATAGATACCGATTACCGACATGATCAGTCCGCCAATCGTTCCGGCAGCCAGCGGAAACCAGAAGGCTTCTTTCTCGTCGCCGATCATGAACGGGATAAAACCCAGGATCGTTGAGATGACGGTCAGGAAGATCGGGGTGATCTTGGCATTCCAGGCTTTCTGATAAGCGCGGATCGGCCGCATCCGTGGGAACCGCTCGCGAATCTGGTTGTATTCGTTCAGGATATAGATACTGGCATTCACCGTGATACCGCACAGCAGAACGAAAGAGGCAAAGCCACCTTGGTCGAAGTTCAGCTTGAACCAGTAGAAGGTGAGGAACACACCGATGTAGGAAATCGGGATGACGAAGATGACCGACAACGGCTGCTTCAGCGAGTTGAAAAGGATGCTCGTGGTGAAGAAGATGATGACGATGATCAGGAACAACAGCAGATATTGCTTGTTGTCGTCGTTTCCCCACGACCAGTAGCTGCTTTCTACCTTGGCTGTGTAGCCCATGGGCAAGATCTTCTGGAAGTCCTTGACGATGTTCTTCTGGATTTTCTGTCCCTGGTTACTCGATCCGATGTATTCGTATTGCAGACAGAGGCGATACTGCTGGTTGATCTTGGCAATCTGCTGCGGCATCTGACCTTTCTCGACTGTCGCCAGATCAGACAGCTTGAAGTATTTGTCTCCGATGCGCTGGGGCAGGAACTGCATGTTCCAGATATCATATTCCTCAGACTGGCGGGAAGAGAGACACAGACTTTCCATTTCATTATCTACCAGAATCGTTCCGGTGTAGATATTCTTCCCGAAAACCGGATTGACCGAGGCGAACAGCTCGATCGGCAGGATGGATTCTTGTGCCATCCGGGCTTTGTTCAGGTTGAAATAGAATTCCTGATAGTCATCTTTCCACCAGGAATATTCCGAGTTGATCAGTACTTCCTTGATACGGCGGTAGGTGAGGAGTTTCTCCTTCAGCTTTTCCGCCCAGGCATACAGTTCGTCGTAGTTGTAGCCATACATCTCGATGCGGTACGAACCGGCATTCTCCCGCACGTCGTTGCTGAAGCCCTGGTCCATCAATCCCCAGACATTCCAGCTTCCGCCGCCTAATTGGAGCGCCTTGCTGATGACTTTACTCTTGAGCGTATAAGGGAAACCGCTTCGTTCTGCCTCGCGGGTGAAATAGACGTTGATACTTGCCTGCTTGGCATTATAGATGCTTGTCTGGAACTGACGGATCTCTTTATGGGTACTCAGAAAGGCTTCCATCCGTCCGACCAGCGTATTCATCTGTTCCAGGGTTGTTCCGCTCGGCATGGAGGCCGAGATGCTGAGCACAGTTTCGTCGTTGCGGGTGAAGTAACTGCCTTCATATACTTTCTCGACGAAGAGGCGCAAGGTTCCGCCCAGTCCTTTGTTGAGCGCAGGCTTGATTTTCTCCTTCCACACGTCTTTCTGCACCAGTGAATTATAGGTATCGATACACAACGAGTCGGTATGCGAATACCATTTCTTGTCGTCGTACTCTATTTTCTCCGGCAAGAGGAAGACCGGCAAACCGAACACCAGCACCAGTACGACACAGGAAAGTTTCTTCCATTGGCACAGCAGACGGATCTGCCAGCGGTAATACCGGTTGAAGTAAAGGACAGCATACGTGAGCCACGACGGATGAAACCGGCGTTGCGTACGGTGTATGGATGCGAGTTGCATCTTCTCGATCAAGGCCGGTACCAGGAAAAGGGCTACGGCCAGCGAGACAGCCAGGTTGATAATCACAACGGCGGCAAAGTCCTGCAAGTTCAACCGGATTCGTTCGTCGAGGAAGAAGATGATTGCCAAGGCACCGATGGTGGTCAGCGTGGCTGCCAGTATGGAGAGGAAGGCTTTCAGATCGTGCCGCCTCCGGATGTGATCGGTCATCACAATGGTGTTGTCGATGACAAGACTCAGCGAGATGGTGATTCCTGCTAATGAATACAACTGCATTTCCAAACCGAACAGATAATAGAAGATCACGGCAATACACAGGTTGATACTCAGACTGATCACAATCAGGAACAGGTAACGGAAATTCCGGGTGATCAGCAGAACGAAGAGCAACAGGATCAGAATGGTCAGTCCGGTGCGCACATAGATCTTATCCAGTTCTTCCTGGATGTATTCCGTGGCGTCATAGCTGGTATGTATTTCGTAGCCTGCCGGAAGGTTTTGCTGGATGTTTCCCATTTCTTCCTTGATCTGTTGGGCCAGTTGCAACTGGTTGGCTGTCTCTTCTGCCCAGATGGAAAGGTAGATGGAGTTCAGTCCGTTGATACGATAGTAGCTTTGCGGCTCTTCTTCCTGCCGGGTTACTTGCAAGAGCTGATCCAGGCGGAGCAGTTTTCCTTGCGGAGACTTGACCGAGATCTTTGTCGGGTCGAATCCTTCTTCCGTGTGTTGGGGAATCAGTGCCAGACGCATCCAGTGCTTTTCGTCCGGATCGTTCGACAGGTTGGCTATGCCCAGGAATTCTTTCTGGTAATAGGTTGAGATGGCTTCCTGGATATCCTGTACGGTGATGCCCAGTTCCGAGAGTTGCCGGCTGTCGTATTCCAGCTGCCATTCCATGGGTGTTGCTCCGCTTACCTGAATCCGGTAGATTCCCTGGATGGTACTCAGGCGCGGTTTGATCTGGTTCTCGGCATACCGCTGGATGAATATCGGCGTGGCAGCCGCATTCAGGGTATAAGTCAGAAATGGCCTTGACTCTTTGTCGTCGGGGCGGCTCATTTGCAGGGTCGGATACGTGACGCCGTCGGGCAGGTCGGGCCATGTCTGGCGGACAATGGTCGAGGCTTCGAAGCGGGCAGCGTCCACATCGGTGTGCTTGTCCAGTTCGATGGTGATACGTCCCCAGCCATTACCGGAAGTAGAAGAAATCTCTTTTACTCCGCTGATGCGCGACAGCATGGCTTCCAGGCGTGAGGTCACTTCCATCTCGATCACCCGCGACGAGTTTCCCGGCATGTTGAAGGAGACACTCAGCCGGGGCAAGGTACGCGAAGGCGACAGCTTGACCGGCAGGAGCGGCAGGAATGCCAGTCCCGCCAACGCCAGGCAGACGAAGGCGACGATGATGGTGAAAGCCGATGGAGAGGATTTATAGTTCATGTTCGTAATCAAATTCATTCGACAAAGAAACACCTGTCTCGAAATCATGCAAGGTCAGCTTCCGGATCTTGTAGTAACTCAGCCAATAGTTCTGCAAGGCGGTGATATAGTTGCGCTGGGCTTCCTGCTGTCGGTTCAGCGAGAGCGTCATGCTGTTGATGTCGGCTTTCCCGATCAGGAAGCGCTGCTTGGTTTTCTGGTAGGCCATCAAGGCAATATCCAAGGCTTCTTCCGCACTGCTGATCAGGTTTTGCTGGATGTTGAAGTCGCCCACGGTCATGATGACGTCTTCTTCCACGCTGATCTCTTTCTGCTGTGCCGTGGTTTGGGCTATGCTCAGGTTGCTCTTGGCGATGTTGTGCTTTCCTTTGCGGACGCCCCAGTCCACCAGCGGGATGGAAACGGAGATGGCAACGATATCCTGTTGCAGCGGATCTTTATAGACATCCCGGAATCTCGACGATACCTGGTTGAATCCGATGCTGACATTCACCGATGCGTTGAACATGGCTTCTTTCTTCGTGCGATCTACTTCCTGTTCTGCTTCCAGGATGCTTTGCTTCATCTCCAGAAATTCGGGGTTGTTCTCGCGGGCCAGGGTTAAGGCTTCTTCTACCGAAATGTGCAGGTCGCGCGGACGGGAAGGCAACCGCAGGCGGATTTCCTCGCTCTTCTCGAAGTTCAGGTACGAAGCCAGACTGAACATGGCACGCTTCAAGGCAATCTCGGCATTCTTCAGTGTATTCTTGGCATTGACCGCGTCCAGCTTCAGGGTGAGCAGGTCTTCCTGACTGATGGCGGCTATCTTGTGCCGTTCTTGTCCGGTGCGATAGAGCGTATCGGTATTCGCCACATTCTCTTTGGCCATGTCGTATTCCACCTGTGTCATGGCCAGGGCAAAGAAGTAAGTGGTCGCCTGCTCGCTGATGCTTTCCATGTTGTATAGGAATTCTTTCTTTACCTTTTCATATTTCAGCGGCTCGATCTTGCGTTCCCAGCGGAAGGCATTGTAGCCGACTAGATCCTGACTATAACCGATGCGGACCGGCACGGAGGTGAACTGGTTGTAGGTGTTCTCGCCGAAGTAACGCATATAGCCTAAGTCGGAATCAATGTAGAAGCTACCGCCCAGCCAGTCGAAGTTCTGTTTCAGGTTCAAGCTTCCTCCGGCATAGAATGACTGTTGCTTGCGATAGACGTCGATGTCGGCTTCCGAGTCGTATCGCTTGGTGATGTCGCGGTAGTATTGGGCCGGCGTCAGGTTCAGTGTCAGACTGGGCAGGCGTTCGGCCTTGTAGTTACGGAATTCCCAGTAACCGGTCAGATAGAGATTCTTGCTGCGGAAAGCCTCCAGCGAACTGTCGGCTGCCAACTGGATGGTTTTCTCCAGAGATAGAACCATCTGTTGGGCTGTCATGCCTTGTGTGAGGAGAAGCAACAGCCCGATCCAAAAGAAATGTATGTTCGTTTTCATGATGTCTGTATGTTTTAGGCTTCCTGCTTGGCGGGAAGGTTTTGTTTTCGATAGATGTACCAGTAAACGAGCGGCACGACAAACAGGCTGACGGCCGTTCCGACCAGCATGGCGGCGATCATGGCAATCGACAGAGGTTTCTGTAACTCACTGCCCAAGTCGAATGAGAAGAGGAGCGGGACCATACCGAAGATCGTTGTCAGCGAAGTCATGATGATGGGGCGCAGGCGGCGCCGTCCGGCTTCGTGGATGGCTTCTATCAGCGGCATGCCGTCTTTGCGCAGTTCGTTGATGGCATCCAGCTTCAGGATGGAGTCGTTGATGATGATACCGCAAGTGACTACGATACCGATCGCACTCATCAGGTTCAATGAATGGCCGCAGATCCACAAGACGAGCAACGAAGCTGCTACGTCGATCGGGATTTCCGACAGGACGATCAGCGGTTGCAGGAAGCTCTCGAACTGGGCTGCCAGGATGAAGTACATCAGCAGGATGGAGATGAACAGAATCACTACCAGCTCGTTCAGCATCTGCTGGTTGGAGAAGAAACTTCCCGTGAAGTCCAAGTCCCAGTCTGCCTGATAGTGTTCGTCCGCACGGATTACGGAACGGATGTTCGCCATCAGTTCTTCCGCATTGTCCACGTCATAGAAACGGAACGGGATGAATTCTCCGTTCTTTCCGGCTGTCAAGGTCTTCAGGTCTTCGCCGGGTGTGACGGATACCAAGGTCCGCAGCGGAACATAAGAGACTTGTTCCGTTTTCCCGTCGCCCGAAGAGGCATTCGTCCGGATCAGGGTCTGCTGCAATACCGATTCGATCGAAGCATCGTTGCCCACCAGTGTAATGGGCAGGTATTGCTGATAGGAACGGAGCGTGGCAATCTCGTTCTCCTTGAATGCCGTCTTCAATGCCCGGTACACATCGGCATAATCCACGTGATACAGCAACAGTTTCTGGTTGTCGATGGAGATATTCAGCTGGTTGTCGAAGGCTACGCCCACCGGTGCCATGCCTCCGGCTTGCTCGATGTCTTTCTCCAAAGCCTGGATTTGTCCGGCTTCGGGCGTGACTTCCTTATTCCGGCTATAGAGTTCGGCTACGATGTCGGCTTCTCCGGTATCAAAGAGTTTCTCAAAGACGGTTTCCGGCGGAGCGAAGGATACGACAGCCATCGGATAATGCCGGCCGATCCACTGACTGATGACTTGCTGCAACGGCTGGATCTGGTCGGTCTTCTCTGTCTTGAAGTACAATTCGGCTTCCGAGACTGAGAGTTCCCGCTCGGTGTTCAACAGGAATTGTTGTTGTCCGATATAGGCTGTGTGGCGGGCTCCGATCTTCTCGGCTTCTTCCATCAGGGAAACAATGCGGCTCCGGTTCTCGTCGAGGTGGATGTTTTCATTCCATTCCAGTTGGACGATGAGTTCGTTCTGGTCGATCTCTGGCATCCGGCTTTTCGGGATGGCATAGAATAAATAGACACAAAGCGGGAAGGTGAGGATAATCCCGAGCCACGTCGCTTTCTTGTGGCTGAAGATAAAGTCAACGCCCCGATCGTAGAAGCGATCGAGTGTATGTTCTTTCACCAGGCTGCTGAACTTAAAGCTGAAGAGCGGATGGTTGATCTCCGGAATGCTATATACCAGTTTGTATAAGACGGGCAACAGCATGATGCCGGTGAAGTAGGAGACCAGCAGACCGACGGTCACGGCGAATGCCTGGTCGTAGAAGATGGCTCCGGCAATACCGCTCATGAATACCAGTGGGAAGAACACGGCGATGGTCGTAAGGGTTGAACTCAGCATCGGCGTGATGACTTCCGATGTTCCTTTGATACAGGCTTCTTCCAGCGAATCTCCGCGCCCGCGGTACTGGGCGATGTTTTCTGTTACGATGATGGAACTGTCGATCATCATACCCAACGCCAGGATCAGGCCGGAGAGGGAAATGATGTTGAGCGACATGTGGAAGAGGTAGAAGAACGAGAAGCTTGTCACGATACTGACAACCATACTCAATCCGATCACCAGCGGACTCTTGATGTCTCCCAGGAACAGCACGGCTACGATGCAGATAAACAGGAAGCCGAGAGAGAGGTTCTGCTTCAGGTTGGAAATGGTATAATCCAGCAGTTCGGTCTGGTTGCGGGTGATGCTGAAGTTGATGTCGGGATAGACGGCGGCGAAGTATTCCGTCACGTCACCCAGCGCGTTTTTCAGCCGGTCCATGCTCTCGTCGGATTGCTTGATCACGGCCAGTGTCACCGCCCGTTTCCCGTCGGACATGGAAACGCCGGTTTCCTTTTCCGGTACGATGGACACTTTGGCCAGGTCTTTCAGCTGGAAGATACGGCCGTTCTTGCGCAGATAGATTTGACGGACGTCGTCGAGCGTACGCAGCAGGGTAGAGAACTTGATGTTGTATTCGTAGTAGCCGTCGCGCACGGTCATACTGCCCGGTTCGATGTTGTTGTTGGCTAATACACTTTCCAGCTCCTGCAAGGTGATGCCCGATGTCTCCAGTTTGTTCATGTCCGGCACGATTTGCAGTTGTCTGCCTACGACGCCGGTCACATCTACCATGGCCACTTCGGGCAATTGTTCGATGCGACGTTTGATGACGTTCTCGGCGAACTGGCAGAGGTCGAGGAAGGCGGTTTCGTCGTCCGGACCTTTCAGGGTCAGGTTCAGACAAAAGACCGGTATGTCGGTGGCACTTGCCTTGACTACGCGCGGCCGTTCCATTTCGCGGGGCAGCGTACTCATGGCAGCATCTATCTTTTCATTGACTTCGATGAAAGCCAGGTCGGTATTGGTACCGAACTCAAAGCTCAGGCGGATCACTCCGTTTCCGTCGCGGGTTTCACTCTCGATGTCTTTCAGGCCAGCCACTTGCATAAGTTGCTGGCGGATGGGTTTCACCAAGGTGTTTTCCAGTTCTCGGGCGGATGTGTTTTGGCCGGAAACCTGTACGGTGATTTCCGGGATGGCAATGTCGGGCAACAACGATACGGGAATGGTGAAGTAAGTCACCAGCCCGATGATGAAGCAGGCCGTGAATGCCATCAGCACCGCGATAGGACGTTGTATCAGAAAGCGGACCATATCTTCAGTTATTCAATGAGTTTGACAGGTGATTCGTGGGCAAGGTTGATGTTGCCGCTGGTGATGATAGAGTCGCCTACTTTTACTTCGCCGTCATCTACCAAGGTATAGCTGGTCGCATTCTCCAGTCCGGTATGTACATATACCCACATGGCTTTGCTGTCTTTCAGGGTGAATAATACCTGCTTGCCGGAACGGAGCACAATGGCTTCTTTGGGTACCACCAGTTGGCCGGGCAGCGAGCGGTGGATGCTGACTTGCACGTTCATGCCTTCAAACAGTTTGTCCGATCCGTTTACCAGCGCCTTTACTTGTACCATGCCATTGTCGTCTACCAGCGGATTGATCTCTGAAATGCTTCCGGTGGCTTTCAGGCCGGAAACCGCGAAAGGCTGTACTTCTACGCGGTCGCCTTTCTGGATAAGTGGCAGTTCATTTTCCAGGATAGAGAACGAGGCTTCCAGCTGGCTGTTGTCGATAATGGTACAGAAGGCTTCGGACGTGGAAACCTGGTTATAGGCTTTGGCCGTCAGGTTGGCAACGATCCCGTCGAAAGGAGCTATCAGCACCGATCGTTTCCATTCGTATTCGGCCAGCTCATACGAGGCCAAGGCTTGCTCATAGCCACTTTGTACCTTGGCCAGCTTCAGGATGTTGGCGGGAACTTGTGCCGAGTCTGCCAACATATATCCTTGTCCGATCAATACATCTTGCAACTCCAGTTTGGCTTTCTCGAGGGCATCGGTGGCGATGGCCAGCTGGTTCTTTAACCGAAACGGTTCCAGTTCGGCCAGTTTCTGTCCTTTTCGCACCGATTCTCCGTTTTTGACATAAATACGGGCGATGGCGCCAGCCGATTCAAAATATAGTTTCGCCTGATTGCGGGCTTCTATCTTTCCGTTACTGATCAGTTCGTGGTGAAATTCTGATCTTACCAAAGGAATAGCAGTTACTTCATTGGTTTCAGAAGGGAGCACTGTCTCTACGGAAGTCTCATTCAGTTCACTCGCTTTCTTCTCTTTGCCGCAGGCAGCACATAGCAACATCAGCGGGATTGTCAACAGTTTGTAGTTCATCATGATGTTATCATTTAAGTTGTTCCAAATGTATTTATTTTTATTTTGAATCACGAATGATTTGTTATTTATTTTTCTAGTTAGAGCAAATATAGGTAGCAGAAAAAGCCTTTTGCAAAAATAAAGATAGACATTTCCGCCATGAATCTTATTGCTAGTTTGATTATTATCAGTTGAATACATATTAATTATATCAGTTGTTAATGGACAAATTTTCTATTTATCTTATTTGTTAAGCCATTCTTTCACTTTCTTCCGCATTTCCCGGATGGCTTGACTTTCTACTTTGGGCTTTTTGTGCCAGACCGAATCGGCCATCTCTTGTCGTTTATCCGGCTGGTAGAAATCCGGCTCTGCATAGAGGTTGGCCAGCAGGTAATACGGATAAATGCGTTCAGGCAATATGTCGATCGCGTGCAGCAGTAGTCTTTCGGCTTCGAGGTAATTGCCGGCTTCTTGTTCGTTCTTAGCCAGAACATACCGGATCATGGGATCGGAACTATATCGTGCGGCTTGCCGGAGATATTGGCTTCCTTCTTCCAGCCGCTCACTGTGATTGAGGCATTGGGCGGCTTCGAACAAGTATCTGGGATTCTGTTTCAGTATGTCATAGAGTGCGACATATCCCTCGGTGGCAGCTTCGTAGGCTTTGTTGTTGTGTAGCATCTTGAGCCGGTTCCATTGTTCGTAGGCCTTGTAGCGGTCTGCCGCCGATGTGCATACGAATAGGCTGCATACAACCATGCCGATCATCCCTAACCGTTGGACAGGAAGCCAGTTGTTTCCTGCCGCATATCCTGTCGGAATGGCCAATGCACACAGGCATACCCATAAAATCCAGAAGTCCGGAAGTTGCAAGGGATAGGAAGAGAAGGCGAAGATGGCAAAGGCAATCAACGCCCCGGCAATTCCGGATTGTTTTGTCCGGACAGCCTGAAGGAAAGCACCGCCACCTACCATCAGGAAGAGCAATAAGGGGAAGAGGCCTAATTCTACTGCCATTTGCAGGTATTCGTTGAAGGCATATTCCGGGCACCCGGCTACCCATTTTTCCTGGCTGGAGGCATGCCTCAGATAGCTGGCCTGGGCTTCGGCGAAAGCTTCCGGGAAATGTCCCACTCCTACGCCCAAGCCCTGTCGCTCCCGGATGATTTGCGCGGAAACCTTCCACATCAGCAGGCGTCCGTCTGCCGAATCTTTCTTGAGATGATACATGCCATAAGCCCCTCCGGCCAGCAGCAACACACCAGCCAGTAGCATGGCTGCGATCCGTTTGGGATATTGACGTACATAAGAGATGATGGCGACTTTATAGTAGCTAATCAGTACCCAGGCAGAGCCGAGCAAGGCGGCAATCCAGGCTGAACGGCTTCTTCCGGCAGGCAATACAACGCAGATGACCAGCACGCAAAACCAGGCATAATGTCCTGTTAATTTCCGGTTGTGTAACGCCACATGTAACGCCCAGGGCAACAGGATGGCGAGGAATCCGGAATAGGGCCCCGGATTGAAGAAAGTGCCGGTCAGGTTAAACAGGGCATGGTGGGAATACGTGAAACCGTATAGCTGTGCCATGCCGCTGACGGCTTCCAAAAGGGCGACTGTTAACCATAGACCGGTGAGGAATCCCCTTGTTTCGGGACGGAAAAGAAACAAGAGGCGCAAGATGAACCACAAGACCAGTAATGATAACAGGAAGGCGCATTTGCCGGACAGGGCATTCCCGTCAGAAAAGCAGGAAAGGCAAGCCCAGCCGATGAACAGGCTCCAGGCACCATCCACCCAGGTGATGCGTAATCTTTTCCGTTCGGTCAGGTAACCCAGCAGGCAAACGGAACCGAGCAAAACGACTAAATAAGTCCAGAATGCCCGGCCCGTGACCAGTCCGTCGGCCAAGTTGTCGGCCGAGACGAACGAGGTAACTGCCAGTGCTAGGCAAAACATGCTGACAAACAATAATATGAGATAATTCATTAATCTATTCATGTCGTAATTTATGATTCTATTTCACATCTAACAGAAACCGTTCCCACCGGAATCGGTCTGTATAAGGATCGACCGATTTCCAAACTTTCCAAACTTTCCCGACAATGTATTCTTCGGGCAGCAATCCCCAGTAACGGGAGTCTTGCGAATTGATGCCGTTGTCTCCCCCCATGAAATAATAGTCCTTTCTGAAACGGTATGTCCGGATGGGATACCCGTCCAGAAAGACGGTCGAGTCGCGGTAGGAAAGCGTTTTCCCTTGTTCCCATTCGATTACCTTTTTATATAACAGGAAATTGAAACGGTCCATGCCGACTTCCGTTCCTGCTTTGGGTATGTAGAGCGGTCCGAAGTCTTGCAAGTTCCAATGGCTTTCGTTGTAAGGGAATGTCTGGAAAACCCCTTCCGGGAAATCTTCCGGCTTCATCTGGCCGATGCGATGTTGCGCTTCCCGATTTCCCAGGTTTTCTTCCGTCCCGTTGATTTGGTACATGCCGTTTTGGATGGAAAGGGTGTCTCCCGGCAAGGCGATACAGCGTTTGACATAGTATTTGAAGAGGTGCATCTCGATCTTTTCCCACGTGTGGGGATGGGGAAAATGAAAGACCAGCACGTCATTGCGTTGTATGTCGTGCAATCCAGGCAGGCGTCTGATGTTAACCCGCTTCCCTTCGAGTGCCTCTGTCAGGTTGAACAGCCTCGGCCCGATCAGGAGCTTGTTGACCAAGACGTAATCTCCCGGAACCAGCGTGGGCTCCATCGAGTCGGTCGGTATGCGGAAAGACGCATACACGAAGACCAGCAGGAAGAGCCACAGGGCAACCAGTCCGGCAACAATCAAGATCAGGTTGCTCAGCCAGTCAATACCTTTCTGTATCCATTTTTTCAGTACCATTGTATCATTCCATTTTTATACGTGAATATCCGGTCGTTCGTTCCCTCGATGCGTACACGGTAAATTGTACCTTGTGGTACGTCGTTGAATGTCAGTGTGCCTTTCTCCCAGCGTTGTGTCCCGGCCGTTATCCAGGCATCGTCCCAGTATTGGAGTACGATGTCTTTCTCTTGGATGAAATAAGGTTTCCAATAAGGCACGTAATGTATTTTTTGGATCAAAGAGGGATTGGGTAATTCCCAACATACGAATCCTTTGTCCCCGTTTGTTTTCCCGCGCCATCCGGTAGCTGAAAGTCCGTCTGTCATCCGGTCGGGATTGTCTTCGGGTGTAAGCGGACGCAGGTTTGTTGAATACTTCAGGGGATGTATCGGTTCTTCCCCGTCACGTTCAAAGAATGTGATTTCACAGAGGTTAAGCGAGTCTTTGGGTACTTCCAGACGGATATACCGGTATGGGGTATGACTGTCTGGAAGTATGTCGTTGCCCCATGACTCCATCGAGTCGGTCAGGCACACCAATGTGTCCGCATGGGCAAAGTTCTTGTCAGGACTTCCCAGCAGGCATGCCCCGTTCAATGTCCTTTTGGTTTCAATTACTTCGTCTGTAAATAGATAGGAAGTATAGGTGTAGACCGTTATGGGGGCAGTTTCTTTGTGGACCTCCATGACCTGTTGTTTGCCATGCTTGTCCAGCAGGAAGGCAGGTCCGGCAGGAGTCAGGTTTCCGTTTTGGTACAGCATGGGCAAATAAACGATGCCTTTTCCCATCCCTTTGAAAACGACGTTTCCATCCCGTTGTATTTTCCCCCATTGCACGGGTACCCATTGTTTGGCCCCGAACACGCACAGATAGGCGTATTTCGTGTTTCCCGGAATGGGTTTTCGGAGTGAGAGTTCCACATCCTCGGTCTGGAAATAAGCCTCGGAGACATCCCGCATGAAAGGGTTTCGGAACAAGGGGGGAATATCCTGCCGGTCGACTTCGGGATCGGCGAATGGTCCGTCCAGATGGTATTCGAAGGTGTGCCGATATACTTTGGGCAAGCGGAAACGTCCCCACAGCAGGTCGAACCCTTCGTTGTTGTAAATCCGTTTGTATTTCCAGCGGTCGGCATCCCAGAAAGGTTCGAACGGATGGGTTTCGCCGTTGACGATCACGCAGTTCCAGCTATGCCCTCCGGCTCGGTTTCCCCATTCGGGTACGAAATCGATGGCCGTAGCCATGCCCAAGGCGGATAGCTGTAAACAGTTGTACCAGGCCTTGTCGTCGCACGATCCCCGTTTCACATATTCGAAGGTGGCGGCATTGTAGATGGGCATGGAAGCAGCCGCCCAGTTGTTGTGCATCAGGTCCGACGATCGTTCGTGCAGCGAGTCGGTCACCTGCCTGAAGTCCTTGCCGGCATCGCTGAATAAATGGGCGTGCCGTTGGTAGAACACGTCGCGGCTGTTGTCGATGCAAACACCCTCGGCATAGCGGTAGGGCAGGATGTAACGGCAGAAATCCTCGAAAGGTGCGTTACGGGTATAGGCATTTTCCTGCCAGGCTTTGAACGAACGGTCTATCTCCTGTATCAACCGGTCTGCCCGCATGGTTTGCACATCTTTGCGGGATTTAGGGAAAAAGAGCGATTGTCCGGATTTCTTCCAGATGCTGTCGATTTCTTGTTGCCATTCAGCGGGCCGTTCCCAGTTGTATTTTTTAGAAATGGCTACATGCCGGTCATAAAAGGGCTGAAACTTCCGTACATCCGTGGAGTCGTGCCCCGTGTGTCCGACCATGTTCTCAATCAGGAATCGTGCCGCGCGGTATTTCATTTCGTCTCCCCGATAGTGTTCCAGCACTTTTTCCAATTCCGCCCGGTTGTCGCCAGCGTATTCCAACGCCAAGTCGAGCCTGTCTTTGGATTGGCAGGCGGCTAAAAACAATAAGCATAGATAGATCGTTGTCCGTTTCATTGTTATTTAATTATTTAGCTCCTAACTCAAATTTCAGGATATGAAATTCGGGCTGGTCGCTTATTCCATATAAAATCTGATTCTGTTCATCAATGGTAAAGCAAAATATGGGTTGATCCAATTCGTAACGGCAAATAGGATTTCCATCCATGCCAAAAACAAAGAAATGTCTTTTCAGGTAATTCATTTTTTTCGGATTAAAATATTCACCGGAATATAAGACATAGATCTTGTCGTCTGTGGCGATAGGGGAAAAATAAGCATCTCTGGATTTTCCTGCAACTGAGCTGACGTGTACGTTGGTTCCGTGCGACATTTGCTTCACTGCGGGGAAAAACATTTCCGGTCCATGCATCCTTTTTAATAGTTTGCCTTGCAGGTCATATTGTTCAATCAAATCTGTTTGCATGTAGAATAAGAAGACCGACTTTTTGTCGGGACTTAGTATTAGATTGGCCCGAAAGCCTTCTAACAATTCGAATGGGGATAAATCTTCTTGCCAAGTCGGGAACTCTCCAGCCGTTTCCAGAAAGATACCGTTTTTGTCGTAATGTGAAATTCTTTTCTTACGGATATCTCCGGCCAATGTCAGAAAACTGCTATCTGGCAAAGATACCAATGAACTGTATGGATCTTGTAGCCTGACAACTTTCTCTGCCATCAGTTCTGAAGGGGGGATGTTTTTGATAAAGTCTGAACGTTTGTACCGATGTACTGTGCTCTTGCGCAGATCAGACACCCACAAAGAAGAATCGTCCGTCCATACATTGTTTATCCATAAATATTCATCCGGTCCGTTACCAAACGTGAAATAACTCGCTGATTTTTGGAAATGGTTTGCATCATAGAAATGCAACAGATAGTCTTCCGAATCGTCTTTTAAGATCAATTTTTGGTCGGTAAAATAACAACGGCTGGGACGTAATAATTCTTTATCCAGTTTCACTTCCGTCCCATGAACTGGATAAACGGCAGGAAAGTCTTCCCATCCCAAAGACGTCGAATCCGTATATTTCAAATCGGGTTGACATGACGTAAACCCTACGAATAAACATATTGCAGCTATATAGTTTTTCATTTTACTTGTTGTTTGTCACATGGGCATGATAAAAAATAAGGAAGTATCGTTCTAATCGAGAAAAAGGGAAATCTTTCAAGGATTTGTTTTTCTCAATGAATGCTTTGATCCAGTTCTCCTGCTTCCGAAGGCTGGAGTCTTCTTCGTAAACCAGGCAAAGCGGAACATCTTGGTCGTATGTAAGTGTTGGTTCGTATGGAATATATACATAATTCAGCTGTTTTCCGCTTCGGGGTACACACATACGATGGGAGAATCCGCCATTGGGCTTGAGAACGAAAATCCGGGCAAATGAAGCAGATGTGGTATCAACAACCAGTTCCCAACGTAATTTGGCTCCTTTCTCAGGTAAAGCCCAATCCATTGTGTCAAAAGGATCATCTATCCTTTTCCCTTGTTGGTATTCTTCCAGCCTGATTGTGTATTTAATCCCTTCTTGATCGATTATATGTTTGATTTTATGTCCGAAGGCTCCGCTGGAAGGGCCTTCCAAAGGCCGTTTTTCCCCCGGGCCGGTAGTTTGTAATCGATATAAGGATCGTTGTTTCACTTGCGACCAGGTATAAATAGGCATTAAAAGAAGTAATAAAACGAAGTAGTATTTATTCATGATGACATATTTTATTTAGAGGCTGTACTATAAAGTCTCCTATAGTACAGCCTTTTTCCATTTTGATTTTAACCTCTCATTTCTGGACAAACTTCAAGGATAGTACCCCATGTAGAAGAATAAACGGTACAAGTATAATCCCAACACATGATACAACCATAAAATACACAATTTGCCCAGTTGTCTTCCCCCGTAGCCAACGCTTCCACATTAGCCAGTGCCAATTCAGACATTCCATCATACTGTTTACTTTGCTGGTATGACCAACCAGCGGCTGCTACCACTGCTACAGCGGCAAGAAGCCCAAAAGTCTTTTTGATTTTCATAATGTTATAAATTAAATAGTTAATAATAAGGTAATCACATCTCTCTAGGATATTTTTACCGTTTTGTTCATTCATGCCTTAAAAATCCCCGGTTTTTAGCGAAGCCGCCCTTCGGTTATCGGCGAAGCCACCCTTTGCTTATAACCGAAGGCATCGTTCGCGCCTCGCCGAAGACTGGCTTCGCTTAGGCGCGAAGGCTTCATTCGCAATGGGGCGAAGACCGCCTTCGCTTACTTAGTGGTTATTCGACTTTCAAAAGTACCGGGCAAACCAAGGTGCGTGGGTTCTTCAAGATGCTGTTCCCACTGGCGAAGTGCGTCTCAATCTCCAGCCGGTAGTTGCCTGCCAACAGGCCGGTCGGGAAGATGAAGATGATTTTCGACGGGTCATTCACTCCTAATACGGTTACTTCTTCGGGGGATTCGCTCTCGTTATACAAGCGGAAATGGCCAATGCCGCTGCCGTCGGCATTGATACATTTGATCTTCGAGCCGGTAACTTCCACCATGCCGCCCGGCGTAACGGTGCCGTCGGTCTTGCCGGTGGTAAGGTCTTTCACGCGGTCGATCTTCGCGCCGCCCAGTTCCTGCACGCTGTCAATGTAAAGCTTCACGCCAGCCAATCCATCTTTTACAATCTGGTTGACGGTTACATTCACCCCACACTTCATGCTTTTGTCGTCCAGCACCTCGCCATGCGAATCGAACGAGCCGGTGATGGTGGGCGAGAAGCGCGCGTTCTCGGTCATGACCGGATAACCGGAATAAAGGAAGTGGCGTATCTTCTCTGCCACGAGTTTTTCGATGTTGAGGATGGTATCCAAACGATACTCGGTGCGTTCGCGCGTAATGTCGCGGGCGACATCCTCCATGGTTTTTGTGTCGTTAAACGTCTTGACGGAAGCGGTGTAATCGTCCGTCCGTTCCGTCATCGGGTTTTCCCGCAGTTCCACGGGCCAAACATACTCTTGTTTTTTGTTTTCGTCAGCCATACTGTTCTGATTTAAAAGGTTTATACTATGGCAAGTACACGTTTGTGCGCCTGCCGGTTAACTGTAAAGAAGATTATATTTGAAGAAAGTTTAGAGGCAACATATATAAATTGTCATCGTCTGTATATTTCTTCAGATAAAACATATTATTAAGTAAGACCCCATCCAGATAAAGGGCGTCCAATTGCAACCGTTTTACAGGTTTCCCTTCCCACGTGTATATATCAAGGTAAGTTTCTTCACCAGGATGTTCTGTGTCTTGGTTGAGCATATAGAAAAAGTTATTATCAGTATTGATACTTTTCATATAGCAAGCTCCATCTGTTATGGGATTTTCGGGAGAATCTCCTTTGTAATTGATTGTAAAGAGAGAATTGAATTTGTTCTTTTCCCTGTCAATTTGGTAAACTTCTATTTGGTTAAACCGGATTCGTCCGACAACCAATTTGTCTTGTTGTACTTGGAAAGTTAAATCGTAAGGTATGATCTTATTGTCAAAATATCCTTCATTTACGGTGATACTGTCGTATGATTTCCCTGTATTTATATTTAATAAGTGCATTCCTGTTTCATGAGGGGAAGCCTTGTACCCACAATACAAAGTGTCATTGATGGCAAAAAGACGTTGGTAAAAGCCTACATAGGGCCAATCTAGTTTTTTGGTGTCAAATGTAAGTGAATCCTCTTTATATTGGTATTTTCGGATTGAGTTGCCATTCCATATCCTAAAATAGTTTTTTTCTGAACTTTGAACGAACATGGCTGTGGGTAAAAAATCTTTTGGACCACCACCTTCTTCTCCAAATGAAAAGAATTTTCCTGGGTCAATACGATTCCACAGAACAAAACAGGGTTCCATCAACCTGTTTTCTAATAAAATAAAAGAATCCAATGCTGCCATATTCTCTATATTGCATAACGTAGGTAACTTGATGGCTTCAAGAGTTACCCGTTCGGTTATATTATCCCATTCGATTTGTGTGATAGGAACGTTTTTATCCCCTGTTTTAAAATTGTTACAACTTGATAATAGGATGCAATATAATAAAATAGTTAAATAAATTCTTTTCATTTCGATCTATTTTAAGTGTTGCGAGATTATACTCGCAACACTAAGTTCAATAAATACTTTTATTTGAAGTTGTGGTATAGATAGATTATTTGCATTGAGACTCATAATCGTATCCATCAGTTTGAACGGCACAACAATCATAGTAATGGTGTAGAGTGGTATGCCACATACTAGGGTTTTTTTGAATGTTAGTTACACCATTTGTATAATGGCAATCATCTTCTCCAGTCGCCAACGCCTCCACATTAGCCAGTGCCAATTCAGACAAACCATCGTACTGTTTATTCTGCTGGTAATTCCAACCAGTGGCTGCTACCACTGCTACAGCGGCTAGAAGCCCGAAATACTTTTTTGCAATCATGATAATAAAAATTAAATTGTTGTTAATAGGATAAATCCATCTCTCTAGGATGTTTTTACCGTTTTTGTTCATTCATACCTTAAAAACTTCCCCTGTTTTAGGGGAAGTGCCCGATAGGGCGATGGGGTTTCTGACGGGCCAAGCTATTTTCAAACCCCTCAGACCTTCGGCCAGCTCCCCTACGGTCAGGGGAGCTTTTCTATGTTATGTTCATTCCACATCTCTTAACTCCCGGCAACCCTTCCCACGAAGGTGAGGGTAATGTCTTTTTCGGGAATATTCCCGTAAATAGTGACGGTGCGGAGGAAATCGCCGGGCTGTTCGGCTTGATAACTGACGGTGATTTCCTTCGTTTCGCCCGGTTGTATTTCTTGCCAGTCGTATCGGGCGGTGGTGCAGTCGCACGAGGTGGTGATACCTTTCAGTCGGAATGTCTCCGTACCGGTGTTGCGCAGGCGGACGGTTTGCTCTTTCGTGCCGTTGGCAGGCACTGTGCCCAAATCGTATTCCAAGGTATCGATTTGTAGGTGTGTGGCGGGTAGGCAAGAGGCGGCGGCTCCTGTCAGTTCCTTGAGGTAAAGATCTCGGACAGACAGGTTGTGTATCGGGTTACCGATTACTTTCACGTGGTTGTCCCGGTCAACGAGGAAGGTCTGGAAAGTCATCTCGTCGGGAAAGTGGTTTAAGTTATAAAAATGATTGTCGGTATCGACACAGACGGGCAGGGTGAAGTTATCCCGTTTCAGGATATAGCGTAATTCGTTGTTGTCTTTCGATTGGAAAAAGAACAGGAAGGGGACGTTCCCATCCGTGGCGGAATCCACTTGGGCGATAAACTCTTTCCATTTCCCTAATTGCAGTTTGCAACTGACGCACCCGATGGAATCAACATAGACCACGACCTTATAGTCTGCCGCAGCCGGGATGCGGTAATCGGTTGTGTCCGTCACAAACCGGGCAAACACCGGTTTCTCCGGGAAACGGATTTCTTTTCCTTGCCACTCCTGGACTAAATGGAGAAGTTGTTCTTTTTTATTGTCCTGGCAGGAGGTAACAAAGAGTAATAATATAAAAAATAGGTACTTCATATTGCCTTTTAGTTTGTTAGTTTTTTTAATTCAAATAACTCAAAAGTCATATAGTCTTCTGATTGTTCGTGATTCATTTGATAATCTTTACTTATGTATAGTCCTTCTTTACGAATGAAATAGGCAAATGTATTATAAAGATTCTCTGCTAATAAAGTCTCTCCGATGATATGAAATTGGGCATCTAAAATAATGATAGAGTTTTTGGCTCGTCCATAAACGGCTTTACCTCGCCAAGAGATACGATTATCTAATTCAACTTCAGGATATGCAAATCGATAATATACATTTCTATATTTATCATATATTAAATCTCCATAACGAGCCAATTCTAAACTTTGTTTAGCTCCTTTCATGATATCGTTCGGAATTGGCTTTATTGAAGTTTCCTTTATGTATTTACTTTCAATTTTTATGCGATTTATCTGTTTATGATCTTCCGAAGTAATAAATATGTCAGGTTCAATGTAGAATGAATAAATAAATTTATTATCATTATGGATTCTACTAAACAAATATTCTCGCGCGGTTAATTGTTCTTTTGTTAAAGCATCCCCAAAAGTGAAAGGTAATGAATGACTTTCTTTAGAAATGGTATCAATCATAATTGAAACTGGCGTTTTTTCACTTGGATATATATGGTCTGCTGCAACTTGTGATATATATAAATTATTACCTATTTGTATGGGAATAACAAAAGGATGTAAAGACGGAGTGTAAGAAGGGATTACGTTATAGCCTTCTTTTGTCGTCTTATAAGGAATTTTTTGGGTAATATGGCTTGTCGTATCTACTTTTATTAATCCAGAGTAGCTATAAGAAGAAACATATATATTCTCAAAATCGTGAATATAATATCCTGATGGAACACCTATTCCTTGAGGACCTTCCATGTCTAACTCTACTTTGAACAAAAACTTACATGTATTTAAATCATAAAAAAGTAATTGATTTGTTCGGTAGTTCAAGAAAGATAAAAAGTCTTTTCCGTTATCTTCAAATGTATATAGATAAAACGGATTATATCGTGTTTCTTCATCTAAAGGGAAGGCTTTTATGACTTTTGTTTCACATAACCCGTATTCATAAGATTCAGATGTATGATTTGTAGCTTTCTCTTTGCAAGAAAAGCACAAAAAAACCAATATAGAGATTATTACTATTTTCATATTGTTAAATTGTAATAGTGAAGAAGAGGAATAAGCTATTCCTCTTCTTTGTTTAATTTTTATAGATACTTAGAAACCACATGGGCAAGGAGCATAAGAATCGTAGATATTACAATAATGTACATAAGATGGATCTATATGACATTGAACACCACTTTCTCCACTAGCCAATGCTTCCACATTAGCCATAGCCAAATCAGATAATTCTACTTCTTTATTCTGCTGGTAGTTCCAACCAGCGATAGCGACTGTAGCAACAGCCATCATTGAAATAATATACTTTTTCATTATGTTCGATATTTAAAAATAATATTTGATGTTATCTGAACCATTCTTTCTACAATCCCACCCTTTATCAAGTGTGGTTGCACATGGCAGAAGATTCTGTATGCCATTCCAAAATAATTACTACTTTTGTATGCGCTTTGCCTCCTTTCTTTATCAGTGAATGAATCGGGGAGCAAGTGTGGGGAGTTGCTGCTTTATCGGGATCGCCAATCGTAGATAGGTTTGCAACTCCTTTTCTTCTCTAGGTGTTATTCGTCTTTTAACCAATCCAGACTAGAAAAATCGTATCTGAACTCAACTTTTTCACCCAGACAGTCTATGTCCCCATAATTGTAACAGCGAACATAATTCTCCTCTGTTTGTGCTAAAGCTTCTACATTTTCTAATGAAATGTCGGTCAATTTTACCCCTCTTGATGAAAGGTTATATCCAAACAAACTACCTGAACAAATTAGGATTGCTCCTAGATAAATTAGTACTTTCTTTTTCATAATGCATTTAACTTTATGATTCTATTTTGATTTGCCCAAATTTATGGTTAAGGAAGATTAATATCCAAATATCTTTGTTTATATTTTGACTATGTTCTTTGTCAAAGTTGTAATAACCTATATATTTGTGTTTTATAAGAAATAAATTATGTTTCGTCAACAGTTTGTCAACAGTAGAAAGAGATGATGGAAAGAAATAAACTAGTAAGAACATATAAAAGAGGTGCTTTTGTGGTTGTCTTTTTGTGGGTTGTATGTATTGTGATTGTATTTTTCTGTCAAAAGAAGAAAAACAGGGAAATCATGAGTGACCTTTTTGATAAGGCTATACAAATAGAAAAGTCTATTTATATTAAAAGGTTGATAAATGAGCAAGTTCATAATTTCCCTGCAGATAATAATATTCCTAAACATGAAAAAGAAGAATGGATTGACCAGCATTTTTTAATCAATCGTGATCCTACAAGGGAGAAATTGGATAGTATTTACTCCTCATTATTGAATAAAAACGGTATTAAGGCTGATTTCCAGATATTATGTACGGTTGGAAAGACTTCTACCTTTACAGGTTCTGTGAAGCAATTTGAGAAAGCAGTCGCATTGACTTCTGTTTCATTTTCCATAAATGACGATGAAGAGAAAAGAATCGTTTTATCTCCCTATTATGTCAATACTTTTTTATCTGATTTTTTGCGAAAACCTTCCTGTTATTTGTCTTTTTTATGTTGTTCCCTTATCTGTTTGATTTGTATATGGTGGACTCGAAAAATAGAAAAACAGGAAAACGAAACGAACCAGATGGAAGATCTTCCGAAACAAAACCTTATTTTAGATGAATCCGATATACCTTTATATAATACCGGTTGGATATTTCATCATGCAGATGGTATATTAAAAAACGAAGAAGGCAAAATAATACATTTAACTCCCTTGGATACAAAATATTTGACAGCCTTTCTGAAATCAGAAAAGTATCTCCTTAGATACATTGATATTTGCCGATCAATTTATAATGAACCGTATGAAGATGAAAGTTGCGTGGCTCGTGTAGATAAGCAACGTATAGGGCAAGCTGTAAATCGCTTGCGTAAATCATTAACACTTGTAGGCATAGAAATACGGTCGATTAGAGATGGATATGAGTTATTTTATGCCCTTAATAAAGAACAATCGGATGATCATTGTCCCGACTAGTCGTAAAGAGCCGATCACCTTGCAGAGCCAATCCGAATACCGAATGATCCAATGCCAGCTTCCGGAGCGGTTTCCCTTCCAAATCGAACACATAAACGAAATACCCACCATCTGGTAATTCTTTTCCTTCCTGCATATTCCGTATCCGCTCTTTAAACGAAACCCCGTCGAAAACAGCGTAAATGCAGCTGTCGGCTACCAAAACCTCATTGAATCCTTTGATACCTTTCGGGAAAGCTTCGCCGCCTTGCCGGGAAAAGACCGGTTCGCCGTTCGGACCAAAAAGCACGGTGTGGAAACCAGTCTTCAGGTTGAAAATCTCAACCGTCTCGCCCAATTGCGTCACTAAAGCCAATACTTGGTTTTTCGGGTTGTAACTCATAAACGTACGCCAAGCCTGTGCCAATGCCGGCAAACTTTCCCGCAGGCTTTCGTCTTCGGTCGGGATGCTTCCTATGCTCTTTTGGATTCTACCTTGGGCATCCAGTACATGATAGCGGTAACTCCCGGTATAATCTGTCACCAAGAAGCCGGAATCTGTTTTGCAAAAATCGAGGGTTCGCAGCAATCGTTTGTCTAAAGGAATCTCTTCCATCCGTTCCGCTTTTTTATCGGCAACAGACACTTTCCAGCGGGTAATTTGTGCCCGGTTGGAATCGAGCACCCAAATGGAATCCGGCGAACAGATCCGCATCCTTTCAGCCGAAAGTATCTCGTCCGGTCCTTCACCGCGCTTGCCGAAAGGCGTAATCGGTTGCCAGTCAGGAAACGTAAACGCATATAAGAAATGGCTATCGTTATGCAGATCCAGCAGGATCACCAAACTATCTTTTATATCAATCCGGTAGGGATAACGGAAAAACACGGAGTCGTTCCCGATTTCCTGCACACAAGATTTGTTGTATGTCTCCGGGAATTGATCGTATCTCGGATATATATGTTTTGATGAATCCTGGCAAGCTGCGAATCCGATAGCCATCCAAAAAAGGAAGAAAGAAAATTTCCAAGTTTTCATATTGATTTGTGATTTTTCGGATACAAAAGTAGGCATTCACATCCGAAAAGAAAAATAATAATCCTGATAAGTTGCGGAAAAAGTTGTTTTTCTTCACTTAAACGTCAAGATCCGGACAACCTGATTGTCGTCTTCCAATAAATTCTTGGCGACTTCGTTTCCATTCCCCTTCAATCGTTTCTTTTGATAGGCTTCCAGCATGGCAGGAGCAGAAACAAATTCGGCTGACATATTCTTAGCTATGGCTGTACCCGAACCGGAATCCCATTCCCGAGGTCCACGGATACCATAATTTAATTCATGATCTATAATCGAAACTCTCTTTACCTGACCTGTTTTAAAGTCATACATAAATTTAGGAATCTTTCCTCCAGTACTATTAAAGTCTATGACAAATGTACCAAACAGCATGAATTTATCTGTAGTTAATAAAGGCATCCAGATATTTCTTAACTTGGAAGCATAAACTGATGGTGTACGAGTAAATATAGGTGTCAGCCTTTTTTGTGGCGATAATTTGTATAAAGTATCAGATGATACATTCATCAGCATCAAATCGTCTCCAAAACGTGCATTACTGGGATAGGAAAACTTATACGGTCTCCACATATTCCCTTCTTGTTGAGCAATAGCAATTGGCACTCTTTGTGGGAAGTAAATATCTAAAGTTCCCATTGGGCTTCCATCTTTTTTAGATATAAAACGATATGGTGTATGAGTTGTTTCTTTTTCCCGTCCTGGTTCTATTACAATATCGTCATAAATAAGTAAGGACTGATCATCATAGTTCAAAATACTCATATCATGATCAAAACAATTAATTTTTAGCGTGCGCTTATATTTCCCTTCCAATGAATAGACTTGGATAAATTGGGAACAAACATAGATTTCTTCCGCTTTCTCATCCAAGATCGTTCCATTCTTGATCCAGGTGTATTCCATTCCGCTTCCTCCTTTATGGTTAAAATGAGATTTCAACTTTCCGGTGTGTCGGTCAAACAAGTAAATATCTCCTAATTGAAACTCATGAACCAAGATATATTTGTCGCCAACTGCCGAAAGTGCAGCATTTCCACTTAATAGAATATCATCCGTTGTTTCCAGCGGAACATATTCTACCGAAGCCATATCCTGAAGGCGTAGTTTCTCCAATGGATAGTTCTTGGATAAATCAATCACAGGCAAACTGTTGGATTGGGCACGCATTCCTTGGCTTCCTGCCAACAGAAGCATACTAACGAGGAAAAATACTTTTGTTTTCATAAGCGAGAAATTTATAAAACTCAATCACCTCTTTCAAGTCGCTATTTCAATTTATAGAATACAAAGACCGGATTCCCTTCTTCTTTTATTTCTTTTAATTCATTTGGAATCTCAATTAATCCTTTGTCTTTATATACTGATAATTCAGCCGGAGTAAAAGCTTGTACAAGTTCATTTCCAAAGATACTACCCCAAACAGGGAATGAACCACTGCCTCGCATACCCGATAAACCATATTTGTAGGAAGCCAATGTTGGTAATTCTTTAAAAGGAAGAGGAAGTTGACAATGCTCTACTTCTAATTCTCCATTATTCTTTTCAACGGAAAGGATGGTATAATTGCCTTGATAACGACATCGGAAATAAAAATGTGTATCAGTTTCCAATATGTCTTGAACAAATATTTCCCGTCCGTCTCTTTTTAAACCACCCATATCTGTAAAATCTGTAACATCAGAGCCCCGAATAATTTCCTGATCTGAATTTTCCAATTTTAAGATACAAGCGACAGAAATAGTATCCAAGCCTATCCGAAAGACAGTATCATTGGCTCCAGACTTAAATAAAATGGATTGATTGTCAAATGAAAGAGTAGAAGCAATATTGGCTGTAAATCCAGTTTTTTCGGCTGGTACTAATGGTGTATAAAAATTATTCTTATTGAATAATAGTTCGCCTGATTCTTTGAATGTTCCTATTCCGAAACTGCCTTGTTGAAAAGGTATAAATCCCATAGCTACAGCAGCAAAACGATCTGGTGCAATCATGCGGGTGTACATCATCGGCATTGGACTATTAATACGTTTTACAGGTTCTCCATCCAATGTAAAAGTCCAAATACTACTTCCAAACAAATAAAGCCGGTTATTTTTCTCATCCACTTGCATACCAGCCAATGGTCCAGCAAATTCATTGGGCCCTTGTCCTTCTTTGATCAACGTCCGTATGAAATTTCCTTCTCGATCGAACAATATAATCCGCGACTCTCGAACAGGTAAAACATAAATATACTTACTTGTTACTGCATAATCATTAATACCATCAACCAATGATTCTTCATCGTCTGTTTCCTTTAATATGACAAATTGCGGATTTTCTATTTTCCCCTTCAATGAAATACCTTCCGGATGATCTATTGCACTACGAACATCTACTTCTGGTATATTTGTTTTCCCTGCATTTTTAGATTCAGTACAAGCCGACAAACCTAGAATAATACTGCAACAAGCGAGTTTTAATGGCTCAATCCGAAATTCCGGTGCATGATATTCTGCATAAATTGTTAAATTTGCGCCATGAAAACCTCCCATGCATTTTGGATGTTCCTTCCCGACGGGCTTGAGGAACTGTTTGAAATGGTACGTTTTGAGCGTACCGACAAGGCCTATGACATATGGCTTGACGAGAAGAAGAAGCTCTCTGCCGAGGATTACCGCAATCCCGACATAGTCGCTCGTGGTTATACAGATTATATAACGGTACAGGATTATCCGTTACGTGGACGCCCGGTATTCCTGCATATGCGCAAAAACAAATGGTGGGACAAGAGTACCAACGAGATATTCAGTTACACCTTGGAACTGCCCAACGTGGAAGGCTCCCGACTCAGTGCAGAGTTCGTGGCTTTTTTAAAATATGAAGGTGGAGACGACGGCACTTTCGATTAAACACATAGCCGAGATGTACTGTGTCAACGGCAAGTATTACGCGGACCTATACCGTAACAAGTTGAGCGGCTATGCCGATTGGGTTGATAACAATTTATGTTACGGATTCTATTTCAATGCGGACAACATCGGTCCGTACATGAGTCTGGACGAGACGTGCCTGAGCAACGGAGAGGTCTGGACTTTCCTGACCAACAAGGACGGTCACGGCGGCAAGGGCACGTTGGCGGCGGCCATTCCCGGCACCAAGAGTGATGAAATCATATCAATACTCATTAACGCGATGGGCAAGTCCGTCAGGCGCAGGGTAAAGGAGGTGACCTGTGATCTGTCACCGTCCATGATGCTGATAGCCGGTGAAGTGTTCTACAACGCTTATGTGGTCAACGACCGGTTTCATGTACAACAGGTCTATAACGAGGCGGTTGACGAAATACGCATTGACATCCGACGGCAACTGATTGCCGAGGAGAACAACTGTGACAGGTCGCAGTCTCCAACCATATACTCCAACGGAGAGACCATGCGCCAGATACTGGCCCGCAGCAAGCATACCCTTATGATGTCCCGGGAAAAATGGACAGACATACAACGACACCGTGTCAATATCCTTTTCAGGCATTATCCGATTCTCAAGAAGGCATATCTGCTGGCCATGCAAATGCGTCACATATTCAATCTGAAGATCTCACCGGCAAAGGCTATGGGAAAGTTCAATGAATGGTATGGGAAAGTGCAGGCATTGGGTAACGCCAATTTCCGTTCAGTAATCAAGACTTTTAAAAATCATGCGCCAACAATCCTCAACTACTTTCGCAGACGTGCGACCAATGCAGCCGCCGAGGCTTTCAACTCAAAGGTCAAAATCTTTAGAGCTCAAATGCGAGGTGTCAGAGACCGGAATTTCTTTATCTTTCGGATTGCTAAACTATACGCTTGACTTTAACAATACTGACTTGGTAATTTAACAAATGCACCGGAATTTCGGATTGAGCCCACATCGATTCTGTTATACTACCTGAAAGGATATTCTATCAAAGAAATCAGTGTCATTATTGACGTCAGTGTGGATGCCGTGAAGAAACAGTTGTCGCGCGGAAGAGAACAACTCAAACTAAAAATCAAAAGGGAATGAAAAAGGAAGATATATTAGAACAAATATTTCAAGACTACAAGCCCAGCCTTGAAAGTAACGAATGCTTCATGGAAAAGCTGAATCAAAGATTGGATGCAGTCGAATACATCAAGCAAGTACAGGATAAGCAAATTCGCCGGTATAAATATCTGGTGATTGCCGCCTTCGTATTGGGAATTCTGTGCAGCAGTGTCTTGTTTGCCTTTATCCTTATGCTCCCGGAAACGGCATTTACCTTTTCATTCGAAACGGAAATCAAGGGACTTTCATTCCTTGAACAAAACAGCCGTTTGCTTTCTCTTGCTTTTATTGCCGGAATCATCAGCTTTGCCATCATCAGTATTATCCGCAACATCCAAGACGTCATAAATCTTTCCTCATATCAAACAAAGGCAAAATAGAAAGAAGATATGACCAGCGCAAAGCAAAACCGGATAAAAAGACTAAAGGCTAAATATCTACTTGGTAGATATTTAGCCTTTTAATAGTCGGGATGAGAAGACTCGAACTTCCGACCTCCACGTCCCGAACGTGGCGCGCTAGCCAACTGTGCTACATCCCGATTTTTATGTCTTGTAATCGCTTCGGTAGTACCGTTCTCGATTACGGTTGCAAAGGTACGACTTTATTTTAAACTGACAAGCGTTTCGGCAAAAAAAATTATCAGAAAATTTCATTTTTCTTTTCCCTCTGCAGGCAACATACCTAGTAATTCAAACATTTTCCGATAGATAGCCGCTTTTTCCGGTAATGGCTTCGGATATGCCCGCGATGAAGAAGGCATACGAAATAGTTTCATATCTCTTCCTTGCCAGACAAAAGAAGAGCAAGATCCGACTGCCGGTTCTTCGACCGATACATACAACGACAAGACCGACAAAAGCGTATCCATGGCCTTTTGTCCAGTAACCACTATGGCACGGCATTGCGGAATCTGGCCCAATACCTGTTCCAAATCAATCGGTCGGACGATTTCAAGGAACTTATCCGAAGCATTTCCTTTCTGACGGATCACTTCTACACCGGTATCGCCTATTCCCAAACCTTTTTCCCGGCAAAAAGCCTTGCATTTCTCTTCACTGAATTTCCGGGGTGCTTCCAAAAAGAAGTCTTTGTCCGCGTAAAATAAAAGTCCAAGAATTCTCCACATATCGTTTTGTATATTCGGATAGTAGAAATTCATGGACCAACGTTGCTGAGGCGGAGGAAAACTCCCCAACATCAGCAACTGTGTATTTTCCGGCAGAAAGAATCCCAGCGGATGCTTCTCGGCTACGGTTTCTTTCATGCGTCTTTCTTTCCTTCTTTTGCCTGTTTCTTCTGATCTTCGCGAGCCAAAAGAACCACATTATAGACAAAATCTGTTACCCATTGCTCTGAATACCCCAAAGACTGAGCATACTTACGAACACTCCAGGCGGCTTTCTGCACACTCACATCGTTCCATTCCGAACGTGTCATGATTTCATGCACCGTCTTTACGGTCTGTGCGTAAAGCATCTTCTTCAACAACAGCGCCAAACGGAACTTCCATTGCATCAGATTACCCAACAGACTGAACAAATCATTGCAGAAACCTTGGAACATAAAGAAATAGGTCTTGATATCGTTCTGAGTCTTACAACATCTCCTCACCGACGAATCTATTTCCTTGAAGAATGTTTCGTTTAATCCATAATCCTGCATCAGGACTTTGCGGACACGTGCCTTTTCAGCAACACCTAATTTATTATTCTGAGTCGGAATCTTCAGCATACGCTTGAATAAAGCCATATCAGCCAGCATATTCAGATTCGTCACTCCCAAGTTAACGGCCATGACAGCCTGATAGTAAACCCGGATCAGAGAAACGAACTCTTCAACAGAACCTTTCGTCGTTTCTTCTGTTGTTTCCGGTGTATTTTTCTTGAATAATTTTGATAAGAAACTCATTTCATTATGATTTAACGTGCAAATATACAAAATATCACTGATTCAAACGCCACTCCCGATGATAAGAATCAACAGCTTCACGAACAGAACCATGCAATTGCAACAAATGATGCGCCGTATCGTAATCCAAACCTAACTCATCCATAATCATCCGCGTTCCCCGATCGACCAGCTTTTGGTTAGTCAGTTGCATATTCACCATCCGGTTGTTCTTGACTCTTCCCAATTGAATCATCGTAGCCGTACTGATCATGTTCAATACCATCTTCTGGGCCGTTCCGCTTTTCATCCGTGTACTACCCGTAACATATTCCGGACCGACAATCGGTTCAATGGCAATATCAGCCTTAGCCGCTATCGGAGAATCCGGATTACAGGCAATCGCGCCCGTCAAAATCCCTTCCTGACGCGCCTGATGTAAAGCACCGATCACATAAGGCGTCGTACCTGAAGCAGCAATGCCCACCACAACATCCCGAGAAGAGACATGATGTTCACACAATTCCTTCCAGCCTTTCAACGCATCGTCTTCGGCAGCTTCCACCGGATTCCGTAAAGCCTTCTCACCACCGGCTATCAATCCGATCACATACGTATTAGGCATTCCATAAGTCGGTGGAATTTCGGAAGCATCCAAAACGCCCAATCGTCCGCTTGTCCCGGCACCTAAATAAAACAGTCGTCCACCTTGCTTCATCCGCTCAACAATGCCTGTCACCAATTTCTCGATCTGTGGAATCACCTTTTGTACAGCCAATGCCACTTTCTGATCTTCCTGATTAATCTCCGTCAATAGTTCGTGTACAGATTTCTTCTCCAAATCATGATACAACGATTCTTGTTCCGTTATTTTCTGAAAACTCATTTCCCTACCTTATTATAATATAAAATCAGACCGTCCATAGGAGCCTTTTCTATCTTTCCCGGCATCAGCTCATATTTCTCGAGGACTTGCCGTAATACCGACTGAAAATAAAAAGCCACCGAACCTACAAAATGAACCGGATATCGGTCATGTCCCGTATATTGCATTACATTTCGTCGGATAAAGGCATCAAAACTACGATAAACCAATTGGAAAACCGGCTCTACATTCAAATGCTCTTTCAAGAATGGAACAAAGCTGGCCAGGTAACGATTCGGGAAAGGCTTCTTGTAAACATGTTCCAAAATAGAAGCCGGCGTCAGTTGGTAAGTTTCCATAAATTCCTGACATAGCAAAGCCGGTAACTGGCGCTTCAAACAATCTCCGATTAACAGTTTCCCCAAAACGGCACCACTGCCTTCATCTCCTAAAATAAATCCCAAAGGAGAAATCTGTTCTTTTACCTCTTTCCCATCATACAGACAAGAATTGGAACCTGTTCCCAAAATGCAAGCGATACCTGTTTCGGTTCCACACAAGGCATGAGCGGCTGCCATCAGATCACTGTTCACTTCCACCGGAACAGACCAACAGGAATGAATCGCTTTTTCTACCAAAACATTCTTCTCGGGAAAAGCACAACCTGCCCCATAGAAGTAAACGGCATCAATAACCAATCCAGTCCATTGCGGATACAAAACCTGCTGAATCATGGCTGTCATTTGTTCTTCCGACTGGAAATAAGGATTCATTCCCGGCGTAAAACACCGGGAATGAATCTGACCTGTTTTCTCTACCAAGCACCATTCTGTCTTGGTTGAACCACTATCTGCTATAGCAATCATTTTCCGTTATATAAGCGTACATTGAAGAATATATACCAAAGCTCCGGCTAAATAACCCAAGAAAGCCATTCCGGTAATCTTCTTCAAATACCAGCCAAAGCTGATTTGTTCCAAACCCATAACCACAACACCTGCTGCAGAACCAATGATCAACATACTTCCTCCTACTCCGGCACAATAAGCCAGGAATTGCCAGAAAGTTCCATCTTGTATAAAGTTCATCCAATAAACCGGATCTGCACTGACTGCAACGGCTTCTTCCGTCATTACCGGATACATTCCAATCGCACCTGCCACCAAAGGAACATTATCAACTACTGCCGAAAGTGTACCAATAACCATATTTACAATAAAGACATTTCCGACAGAAGTATCCAACCATGAAGCAAAAGCGCCTAAAATACCTGTATATCTCAGTACTTCAACAGCCAATAAAATACCTAAGAAGAAAAGAAGGGTTGAACCATCAATCCGATGTACGACTTTCGATACACGCAACTTGCGGTCTTCTTCCAATGATTCTTTCTTACCATAAATAAACTCAGTAAAGAACCACAAAATACCAACACCTACCATTACACCCATAAAAGGAGGTAAATGAGTCACCATTTTAAAGACCGGTACAAACAACAGACAAAGTATGCCCAAAACAAAGATATACAAACGTTCCCGATGTGCTAAGGCAAAAAACTCTTCCGGACTATTCGCTTGACCTTCATTCTCTAGAGTCGTTTGTTCAGGAGATGTAACACTCCCCTTCATCTGTCTGGCCATTAACAACATCGGAACAAACATCGACACCAGACTGGGAAGGATCAGATGCGGAATAGTTTCACCAGTCGATATGTTTCCTTTTACCCACAGCATAATTGTAGTTACATCGCCTATCGGAGACCAAGCGCCACCACTATTTGCAGCAATCACAATCATACTTCCAAAGAACCAACGGGTTTTCTGATCGGCTATGATCTTCCGAATAAGCATAATCATCACGATAGACGTTGTCAAATTATCCAATACTGACGACATAAAGAATGTCAGGATAGAAATCATAATCAACAAAGGCTTGGTCTTCCGCGTTGTGATCCGATTGGTAATAAACTCAAAACCGCCATGCACATCTATCAATTCCACAATAATCATGGCACCGACCAGAAATATCAATGTCTGACAAATTTCACCGATACTTACCAATATTTGATGACTGACGATATATTGCTGGCATTGTTCCATCAACGACAAAGAAGCCACTTGTGGATCTTGAACAAAAGCCTTAAATCCATCACTGGAAACCAAAGATTCAAATTCGGGACCGTTCATCACATACACAACCCATAAAATCGTTCCCGTCAACAAGGCTGAAGCCGCCTTGTTTATCTTTATCGGATGTTCAAATGCTATCATTAAATATCCGACAATGAAAATTGTTACAACCAATATCAACATCTATACTTCTCTTTCTATCTTTTATAATTCATAAATACATTCACTACACAAAAAAAATGCAGATCTGAAAGCAAATGCAAATATGTATAGATTGCATAACTTCCAGATCTGTATATGTATCTCCGGATCAAACCATCCGGAAAACCTGCTTTCAGCAACGCGTCTTATTGATGTTCACGGCGAAGCAAATCGTTTACAGTCTTCACTGGATTAAATGTTTCAATCGGGACTTCTACAAAGACTGTATTCCAGTCGCTCATAGCACCATTCCAAAGACCTGGCAACTCAAGAGCCTTCAATTCTTTACCATCTTTACTCTTATAAGAGATAAAACCAGTATTCTTATCTACATAATCCGGCAAATTGAACTTCTCGCCCTTATAGTTCTTAATCGCACAAACCAGATCAACAGGATTAAAGTGAGTTCCTTTCTCAAACAAGGCTTTCTTGACTGGATCATTCATGTCAATCTGTGAACTTTCCAATACTTGTAAAGAAACAGAACCATCCGGATTAACGGCTAAGAACGGACCACCACCCGGTTCTCCTACATTCTTCACCATACCACAAACACGCAATGGACGGTTCAGCTTATCCTTAATGTAAAGAACCAATTCGGCATCTTCCATCAACTTGATATCTGATTTCCGGGTACACAAATCGTTTTGCAGGAAATGAATCATTTCTTCAATCTGATCATGTGTGTATTTACCGGTATCAATCAATTCCAGATATTTGAAGATCTTTTCTTGCAGACTGACCAAAACACCTGCAATTAATTTCTTATAGATGATAGTTGCTGATTTGAAACTATCCGGAACCACATTATCAATGTTCTTAATGAATACAACGTCAGCATCTACATCGTTCAGGTTTTCGATCAATGCACCGTGACCACCCGGACGGAACAACAACTTGCCATCTTTATCCCGGAACGGAGTATTATCCATATTGACAGCAATTGTATCCGTACTCGGCTTCTGAACACTGAATGAAATATCATATTTCACAGAGAATTTATCTTCATAAGCATCTTTCTTCTCTGCAACCAACTGTTCAAACAAAGCCTGATGTTCCGGAGAAACTGTAAAGTGAATATTTACCTCACCCGCATTGTTCTTGGCATACATGGCACCTTCAGCCAAATGTTCTTCCATTGCAGTACGGAAAGTTTCAGGGTAAGTATGGAACAACAACAAACCTTTAGGCAAAGAACCATAATTCAAGCCGACCTTTTCCAATAAGTTTGAAACGACTTTCTTATATTCACCCAAGGCTACTAAAGCCGGAATATCCTTTCCCGTATTTTCCTGGCATTTCTGATTCAATGCTTTATAAAATGCGAATTTACGAATATCGGCAAAAAACTTCTTTTCAAAGTCTGTTGTAGGAACATCGTAGTCGGCAGAAAGGAATCCAAACAGATTCTTAAACATACGACTGGCAGCACCCGACGCCGGGACAAACTTAAGAATACGCTTGTTCTTTGTCAGATAAGCATCCCAGGCAGCCATATAAGCCGGCTGAGATTCTGCCGGAATCACCTTTATTCCTTTTTCAACAGAAGCCGATGCCTCTATTTCCAGGAAAGGAAACCCTTTCTCAAAACAGGATAACTGTTCCTCAATTTTCTCTTGTGAAATACCTTTTTCAGATAATTGCTCCAAGTCTTTCGCGTTTAACATAGTACACTATTTTTATGAATAAAATATTTTTTCTTCATCCTTAGTACGCAAATGTATAAAAATACCGACAATAATATCATAGATATTTCAAAATAAAAAGATACTTTTACAACACGTTTTACCGTACTTGTCCTCAAATGGGCAAAATAAAGCATAAAGCTTATGGAGACATTACCATTTTTTACACCAGAAGAAAAGAAAGAATTCTTCACCAAATACAGATTACTGTTACGTAACCTGTATTCGTTCCTGGAAAAAGACGATATTTCCAAGATGAAGAACCTGATGAAGCAAGTTGTAGCCAAAGAATGTTATGGAAGAGACAAGAACGGAATCAATGGCCTGCTCAGAAATATTGATACGGCACTGATCGCAACGACTGAAATAGGTCTGAAAAGGACATCTGTACTGGCACTGTTACTCTACCGTCCCGTCTACAAAGGTGTTATTACCAACGAGGAAGTAAAAGAGTTATTTGGGGAAGACATCACGCTCATGATTCAACGTTTGCTTCGTACTTCCGACTTATACGCTCGAAATACGGCTGTCAATTCGGAGAATTTCCATCATCTGTTACTCTCGTTTGCCGAAGACGTGCGTGTCATCCTCATCATGATTGCCGACCGCCTCTGCATGATGCGGCTCGGAAAGAAACTGTCAGAAGACGACCGTATCCGACTGGCAACAGAAGCAGCCTATCTATATGCCCCATTGTCACACCGAATGGGACTTTATAAAATAAAAAGCGAACTGGAAGATTTGTCTCTTAAGTATATCGACCGGAAACAGTTCGATTATATCAAGCAAAAGCTGAATGAGACAAAACGTTCGCGCGACGCTTATATAGCCCGATTCATTGCTCCGCTGAAAGAAAAGCTGGAACAGGCAGGGTTTAAGTTTGAGATCAAAGGACGTACCAAATCTATTCATTCCATCAACAACAAGCTGAAAAAGCAAAAGGTGGATTTTGAGAATATCTATGATTTGTTTGCCATCCGGGTTGTTTTGGATACGCCTCTTGAAAAAGAACGCTCCGATTGCTGGCAGGTATATTCGATCGTAACGGATATGTACCAGCCAAATCCCAAACGATTAAAAGACTGGATTTCCATTCCGAAATCGAACGGATACGAAAGCCTGCATATTACGGTTATGGGTCCGGAGAATAAATGGGTAGAAGTGCAGATCCGAACCAAGCGAATGGATGAAATAGCCGAAAAGGGTCTGGCGGCACACTGGCGTTATAAAGGAGTCAAGGCCGAAAAAGGCTTGGATGAATTCATGAATACAGTGCGGGCTGCTTTGGAAGCAAAAGATTCCAATCCGCTGGATCTGATGAAAGATTTCCGGATGGATTTGTATAAAGATGAAATCTATGTCTTTACTCCAACCGGAGAACTGATCAAACTGGCTAAAGGCGCAACGGTGCTGGACTTTGCCTTCGCTATCCACTCCCAGCTGGGTTGTAAATGTGTATCGGCCAAAGTAAATGGGAAAAATGTTCCTATCAAATATGAATTAAACAATGGAGACACGGTTTCCATTGTCACTTCGCCGACTCAATCGCCCAAACGGGACTGGTTGAATTTCGTCGTTACCTCAAAAGCCCGCGTACGAATCAAACAGGCATTGCGGGAAGAAATGGCCAAGATGGTCGATTTTGCCAAAGAGATGTTGCAACGACGGTTCAAGAACAGAAAGATCGACATGGAAGAGGCTTCACTCATGCGTTATATCAAGAAGAAAGGATATAAGACCGTAACAGACTTTTATGTTGATATAGCCGAAGAGCGTTTGGACCCGAATGTCATTATCGATGAGTATTTGGATTTGATCCGTAAAGAAACCGAACAGCAAGAACATCTGCTTGCCAGAAGCGCGGAAGAGTTCGTTACGACGACCGAAGCGGAAGAGATAGCAACCAACAAAGATGTATTGGTAATCGACAAAAACCTGACCGGTATCGAATACAAGCTGGCCAAATGTTGTAATCCGATTTATGGAGATGAAGTGTTCGGCTTTGTTTCTACCCAAGGAATCAAAATACACCGCATGGATTGTCCGAATGCACAGGAAATGTTCAGCCGTTTCGGCTATCGGATCATCCGTGCCAAATGGAGTGGCAAAGGCGACAACGGATATATCGTTACCTTGCGCGTAGTGGGTCGCGACGACATTGCCATTGTTACCAACATCACCTCTGTCATCGGCAAGGAAACCAATGTCTCTTTACGATCTTTACATATTGATTCCGTTGATGGATTATTCCAGGGTAACTTCACCGTTCAGGTAAGAGATACGACGACATTAAATCAACTGACTAAAAAACTCAAGACCGTCAAAGGCGTAAAGAATGTAGAACGCCTCAATACTTGAGCAAAACGGAATGTAAACGCTTTTAAAGTCCTTCCCAACGGCCGGGAAGGACTTCTTTTTTATTTTAAGTCACATTCGACCGCCGGATGTGACTCATTCTTATTTATCGGTCACAAAATTACGCCGGATGTGACTTATTCTTATCTATCAGTCACAAAACTACGCCGGATGTGACCTATTCTTATTTATCGGTCACAAAACTACGCCGGATGTGACTTATTCTTATTTATCAGTCACATCGGATCGGCAATTTCAAGATTACACATAAAAGAAACGGCATAAATCCGTAATGGACTTACACCGTTTCCTGTTACTATGACGATTTATGTATAAACCTTATTTCACAATTACCTTTTGAGCAACTTCCCCTTCGATAGCGACAATCAGCAAGCCACGAGAAGCCGGAACTGTAAAGCGATCGCTTGTTACCAAATAGTTACCGACAATCTTTCCTAAGATATCCGTCAGGACAATCTTCTTGTCTCTGGCATTCATTACGGTTACTGAATTATGACCACCAGCAACAACGACTGATGTCGGAGCTTCTATTTCTTCATTTGCTGTTGGAGCAGAAGCCTTTTCTGCAGAGAAGTTCATACCCGTATTCGACATTACCAAGGTATTGGCAATCTGTGAAACGAATGCACCACCCTTTACATTGATATTTTCCAACCACAAACTACCGTCTTCATTCTTCTTCAAAGAGAAGTAAGCCGGACTATTCTTGGATGTTCGGATTGTATCATTTGAAGGAATAAATCCTAAACGATTCTTTCCCTCATGCTGCACTGTATCAATAGCTGACAGATAATAGCGGACATCCGAAGTCTCATCATCTGCACCAATCATACAAGTAGAGATTAAATAGACAGGTTTACCCGGGATAACGGTATCCGCCTTTTCAATCTTGAATGAGAAATTATCAGCCGTATAACCCGCTTTCGTAATTTCCTGACCTTCGTTCTTCATTTCGGCCCACAAAGTAAGCGGATTCATTGTCAAGTATTTGCCATTAGATCCGAAACGCAGATGTGAACTTTTCACGGCCTCGTATTGCGGAGCGTCAATGATATCGACATCAAATTCTACAGCTTCCGATTTTTCTTCGCTCAACAGCAAATTAGATTGTGTACTATAAGTAACATATTCCTTACCCACTGTCATTTCATAAACAGTACCATCATTCGACTGTCTGAAGACAATACCCAATGGATCTTTCTGGTAACTTGACATGATTAAAGAACCAGTTTTAGAATCTTTCACTAAAACCCGATCACCAAACTGATCAGCCAAGCGATATGAAACCGTATACAAGGTATCACCTAAAGACTGTGCTCCGGCAGTTTTCTCTTCCGTTCCAGCAAACAAACGGAATGAAGTAGCTTCTTTTTCCATATCAGCCAATAACAAAGAATCTGAAACAGAGATAGGTACTGTTCCTCCAACAGCATTCACATTCAGCTGAATGGTTTTCTCTTTCAACTCAGCTTCTGTAAGGCGAAGAATACCCAGATATTTATCTTTCAAATCCACCTTCGGCTGATATTCAAATGAAAGTGTATCAGTTCTTCCTGCTACCGTATAAGCACCACTTATACCCTTAACGGCAAAGATTTCACTATTAGCAGCAGCATACGAAGTATTACTCAGACGATCTACAATACTATATTTACCATTTTCTTCCTTTACATACCATTGTCCGTCCGGATTATAAACAGAAGGAGTTTCAGAAGCATATATTTCATTTCCATACAGGTATTTGCCGGCATTCGCAGCCTTTCCTACATTCTTCAAGAAATAAACGCCAGAGCCGTTTGCCAATGTCACCGGGGTTCCGCGGCGGGTCGTAATAAACGGAGCTGTGCCTTGAGTTGGAAACATCATATCATCTTTTGATGTAGTTTCACTAACCGTCAGTACTTTTTTATCGCCTAACGTAGCATAGACTACTTGGAAGTCTTCGCTATATCTATTATCTATACTCAATGACGGTGCTTGCTTAACAAAAACGGCAACAGAATCGTTCTTCAAGTCAATCGTAAACTTAAACTTTTGGAAGTCTTCATTTCCCCAAGTATGCTTACCACCATAAGTTGAATCAGCAACAAACTTAAAACCGAAAGAATTTTGTGCACTTGAAATCTCTGTATAAAGCGTATCAACACCTAAATATTTAGCTTTTCCATCAGGAAATTCCTGATCATCCTTATATTGGAGCTTCAAATAACCATCTTCAGTCTCTTTAGCAATCAATTCCTTGCCACTGAAAATATCGCCTTCATACTCTCCTCCTAAATCCATATAGAAAGTAGAAATGCCATCACCTAATTCATCCGCTTTAAGGGTATATAGCTTTGTTTCTACTATATTAAAGTTAGAAGAATTAGTAGTAGCTAATGACAAAACACCATCTTTACTTAGTGATAAACTATACGATTTACCATCTCCAAAAAAACCTTTAATTGCATTACCATCACTAAATACCCATTCTGAAACACCAGCTGGATCTAATTTAGTTGTTGCATTTTCTTTTGCAGCAAAAGCTAACAAAGCATTGGTCGCCTTATTTCGGAATTGATAAACAATTCCTCCAGAAGTTGTACGCTTTGTTATTTGCCACAATGTTGAATCCAACAAAGCCTTTGATTCTGCAATAGTTTTTTTTACTATAACAGAGTCTGATACAACTCCATCTACAGCTAAATAATAGCCGTTTGATTCTAATTGATAATAATAGCCTTCTTTCCATTCTGTATTATCAGCAGCCCCTGCAGAGAGAGATACAGCTAATAAAGCAGTTGATAACAATGTAAATCTTTTCTTCATATGTTTTTAATTTGTTCTTATTCTGATCCTTTTTAATCAATAACTTAGCAAAGATAGAAAAAGTTCATGACTTTGTCCTATCCATGTCCGGTTTATGCGCCAAATCCACATTTTATTGTACAAAAACCCGTATTTATAATACCAGATACAACATTATTACACCGGCAAAACAGAAGTAACGAATATTAAAAACGAAAGTAATTGGAATCATTCCCGATTCTCGGGAGTTTTAAAACACATATCGCATGGACATTGGTTGGAAAGGTCAAGAAAGAGTACTTCATAGCTACATTTCTTATAAATAAAAAAGCCCGGCATATAACATCCGGGCTTAACGATAATATTAATAATAGTGTAATAAAAGATTGATATAATCATTTATTTTTGCTTTAAACAAAAATAAGAGTATGTTTCCTTTTCTACACTACAAAGATATATAATTCCTTTTGAATAATAATCAGAATCAAAAGAATCTTTCTAAACGGTATGTTTTCTGTACAAAGCCGATTGTTTTCTGTACAAAAGGCTTCAATCCTTAGCCTGATGTATGGCCAGCTGCGGGAATGGGAAACCAATACCCTCTGCATTGAAACGCTCATATACAATACGTGTAATATCAAAATAAACATCCCAATAATCGGCACTCTTCACCCAAACACGTACTACATAATTTACACTACTATCAGCCAACTGGCTCATGGCAACAAACGGAGCAGCCGGTTCTTGCAGGATGCGTTCGTCTTGGGCCAAGATATCTTCCAAAACACTCTTTACCTTCGCATAATCTGTTCCGTATTCCACACCAAACGTCCAATCCACACGACGTTGTTGCTGATTGGAATAGTTGATCACCGCATTGCTGCTCAACGAGCCGTTCGGGATATAAATTACTTTATTATCCCCTGTTGTCAGCACGGTATGGAAGATCTGGATTTCCTTTACCGTCCCCGACATATTCAGGGCCTCAATAAAATCGCCTACTTTATACGGCTTGAAGATCAAGATAATCAATCCTCCGGCAAAATTAGACAGGTTACCACTCAGGGCCATACCAATTGCCACACCGGCAGAAGCCAACAAAGCTGCAAACGATGCCGTCTGCACACCCAAAGCACCCACCACCGAAACAACCAGCAGAACCATCAAGGTGATATGAACCAAACTCCCGACAAAGGTTTTGATGGAAGGATCAATATTCCGCTTCAACAAAACCCGCTTCACGAATTGATTGATTAAACCGATCAAAAAGCGACCGATAACAAAAACCAACAAGGCTTTTACCAACGTCCAGCCCAAAGCTGCACCCTGCTCAATCAGGGAATCCATTGCGCGCGACAATTGCGCACCTGTCTCGACTACTTCTAATAAAATCATAATACGTATATTTAATTTGGTTATTGAATCCGTTTCTTATTCCGCTTCCGGCCGAAGTCTTATTAAGTTTTACAAAGCTATAAATAATTTATATTTGAACAAATAGCCGAAATAAATCCGTAGTTTTGCACGTGCTTATTTAATAAACAAATTAAATGGGAAAAAGATTTATATTTCTTTCGTTTTTTTTTATTTCTTGTGGCTTCGGATCTCTTTCTGCGCAGACTTATGAAGAATGGATACAGAAAAGCTGTGATTATTTTGATAAAAACGATTTAGTTTCGGCTGAAGAAGCGCTCAAAAACGCCATGCGCGAAGAGCCGGGTAATCCGGCCAATTTTGCTTTACTCTGTAATTTAGGGACAATCCAACGGAGACAAGGGAAAAAACAAGAGGCAATCATTTCTTATACAGCAGCGTTAAGCCGTCACCCCAAAAGCGTTACCATATTGGAAAACAGAGCTTCGCTTTATACGGAATTGGGAGAAATAGAGAAAGCCATTAACGATTATAATGCGTTGCTGATTGTAGATCCGGAACATCAGGAATCACTGTATGCACGCGGACTGCTTTATCTGGCACAGAAAAAATATGCAGCGGCAGAAGGTGATTTCGACAAGATTCTCCAACTGAACGAAAAGTCGGTTTTGGCCCGCATGGGATATGCCATCTTGGAAAAGACACGAGGAAATTATGATGAAAGCGAACGGATCTATAATTACCTGATTGATAAAATGCCTCGTGACTGGATCTTGTATGAAGGAAGGGCTGATCTTTATTTCCTGATGGGGAAAAATGCCCGTGCCATGAGCGATATTAATCGGATTTTCGTAGAAAGTACGCCCAATGCTTCTTTATATATCTTGCGAGGAAAAGTCAAATTGGCACAATATGAAAAAGAATCGGCCAAGAAAGATTTCTTGAAAGCGCAGGAAATGGGCTATGATCAAGCGATCGTGGAAGAACTATTACGAATGTGCGAATAAGTATAAACTTTTCAGTTTTTGAGTTTATAAGTTTCATTCCTCGAAGGATACAAAAACTTATAAACTCAAAAAACATCAGTACTCATTATTTCTTTTTAATGTACTCAACGATCCATTGACCAACTTCTTTAGTACCGTATTTGGCTCCACCTTCAACCTGAATTTCCGGTGTACGGACACAAGCATCCAATGAAGCATCTACAGCTTCGCGAATCAGCGCACCTTCAGCCTTTAAATCAAAGTATTCAAACAACATGGCAACGGAGAGAATTTGTGCCAACGGATTAGCGATGTTCAATCCTTTTGCCTGTGGCCATGAACCGTGGATAGGTTCAAATACCGGTGTACTTTCACCCGTAGAAGCAGATGGCAACAAGCCCATTGAACCACTGATGCAAGAACCTTCGTCTGTCAGGATATCTCCAAATGTATTCTCTGTTACCATGACATCAAAGAAAGTCGGTTCCTGAATCATACGCATGGCGGCATTGTCCACATACATATAATCGGTAGTCACTTCCGGATATTTCGGAGCCATTTCCTGAGCAATCTGTCTCCACAGACGAGAAGATGCCAATACGTTCGCCTTATCTACAACCGTCAGATGTTTACGACGCTTCATGGCATATTCAAAACCAACCCGCAAGATTCTTTCTATTTCCGGACGTGTGTACATGTTCGTATCGTAGGCCTTGTCGTTGTCCTGATATTTCTCTCCGAAATACATTCCTCCGGTTAATTCGCGGATACACAGAAAATCGGCACCTTCTACCAGTTCAGCGCGAAGCGGAGATTTATGCAACAAGCATTTGAATGTTTGCACAGGACGAATATTTGCGAAAAGTCCCAAACGCTTACGCATTGCCAAAAGTCCTTGCTCCGGACGTACTTTGGCTGTAGGATTGTTGTCGAACTTCGGATCACCTACCGCCGAGAATAATACAGCATCAGCCTCCTTACAAATCTGATACGTTTCTTCAGGGAACGGATCACCCACCTTATCAATAGCATCTGCTCCACAAAGAGCATACTTATAACTTACCTGATGACCAAACTTCTCACATACGGCAGTCATAACATCTACACCTTGTACGGAAATTTCCGGTCCGATTCCGTCGCCGGCTAATACAGCTATTTTGAAATTCATTTTCTTTGATGATTTATTTTGTTTACTATTATTCTTCTATCATATTCAACATTTTGATGGTAGCTTTGATAGCCGCCTCTGTTTGGTCGGCATCCAAGCCTCGAGTTCGGAATATCTTTCCTTCGAAACTCCAAGTAATAACGGTTTGCACAAAGGCATCAGTCCGTCCGCCTGGTGGGATTGTTACCGCATAGTTGGTCAACATCGGGAACTTCCGGCCCAACGTTTCCTTATAGACTTTCCGCAAGGCACGAACGAATGCATCATACTGACCGTCACCGCTCGAACTTTCTTCGTATTCTTTCCCGTTGATTTCAATCTTCAGGGTTGCCATCGGTTTCAAGCCATAGGCCAGATTGACGATATAACTCTTCAGTTTTACCTTCTCACTGACAACACCATGTTTCAACACGTCACTGACAATATACGGAAGGTCTTCGGGAGTAACGACTTCTTTCTTATCTCCCAATTCAATAATCCGTTCCGTCACCTTACGCATCGACTCTTCATCCAAATCCAGTCCCAAAGTTTCCAGATTCTTACGGATGTTTGCCTTACCGCTATTCTTACCTAGCGCATACTCACGCTTGCGTCCGAAACGTTCGGGAAGCAGGTCATTACAATATAAGTTGTTCTTATTATCTCCATCAGCATGAACACCTGCCACTTGCGTGAATACATTCTCTCCTACAATCGGTTTATTAGCCGGGATGGAGATTCCTGAATACGATTCGACCATGCGGCTTACTTCATTCAGCAAGCTTTCGTCGATATTCGTGATCGCCTGGAAATGATCTTTTAATATAGCTTGCACACTCGATAAAGGAGCATTACCTGCACGCTCGCCCAAACCATTGATCGTTGTATGCAATCCTTTGACTCCGCTTAACACTGCTGCCAACACATTACTTACAGCCAAATCGTAGTCATTATGAGCATGGAAATCGAAATGTACGCCCGGATAACGCTTCTTCATCTTACGCATATACTCGATCACCTGCAAAGGATTCAAGATTCCCAATGTATCCGGCAGCATAAACCGACGGATTGGCAGGGCAGTCAGCGCATCCATCAGCTGGAACACATAATCCGGCGAATCTTTCATTCCGTTACTCCAGTCTTCAAGATATACATTGACATCCAAACCTTTCTGTGCAGCATACATGACAGTCTGGGTAATATTGGCAATATGCTCTTCCACTGTATTTTTCAACTGGAACCGGCAATGCTTTTCCGAGCCTTTACACAACAAATTAATAACCCGACACCCCGCATTATAGATCCAATCGACCGATATATTCTTGTCAACAAACCCCAATACTTCCACTCTTGGCAGTAACCCCCGCTGGGCAGCCCAATTGCAAATCATCTTAACGGCTCCAAATTCACCTTCCGACACACGAGCCGAAGCGACTTCTACCCGATCTACTTTTAACTCTTCAAGCAGCAAACGGGCGATCATTAATTTCTCATGAGGCACAAACGAAACGCCACTGGTCTGC
>ERZ827471.277-NODE-277-length-51538-cov-5.356351_pt1 | contig 51538 bp, 50 predicted proteins | sample MGYA00519772_ERZ827471 | MGnify/ENA primary metagenome ERZ827471 (study PRJEB31778, sample SAMEA3449315) | human gut metagenome | biome: human gut; feature: human-associated habitat; material: faeces | place: United Kingdom | collected 2010/2012 ...
CATGAAATGCGCCGTTCATCTTGACCGTTGACTGGCTCGGCTGGCTTTGCTATCTCTCGATAAATTGTACCGAAATATTGAATTATTCTGGTACATACAAATAGCAACCTTTCACATGGTCATTTACAATTCCGATTGCCTGCATATACGCATATATAATCGTGCTGCCTACAAACTTAAAGCCTCGTTTTTTTAAGTCTTTACTGATTCTATCTGAAAGTGGCGTTGTTGCAGGAATGTCCGCTTCCGATTTGAAATGATTATGAATCGGTCTATTCTTAACATAAGACCAAATAAACTTATCAAAACTTCCGTATTCTTCTTGGATTTTGATAAATTGCTGTGCGTTTGTGATTGTCGACTTAATTTTTAATCTATTGCGAACAATATTGGGATTTTGCATTAACTCATCAATTTTAGTTTCGTCATAGAGAGCAATTTTTTGATAATCAAACTCGTTGAAGGCTTCCTTAAATGCAGCTCTTTTATTTAATATCGTCAGCCATGATAATCCGGCTTGCATACCTTCAAGAACCAACATTTCAAATAGTTTTCTATCATCATGAACGGGCTTTCCCCATTCCTCATCATGGTATTCTTTATAGAGTTCTGTGGTTGCCCACGAACATCTTTCTCTATCGTCTTTCTTCATGGTATCCTCCGTTTTGTAAAATTTGTTTTTGTCGCCCACTTATTTTCTCCCCCGCTGTGGGTTTGGATTTTTCAGCAAGTCCGACTTCTGTGCAATCTTTTTCAGCCACTTCTTTTCTTCCTCAGACAGCTTCTTGTAATTCAGTTTAAGCCGCTTACAGATAAACGCCAAAGCCGCTTGCTCCGGGTCGCTGTCCTCTCTGGCGGTTTCCTCGGCGGTCTGCAAGAAATCTTCCAGCGGGTTGTCCTCCGGAACGCTGAAAAAATCGTCCTTATGGGCTTGCGCAGGTTCGCGATGCGCCCTTTTTAAGATGGGGAAGCCCCCTTCCGTTCATGCCTCGACAAAGGAGAGGTCGATGTCGCCGTTATTGCTGGACACCTGGAGGGTTTTCTCCCCCTCCGTTTTCTGCTCTGGGAGGTTGCTCTCGCCCTTTTTGCGCTCCGTGTAAATGGCGAATTCCTCGTAACGTCCCACGATGGTACCGGTAATGTCCCCATTTTTCGCCGTGAGGGAGAGGGTGTCTCCCACCGCTGCGTTCTCTAAAAGGATGTTGCCGCCGTTGTTGGACAGCTCCATGCGCCCCGTCACCGACAGGGCCGGAACCGAGATATCTTCGTTGGTGGTGGACAGGGTAAGGGTTTCCAGCTGCCCCTCCGGGATCTGCAGCACAATCCTCCGGTCCTCGTCAGAGGGTTTTCCCCCCACATAGTCCGTCCAAGCCTTGTCACTGGCGCTGGTCATCGTGAGGACCTGGTCGTCGGACACGGAAATCTCATAGTACTCTTTGCTGTTTTCCGCGTATTGGATATGGACCTGCGCATCCTGGGACCGGACCACCTCAACCGCTCTGTCCTGCACATCCAGATGGATGGCCCGGACCGTGCCCTCGGGCGTATAGGCTTTCTCCGCAAAGGGCGCTTCTTGGTTGGAGCACCCCGACAGGAACAGGCCGCCCAACAGCAGGCACCCCAACAGCAGAACCATTCTCTTCATCGTAACTCCTCCATCCTGTGATTGCTGGGAAGGGCAGGGGAGCCTCTCCCGCCGCCATGCCTCCCTGGAACCGCTCTTGCGTTCCGTCTTCTTCTCTGCTACACTGTAGGATAAACCTTTGTGCAACCCAAAAGTCAAGGGGAGAATGCCACCATGAAGCACTATCTTTCCATCGGGGAAGCGGCCAAGGCCGTTCACACCACCCGGGAAACCCTACGGCACTACGACCGCATTGGACTGGTGAAGCCCAGCAAAACCGATCCGTGGACCCATTACCGCTATTACACCCAACAGGACCTGGTCCGCCTGAATACCGTGCAGGCCCTGCAGCAGATGGACTTGTCGCTACAGGAGATCAAAACCGTGCTGGCGTATGACGACCTGGAAAAAATCATCGACTTTTTGACCCAGGCAGAGAAAAAGGCCGAGGAAAAGATGGCCACCTTACAGCACAGCAAGGCAAAGATTCAGCTGGCAAAGCCGGACTATACCCGAAAACTGCAGGGGCGGGAGCCCCTCCACGGGATCGTGTGCAAGGCGTGCCCCGAACGTGTGATCCTCCTCTCCGACACCCTGGAAACCCCCACGCTGGACACCCTTTGGAGCTACCTCAGCCATTTCTACGGGCAGGTGCCCCCTGCCCAGAAAGCCCATTTCCAGTTTGAGGATTTGGCTGGGATCTACACCGCCCAGGGCAGCTCCAGGCTCTTTGCAGTCTGTACCCAGTACGAACCCATCCCAGGCCTACAAGTGCTGCCGAAGGGGACCTACCTGTGCGCCCACTGCACAGAGGAATCCCGGGAGGAAACCCTGCGCCAGCTGCTGCACCTGGCAAAAACCGAGTATGGCGCCGAGCCAGCCTTCACCGTGCAGCTCATCGTGGTGTCGGGCATCCTACAGTGGAACTACGAGGTGCAGGTTTATCTGGGGACATAGCCCCCTTTGCGCCGTGAAACGGCACTGACTCTGCACACAAAGGGCGTATCGCAGTGCTTGCGATGCGCCCTTTGGCATTTACGGGGCTGCCTGAATGGTCACATCCCCAGAAGTGGTGGAGAAGCGGTAGGTCCCCTCCCCTGTCCCGCAGACATAGCGGTCCCCCTGCTGGGTGGCCGGCAGCTGGCAGTGCCACTGGCCGCTGACGGTGTCCAAGGTGGCGGTGAAGGAGGCCTCCTCCGGCAGGGTTAGGCGGATGGGGCCGGAGGCGAGGTCCACAGACAGCGCGCCAGGGGCCTGGTCCGCCGTGAGGGTGAATCCCCCGCTGCCAGCGCTCACCGCCGCCTGGTCCACCGCCCCGGCGGTGAGGGTCACGTCGCCGGAGCCCACCTCCGCGGTGAAGGCCCCCAGCTGGCCGGCCTGGACGGTGACCCCGCCGGACCCCGTGCCGGCCTCCATGGTCTCGATGGTCTCCGCGGTAACGGAGACGGCACCGGAACCGGTGTCCACCGTGCACTGGGACACCCGCCCTGCCGTGAGTGACACCGCCCCAGAGCCCGTGTCCACCGACAGGGTCTCCAGGGGACCCGTCAGGTCTGCGGTGATGTTCCCGGAGCCGGTGTCCAGCCAGGCCCCTTCCGTCACCTGGCAGGCTTGGAGGTCGATGGCGCCGCTCCCGGTGCCAAGGGTCATGGCGCCTGCGGCGATGTCGGACACCTGGACTGGGGCGGCCCCGGTGTCCACCGCCAGCTCCTCCAACGTCAAATCCCGGGGGAGGAGGACGGTGAGGTCCTTTTCCAGGTCCCCCAACTGCACCTGCCCTGCCTGGCAGTAGACCAGGGAGAGGGTGCCGTCCTCCACCCGCCAGCGGAGGGTCAGCCCTTCCTCCAGGGTGCGGTTGGCGGTCTCGGAAAAGGCCACGGCGTCCCCGTCGTGGCGGGCCACGGTGACGCTGCCGTTGTGCCAGTCGATGACCACCCGCTCCACCGGCTGGGTGGTCTCCCCGCCGCCGGCGGTGTAGGATTCTGGGCGGTCATAGGTCACGGTGGTGACCTGGTTTTGGATCCCACTGCCCTGGCAGCCGGCCAGCATGGCCAGGCACAGGGCCAGCAGAAAAACAAAGCATCTCTTTCTTCCCATGCTATCCCCCTGATTCTTGGTGCAAAAACGGGGCAGCCACCCCTTCGGTGGCTGCCCCAAGCCGGTTCTGATGGAATGCCGCGCCAAAGGCTCAGGCCAGGGCGGCGGTGATGATGGCCATCTTGTAGACCTCGTCAGCGTCGCAGCCACGGGAGAGGTCGTTGATGGGTGCGTTCAGGCCCTGGAGGATGGGGCCGTAAGCGGCGAAGCCACCCAGGCGCTGGGCGATCTTATAGCCGATGTTGCCGGACTGGATCTCCGGGAAGATGAAGGTGTTGGCGTGGCCAGCCACCTTGGAGCCGGGGAACTTCTGCTGGCCCACCACGGGGGAGACGGCGGCGTCAAACTGCATCTCGCCGTCGATGGCCAGCTCGGGGGCAGCGGCCTTAGCCTTCTCGCAGGCGTTTCTCACCTTGTCCACGGCCTCGCCCTTGCCGGAACCCTTGGTGGAGTAGCTCAGGAAGGCGATCTTGGGGTCAATGCCGAAGGTAGCGGCGGTCTTGGCGCACTCCAGGGCGGTCTCCACCAGAGCGTCCTCATCGGGGTCGATCTGGATGGCGCAGTCGCCCATGCACAGGCGCTCGTCCACGCCGTCCTTCTCCCGCTGCAGAATAAAGCAGGAGCTCACGTTGTTGTTGCCGGGCTTGGTCTTGATGAGCTGCAGGGCAGGGCGGACGGTGTCGGCGGTGGAGTAGGTGGCGCCGCCCAGCAGGCAGTCGGCCTCCCCCATCTTCACCAGCATGGTGCCGAAGTAGTTGCCCTTCATAAGGTTGCTGCGGCACTCCTCGGGGGTCATCTTGCCCTTGCGCAGTTCCACCATCTTCTCCACCATGGCGTCCATGCCTTCGTAGGTGGCGGGGTTCACGATGCGGATCCCCTCAATGTCAAACCCGCCCTTGGCGGCAGCGGCCTTGACCTCGGCCTCGTCCCCTACCAGGATGGGGGTGAGGAAGCCGTCCTTCTTCAGGCGGTCGGTGGCCTCCAGGATACGGGCATCGGAGCCCTCGGTAAACACCAAGGTGCGGGGATTGGCTTTCAGGGTTTCGATCAGCTTTGCAAACATGATTCAGTTACCTCCATCATAAGCCCCAAAGGGGGCTTTTTCTTACTAAAACAACGGATTTATTCTATCACTATCTCCCCGGGGATGCAAGTCCCGCTGGGGGTTTTGTCCTCATTTCCCGGCCAGGAAGGCCCCGATGGCCTTGGCATCGCTGCGCCCCTTGTGGTACATGGTGAGAATGGCCCCCCGGTCCTTGGTGAGGGTGGACATCCCCCCAATGTCATCGGGGGCCACCAGGAGGACCTTGCCCGCCTGGGCCAGGGCGTGGGCCTGCTCCAGTTGGCGGTTGTAGGTCTCCGCCCGCAGGGCCAGGACCCGGGCGGCGTTGGGATACTTCCGCAGAAGTTTGGCCATCCGCTGGTCCTTTTTGGGGTCCCGGTAGTAGTCCTTGGGCCGGGTGAGGATGACCACCACCCGGTCACACCCCGCCTGGAAGGCCTGCTGGAAGGGGATGGGGTCGCTGAGCCCCCCGTCGTAATAGGCCTTCCCCCGCCACCGGTAGGGGCGGTTGACCACCGGCACGCAGCAGCTGGCCTTGATGGCCCCGTAATCGTCCTGGGCCATGTCGTGAAAGTCGAAGTACACCGGCTGGCCGGTGGCCGCGTCCGTGGCCACGATTTTGGCCGTCTCCGGCCGGGCGGCCATGGCCTGGTAGTCCAGGGGGTACTCCCCGCCGGCGTTGGTGAGGGCGTCCCCGTAGATGTAGTCCAGGTCCAGGTAGCTCCCCCGGCGCAGCAGGTTGCGGAAACTCATATAGGCCTTGCGGAAGGAATAGTCGGCATAAAACTTCAGGTTCCGCCCCTTCTGCCCGGCCAGGAAGGAGGCCACGTTGGCGCTGCCCGCCGAGACGCCGATGAGATAGTCAAAGGCAATCCCCTCATCCAGGCAGGTGTCAAAGACCCCTGCGCCATACACGCCCCGCAGGCCGCCGCCTACGTCTACCACTCCAATCATGTGTGATCACCTCTTCCTTGGGTTGCTGGGGGTTCGGCGGCCGCTTCTGGTCCCCCCAATCCCGCCGGGCACAGGCGGGCCACCGCTTCTGCCACCTTCCCCTCCTCCAGGCCGGAGTAGTTCATCACCAGCACATGGGGCAGGCGGTTGGGGGCAGAGAAATAGTACTGGGAGACAAAGGAGATGCGCAGATCCAGCCCCTCGGCCGCCTGGAGGATGGCCTCCTCGCTGCGGGGGGTGTCCAGGGCCATGAGGAAATGCAGGCCCGCCTGCTCCCCGCTGATCTTCACCTTCCCCGCCAGGGGGGACTGGCGGAGGGCCGCCAGGAGCTTGTCCCGCAGGGCCCGGTAGTGGTTGCGCATTCGGTTGATGTGTTTTTCAAAGTAGCCCTGGGCCAGGAACCGGGCCAGGGTCATCTGCTCCAGGCAGGAGACGGTCCCCGAATAGAACCCCAAGGTCTCATAGAACCGGGTGACCAGATGGCGGGGCAGCACCAGGTAGCTGATCCGGAAGGCCGGCGCCAGGCTCTTGGAGAAGGTGTTGATGTAGATGACCTTCTCCATCACGTCGATGCTCTGCAAGGTGGGGATGGGCCGGCCGGCCAGGCGGAACTCACAGTCGTAGTCGTCCTCGATGATGTACCGGTTCTCCCCCTTGGAGGCCCAGCTGAGCAGTTCATACCGGCGGCTCACCGGCATGACGATGCCCGTGGGGAAGTGGTGGGAGGGGGTGATGTGGAGGATCTCCGCCCCGCTCTCCTCCAGCTTTTCGGGGATGACCCCCCCTTGGTCCATGGGGATGTGGTGGATGGCCACGTCGTTCTTCTCATAGATCTTGCTCAGCCGCTGGTAGCCGGGGTCCTCCACGGCGTATCCCCGGTGCCGGCCCAGGAGCTGGATCAGCACCCCATAGAGATACTCCGTCCCCGCCCCCACCACGATCTGCTCCGGGGAGATGGTCATCCCCCGGAACTGGTAGAGGTGGTCGGCAATGGCCTGGCGGAGCTGGCGGATGCCCCCGGCGGAGGTGTCGGTGAGCAGGGTGGCCTCGTCCTCGGAGGCGGTCACGTCCCGCAGGAGCTTCACCCAGACGGAGAAGGGGAACATGTCCCGGGCCACGGAACTGCCCACAAAGTCTGCCCAGTAGGTCCGCTGTTCCGGGGCCTTCCCCTCGCTTCGCTTTGGGGGGGCAGGGGGCGCCGGCGCCGGGACGGGGGCCTCCTGCTCCAGCTCACAGACGTAGTACCCCCGCTTGGGCAGGGTATAGAGGAACCCCTCTGCCACCAGCTGGGCATAGGCACTCTCTACGGTGATGGTGCTCACCCCCAGGTTTTTGGCAAAACTCCGTTTGGAGGGCAGCTTCTCCCCTGCCCGGAGTTTTTTCTGGAGGATATCCTGCTTGATGCACCGGTAGAGGTGCTCGTACATACTCTCCGATGCGATATTTTCAAAGGAGTAGGTAAGCAAACCAGCCCCCTCCTTTCCTCAGGGTTGTAAGAATGGCCAATCTGGCCATGTCCGTCCCCGGGAATTGGTCAAATTCAGCACGTTCAGACCTATTATAGACGCTGGGTGCCGCCCTGTAAAGACCGGGTTTTCCGGGAGAGTCTTCGTCATTCTACCCGATTTTTTCCCCCTGCCCCTCAAAATGTTTGGTGCGCTCTTCTCGGCGCGGCCCCGCCCGGGAAGGCGTCCGGGTTTTCTTATGAATTTTGATGGAAAAGGCCCCGTTCCCCTCCCCAAAAATTGACGGGATTTGTGGAAACCGCCTGATTTCCCTCCCTGCACCGCCTCTAAGCATTGGGCAGTCCATGGTCTTTGACGGCCCTTCCCTCCGCGCTTTCATCCTGCGGGTACTTGCAAGGTTTTTTCTTTTCGTGTATAATAAAATCCGAATAGAAACACATTTGTTCTTGCAAAGCGAACACCGGCAGACCCTCTGCCCGGGAAACTACCCCTGCTTTCTATCTCAATACATTGTAAGAAGGAGTTTGCTTATGAGTGAAGTACGCATCAAGAACTTCAAGCGAGTTCTGGTGGCAAACCGTGGAGAGATCGCCATCCGGGTGTTCCGTGCCCTGAATGAGCTGGGAATCACCTCCGTGGCCATCTACTCCAAGGAAGACAAGTACGCCATGTTCCGCACCCTGGCGGACGAGGCCTATCCCCTCAACCCCGAGAAGGGCCCCATCGATGCCTATCTGGACATCCCCACCATCATCAAGATCGCCAAGGACCACAACATTGACGCCATTCACCCCGGGTATGGCTTCCTGGCAGAGAACCCTGTCCTGGTGGAGGAGTGCGAGAAGAACGGCCTGGTCTTCATCGGCCCCACCGTGGAGAGCATGAACGCCATGGGCGACAAGATCTCCTCCAAGCAGATCGCCATCGCCTCTGAGGTGCCCATCATCCCCGGCGTGGACCACGCCATGAAGACCACCGAGGAGGCCATAGAAGTGGCCCGCAAGGTGGGTTACCCCGTAATGCTGAAGGCCTCCAACGGCGGCGGCGGCCGCGGGATGCGCATCGTCAACAGCGAGGAGGAGATGGCCAAGGAGTTCAAGGAGGCCATCGACGAGTCCAAGAAGGCCTTCGGCGACGACCAGGTCTTCATCGAGAAATACCTGAAGGGCCCCAAGCACGTGGAGGTCCAGGTCCTGGCGGACAACTACGGCAATGTGGTCCACCTCTTCGACCGTGACTGCTCCGTCCAGCGCCGCCACCAGAAGGTGGTGGAGTACGCCCCCGCCTTCTCCGTGCCCCAGGAGGCCCGGCAGAAGATCTTTGACAGCGCCATCCGCCTGTGCAAGACCGTGGGCTACCGCAACGCCGGCACCTGTGAGTTCCTGGTGGACCGGGACGGCAACCCCTACTTCATCGAGATGAACCCCCGGATCCAGGTGGAGCACACCGTCACCGAGCTGGTCACCGACGTGGACATCGTCCGCTCCCAGATCCTCATCGCCGAGGGGTATCCCCTGAACTCCCCGGAGATCAACATCCCCTCCCAGGAGTCCATCCAGTGCCACGGCTATGCCATCCAGACCCGTGTCACCTCTGAGGACCCCTCCAACAACTTCATGCCCGACACCGGCAAGGTCAGCGTCTATCACTCCGGCTCCGGCAACGGCATCCGTCTGGACGGCGGCAACATCTACACCGGCGCAGAGATCCTGCCCTACTACGACTCCCTGCTGGTGAAGATCTCCGCCTTTGACCGCACCTTCAAGGGGGCAGCCGTCAAGTCCCTGCGGGCCCTGCGGGAGATGCGCATCCAGGGCATCAAGACCAACATCTCCTTCCTGATCAACGTGGTGAACAACCCCACCTTCCAGGCCGGCGAGTGCTACACCACCTTCATCGAAGAGACCCCCGAGCTCTTCGACCTGACCCAGCGGACGGACCGCGCCTCCAAGATCCTGGACTTCCTGGGGGACAAGATTGTCAACGTCTCCAAGGGGGAAAAGCCCTATTTCGAGGACCGCGTCCTGCCCAAGTACGACGAGACCGCCCTGGTCTACGGCGCCAAGGACGAGTTTAAGAAGCTGGGCGCCAAGGGCTTCACCCAGAAGATCCTGGGCGAGAAGCGGCTGTACGTCACCGACACCTCCATGCGTGACGCCCAGCAATCCCTCATCGCCACCCGGATGCGGACCAAGGATATCGTGGGCGCCGCCAAGGCCTCCAACGTCATCTTCCAGAACGCCTTCTCCGTGGAAGCCTGGGGCGGCGCTACCTATGACACCGCCTACCGCTTCCTGAAGGAATCCCCCTGGAAGCGGCTGGAGATCCTCAGCGAGCGGATGCCCAACACCCTGATCCAGATGCTCCTCCGGGCCTCCAACGCCGTGGGCTACAGCAACTACCCCGACAACCTGGTCAAGGAGTTCATCCGCATCTCCGCCATCAAGGGCATTGACGTCTTCCGCATCTTCGACAGCCTGAACTGGATCGAGAACATGAAGATGCCCATCGAAGAGGCCCTGAAGACCGGCAAGATCGTCGAGGGCTCCCTGTGCTACACCGGCGACATTCTCAGCCCCAACGAGGTCAAGTACACCCTGGACTACTATGTGGAAAAGGCCAAGGAGCTGGAATCCCTGGGCGTGCACATCCTGGCCATCAAGGACATGGCCGGCCTGCTGAAGCCCTACGCCGCCCAGAAGCTGGTGGAGACCCTCAAGTCCGAGCTCCACATCCCCATCCACCTGCACACCCACGACACCACCGGCGCCGGCGTGGCCACCGTGCTGAAGGCTGCCGAGGCCGGCGTGGACATCGCCGACCTGGCCATCGAGTCCATGAGCTCCTGCACCAGCCAGCCCTCCCTCAACGTGGTGGTGGAAGCCCTCCGGGGCACCGAGCGGGACACCGGCCTGGACTTCGAAGGCCTGGATGAGCTCAGCCGGTACTATGAGCACGTCCGCAAGGTCTACAAGGCCAACGAGAGCGGCATGGTCTCCCCCAACGCCCAGATCTACAAGTACGAGATCCCCGGCGGCCAGTACTCCAACCTCCTGGCCCAGGTCACCGAGATGGGCTCCAAGGACGAGTTCGAGAAGATCAAGGAGCTCTATCGCCAGGCCAACGACCTGCTGGGCAACCTCATCAAGGTGACCCCCACCTCCAAGGTGGTGGGCGACCTGGCCATCTTCATGCTGAAGAACGGCCTGAACAAGGACAACATCCTCACCGAGGGCGCCTCCCTGTCCTACCCCGACTCTGTCATCGACTTCTTCAAGGGCATGATCGGCCAGCCCGAGGGCGGCTTCCCCAAGGAACTGCAGAAGATCGTCCTGAAGGACATCCAGCCCATCACCGTCCGCCCCGGCACCCTGCTGCCTGACGTGGACTTTGAGGAGATCAAGCAGCACCTGCGGGAGAAGTTCAATATGGAAGGCTTCTCCGACTTCGAGATGGAGCAGAAGGCCGTCAGCTACGCCCTCTATCCCAAAGTCTATGAGGACTACTGCACCCACTTCGAGGCCTACAACGACGTCACCACCCTGGAGAGCCACGTCTACTTCTACGGCCTGCGGAAGGGGGAGGAGACCGTCCTCAAGGTCAGCGAAGGCCGCAGTATTCTCATCAAGTTCGTGGGCATGTCCGACCCCGACAAGGACGGCTACCGCACCCTCACCTTCGAGGTCAACGGCATCCTGCGGGAGCAGAAGGTCCTGGACAAGACCCTGGAGGTCCTGGAAGACCGCAAGCTGAAGGCCGACAAGAACAACCCCTGCCACCTGGGCTCCACCATCCCCGGCACCGTGGAGACCGTCCTGGTGAAGGAAGGGGACGAGGTCAAGGTCAACCAGCCCCTGATGATCGTGGAAGCCATGAAGATGGAGACCACCTTCGTCTCCAAGGTCAACGGCAAGGTGGACAAACTCTACGTTGCCCCCGGCGACCGGGTGAACACCGAGGACCTGCTGATCTCCTTCGTCCTGGACGAGGAAGAGGAGAAGTAAGTTCTCACCCCCTCCCATCTACACAGGAAAAACAGCGCCCCGCCTCTTTCGAGGCGGGGCGCTTTGCGTTGGGAAAGGATTTTTGACGGGCGCAATCATGGGCCGGCCTTGGACACACGCCTGGGCAACTGCCGGCCAAGGCTGCACAGGAGGAGTGCCAGCGCGGCGATCAGCTGAACCCATAGCAGCCCCCAGTGCAAGGCGCTGCCGCACACCAGGGCCGGGGGCATGCCCTGCCGGTGGCAGAAGAGCAGCAGGGTTCCCAGCAGCCGCAGGGAGATCCCCAGGTTGACCACGCTGAGTACCATCACCACCCGAACCAGGGGCAACCGGAACAGCAGGCCCAGCCCGCCCAGAAGCAGGAGCAGCGCAGCCAAGAGCCGCAGCCACAGCAGACCCAGGTCCAGACCGCTGCCGCAAACCGCTTCCGGGCTGAAATTGTATTCGTCACAGAAGACGAAAAGATTCCAAGCCAGCCGAAGCAGGATGCCCAGCGTGAGAACGCCCAGGGCGAAAATCCCCGCGCCTCGCCAAATCGAGGGGTTCCGATCCATGGAGAAGCCCCCCTTTCAGAGGATGTCTCATCTTACGCTGCCAAGAAAATCGTACCATGGGAACCAGGGCCTGTCCATTCCCCCTTTCCCCAAAGATCGCCGTGCTTTTTTTGCGGGGCTGCACAAGGGTTCCACCGGTCCTGCCTTTTGGCGCGGGACCGGTTTGGGGAAAACCATAAAACAACCCCCCACCAGAGTAGATGGTGGGGGGTTGTCGTACTGGCATGAGTTAGCCTATCAGAAGTATCAAAGTTCCGATGGGTTAAATTACTTGCCCTCAGCGACCTCGTTGATGGACTTGGACAGCAGCTCAACAGCCTTGTCGCAGTCGATAGCGCGGACGATCAGAGGAGGCACCATACGGATGATGTTGGAGCCGATGGCGGTGACCAGGAAGTGGTTCTTGATGCAGTGACGCTTAACTTCCACAGCATTGATGCCGTCTTCCAGAACCACACCGACGAACAGGCCGCGGTGACGGACGGTCACGACGTGAGGCATCTTAGCCAGCTCGGCAGCGAAGTAATCGCCGACCTTCTTGGCGTTGGCGGGAGCGTCGATTCTCTTCATCTCACGCAGCTGAGCCAGAGAAGCAGCGCAGGTCACGGGGTGGCCAGCATAGGTGGAGCCGTGGGTGCCGGGGCCGAAAGCGGTGGCAACCTTGTCGGTGCAGGCGATGCCGCCGATGGGCATGCCGCCGCCCATAGCCTTAGCCATGGACACGACGTCGGGCTTCACGCCATAGCTCTGATAGCACATGAAGCTGCCGCAGCGGCCCCAACCAGCCTGGACCTCGTCCAGCAGGAACAGAATGCCCTTCTCGTCGCAGAACTTACGGATGCCCTGGATGAACTCGTCGGTGGCGGGGAACACGCCGCCCTCGCCCTGAACAGGCTCGAACATGATGGCGCAGGTCTTGCCCTCGACATAAGCGTCCTTGAAGGCCTGCAGGTTGTTGAACTCAGCATAGGTGAAGCCGGGAACCAGGTCGCCGAAGCCCTTCTGGATGGCGGAGTCGGGCTGACCGGTAGCGGTCATGGAGCCGAAGGTACGGCCGTGGAAGGAAGCCTTAGCGGTGATGATGTGCCAAGCGTCGGGACCGATGTTCTCGATGCCCCACTTACGGGCAATCTTGATCATAGCCTCGTTGGCCTCAGCGCCGGAGTTCTGATAGAAGACCTTATCCATACCGGTGGCCTCGCAGATCTCCTTGGACAGGATAACCTGGGGAACGGTGTAGGGATAGTTGAAGGTCTGCATCAGTGTAGCGCACTGCTCCTGAACGGCAGCGACAACCTTGGGGTTGCAGTTACCGAGGGAGTTAACGGCGATACCAGCATAGAAGTCCAGATAGGGCTGGTCGTTCTCGTCATACATATAGATGCCCTCGCCCCAATCGGCCAGGAAATCCATACGCTCATAGGTCTCGATCTGATACTTCTGGGCCATTGCCTTCACGTCGGCAACAGTCAGGCCAGTGTCTTTCAGTCTCATGATGAAATTCCTCCCATTCAAAAATTGAGATGTAAAATAGGGATTTCCAAGCCCACCCGCAAGGTGGAACTTGGTATTCTCAACAGCCGGCTACTCAACCCGCCTGTTTTGAATCAGATGCCAGAGAACTTGTTTTTCAACGCATCCCCTGTAACTTGTGACTATAATAACACCAATTTCCCAAAAATGAAATGCACCTTTTGCACAAATTATTCCCGGCTATTTCTGGCGAAAACGCCTCCTCGGGCGCAGGATTTCATGCATTCTTGACCGCGTTTTTTCCCCTTCTTTTCGTTTCCTTGGATTTTTCCTGGTTTTTATTCCTCGGAACGAATTTTTTCGCCCTTTTCCTTCCGTTTTTTTTCGAATTTTTTACGGAAGATCCGCCCTTTTTAACTTCGTCGTTTTGCACAAGCGGCATTTTTCTACTCTTGTCGCTCTTTGTTCTTTTTTTCTCGGCAGTTTTTGACACCCCCGGGCCTGCGCGTTGCTTTTCCCCCAGGTTCTTGTTACAATGGGGGAGATTGTAAAAAAAGGAAGTGAACCACGGATGGATCTGAAACAAATTACCCACGCGGACAACGTCCGCCTCTCCGACGACGGCCGCGCCGTCCGCATCCTGGACCAGAGCCGCCTGCCCAACGAGACGGTCTACCTGGAGCTCTCCTCCCCGGAGGAACTCTACGAGGCCATCGCCGCCCTCCGGGTGCGGGGGGCCCCGGCCATCGGCATCTTTGCCGGGTATGCCCTCTACGTCCTGGCCCTCCAGAGCCGGGAGACCCAGGTGGGCCCCTTTGTGGCCGAGTGCCGGAAGCTCCGGGACTATCTCAACGCCTCCCGCCCCACGGCGGTGAACCTCAAGCACATGCTGGACCGGGTGCTGGCGGTGGCCGAGTCCATGCCCTGCGCCGACGTGGCCTCCATCCAGGACGCCATGGGGCAGGCCGCCCGGGCCATCCACCAGGAGGACATCGCCATGTGCACCGCCATCTCCGAGTATGGCCTGTCCCTGGTAAAGGCGGGGGACGGCATCCTCACCCACTGCAACGCCGGCCCCCTGGCCACCTCCCGGTATGGCACCGGGCTGGGCCCCCTCTTCCTGGCCAAGGAGCGGGGCATCCCCCTCCACGCCTGGTGCGACGAGACCCGCCCCCTCCTCCAGGGCGCCCGGCTGACCACCTATGAACTCCAGCGGGCGGGGATCGACTGCACCCTCATCTGTGACAACATGGCCAGCCTGGTGATGAAGGAGGGGAAGATCAACGCCTGCTTCGTAGGCTGCGACCGGGTGGCCCGAAACGGGGACACCGCCAACAAGATCGGCACCTCCGGGGTGGCCATCCTGGCAAAGTTCTACGGCATCCCCTTCTACGTCCTGGGCCCCTCCTCCACCATCGACTTCACCTGCCCCGACGGGGCCCACATCCCCATCGAGGAGCGGGCCGGGGCGGAGATCAAGGAGATGTTCTTCGAAAAGCCCTCCGCCCTGCCGGAGGTGAAGTGCTATAACCCCGCCTTCGACGTCACCGACCACAGCCTCATCACCGCCATTGTCACGGAGAAGGGGATCTGCTATCCGCCGTTTGAGGATAGTTTCGCGAAGGTGTTTGGGAAGGGGGCGGGCCTATGATCCCCTACCCCACCGACGCCCAAGCCAAGGCGGACATTCTGGCCGCCGGGCGGAAGATTTACCAGCGGGGGCTGGTGGCCGCCAACGACGGCAACCTCTCCGTCCGGGTGGGGGAGAATGCCCTCTGGGTCACCCCCACCGGGGTGTGTAAGGGGGACATGACCGAGGACATGCTGGTGAAGATGACCCTGGACGGAACCGTCCTGGAAGGCACCCGCAAACCCTCCTCGGAGACCAAGATGCACCTGCGGATCTATCAGGAGAACCCCACCGTCCGGGCCGTGGTCCACGCCCATCCTCCGGTGGCCACCACCTTTGCCGCCGCCGGCATCCCCCTGGACAAGCCGGTGCTCCAGGAGGCGGTGGTCCAACTGGGCACCGTGCCGGTGGCCCCCTTTGCCCTCCCCGGCTCCCAGGGGGTGGCAGACAGCGTGGCCCCCTTCTGCCGGGACTACCGGGCCCTGCTGCTGGAATACCACGGCGCCGTCACCTGGGGCACCAGCATGGAGCAGGCCCACTACCGGTTGGAGTGCCTGGAACAGGTGGCCACCGTCACCCTGCACCTGCACACTTTGGGGTGTCACCGGGTCATCCCCCCTGAGGTGGTAGCGGAACTGGAGGGGCTCCGCCCGGCGTGGGGGATTTTATAAGGTAAGATCCACCCCTGCCGTTTTTTGGCAGGGGTGGAAAAACGAATTTTTTATGAATTTACGCAAAAGATGATAGACATGGGATACAATCTATAGTAATATTATAGGTGAAAATGACGATTCCTTCGGCACAGATCCCTTTCGTCGGAAGAAGGCCCTCCTTCGGAAAGTTCCTGTCGAATATTTATTTGATCTGCACATCTGCCAAGGTAAAATGTCATTGACATTTCATTGTTTTTGAAATACCATATTTTCGAGCTCAAGAAAGGATTTTAGCCATGGCTGGACGTAAACGTACAAAAACCAGCGGGACTCCCGCAAGCATTCGCGAAGCGCTGAAGAAGGCCACCACCGAAATGTTGGTGCTCTATGTTCTGCGCCGCAAATCCATGTACACCTATGAAATGATGCAGGAGATTGACCGGATGAGCGAAGGGAAAATCACCTTCAACACCCTCTATCAGGCCATCTACCGCCTGCAGAGTTTCCACTATATTGAGGAAGAGGGGAAGGTGGTATCGGAAGACAATCGGATTCGGATCTACTTCGCCATCAACGAGGCCGGGGAGGATTACCTCCAGAAGCTGATCGCGGAATACCGCAGCTTCACCGCCGCCGTAGACCAGATTCTGAGCCAAGACGAAGTCAAGCAAGTGGAGGAGTGTTCCTAAGATGCTGGCAGTGCCGCTGACCGATTACTACGAAGAGGTCCGTCGCTATTTGACTTGCCCGGAGGAGGTCAAGGACGATCTCATCTACGACGTCAACCGGAAAGTGATGGACCTAAACGCAGATCGGCCTGACTTGGACTACAATGGTATCCTTGAGTTTCTAGGGGATCCCGAAGACTTGGCCAACTCCTTGATGGAACAGATGTCTGATGAAGTGATCCAAAAGTACGAGAAAAAGAAGAAGCGTATTCGCACGGGTATGATTGCTTGTGCGGTTGTTTTAATTGCTGCGTTATCTACTTTTTCTATTTGCGTTTCCCACCTTCAGAATGATAGTTATATTCGAGAAGACTCTGTTATCTTTATTGAAGATGAAAACGCTGTTCCAAGTGTTGAAGACGCTATCCGTTATGTTGAATAGATAGCTCGTTTATTTGAAGAGGAGATTGCCCAACAATGAGCGTTGTTAAAAAGTCATTTGTTTCTATTCTGGCACTCGTGCTGCTTATCTGCGTAATCCCTTTCCCTCAAGCTCAGGCTGCAAGCGCACCCGAGAGTACCACATATGTTGAGGATTTAGGGAATGGTATTATAGCAGAAACTACCGTTACCGTTGAGCCAGGCCTTGCTCGAAACTATTCTACAAGTGCCACAATTGCTAGTAAATTCACTAACAAAGGTACATGGATTGGGACCGTTTCTTTCAAAGCGTACTTCACTTATAACCACATCACCGCTGGTGTAACTGGTACTGAGTATGCAAAGAACATTGCAAGTGGCTGGAGTTATACTAACCATAAAATTACCACAACTACTGTATCTAGTAGTAACGGCGGTACTGCAACCCTGACTGCTAACCTGAAAAACTTCCCCCTGAACGTCGCAGTACGTCTTTCTTTACATTGCGACCCTGATGGGAATGTCACTAGAGTATAACAATTTTAAAAGTATTTACTAGACCGCAACGAGTATGGCTCCGTTGCGGTTTAGTTTTATTCTTCACCTCAATAAACATTGATGCACCTTGACTGGGAATTTCCCTTGTCGCTCAGTACATAAACAAAGCAAAAGACCTGAAATCTCACGATTTCAGGTCTTTTGGTGGAGATAAGCGGGATCGAACCGCTGACCTCTTGAATGCCATTCAAGCGCTCTCCCAGCTGAGCTATACCCCCGTATCCGGTTGTCCGCCTCTCGCTCGAGGCAAGATTTATAATATCAGACCGAGGGTGTTTTGTCAAGGATTTTTTTGAAGTTTTTTGAAAAACTTTTTTCGTCAGCGCGTCATGGTGTCGAAGGCGTTCTCCACGCTGCGGGCCGCCCGGTTAATGCCCCGGCGAATCTGCTTCTCCCGGGTCTTCATGCGGATCCCCAGGCAGGTGCCCGCCGCCATTCCCACGGCCAGGCCCAGGCAGAAGTGGCTTCTGGTGCACATGGACATGTCTCCTTTCCGTGAATTTGTCTGAGGCAGACGCTCTTAGTCTGCCCCTCTTTGACGGAAAATTCGTTGCTAAAATCTGTGAGTTCCATTATAATAAGGTGTTACTCTTGATGATTTTCGACACGGGAGGCGAAGGCATGACCACACTTTATCTCATCCGACACGCCGAGGCGGAGGGCAACCTCTACCGCCGCATTCACGGCCAATACGACAGCCTCATCACCGACAACGGGTACCGGCAGATCCAGGCGCTGGAGCGGCGCTTCGCCGACACCCCCATAGACGCGGTCTACTCCAGCGACCTGTTCCGCACCATGACCACCGCCCGGGCCATCTATGTGCCCAAGGGCCTGCCCCTCCAAACCCGGGCCGACCTGCGGGAGATGGGCATGGGCGAGTGGGAGGACCGCACCTGGGCCGGCATCGACCGGACCGACCACCAGCAGATGGCCCTCTTCTCCGCCGGCTCCCCGGACTTCCACCCCCCTGGGGGGGAGACTTTCCCCGAGATCCGCCGCCGGGGCACCGCGGCCATTCTGGACATCGCCGCCAAGCATCCCAACCAGACGGTGGCGGTCTTTTCCCACGGCACCCTGATCCGCAACACCCTGGCCGCCTTCCTGGGGTACGGCTACACCTCTGAGGAGATGCACAAAATGGGCCACAGCGACAACACCGCCGTGACCCTGCTGGAGATCACAGACGGCAAGGTGAACATCGTCTACATGAACGACAACTCCCACCTCTCCCCGGCCATCTCCACCCTGGCCCAGCAGCACTGGTGGAAGAAGAACGACCAGAAGGCCGACGTCAACCTCTGGTTTGCCCCCTTCGACCTCACCCAGGAAGCCGACCGCGCCTTCTACCAAACCTGCCGGGAGGAGGCCTGGCAAACCCTCTACGGCCGCCTGGACCGGTACGACGGCGCCGGTTTCCTGGAGGAGGCCTATCAGAACTGGCAGGCCGACCCCAAGAGCCTGACCCTGGCCATGGCAGGCCGGCACCGGGCCGGGCTCCTCCAGCTGGACCCCCGGCGAGGGGACCGGGAGAAGAAGGGGTACATCTCCTTCCTCTATCTCACCCCCCAGCAGCGGCACAACGGGGTGGGGGTGCAGCTCATCGGCAAGGCCGTGAGCCTCTACCGTCCCCTGGGCCGGGAGGACCTCCAGCTGTCCTGCTCCGAAGCCAACCAGCCCGCCCTGTCCTTCTATGAGAAGTACGGCTTCCGCCGCACCGGCAGCGCCGCCGGAGCCTATGGCACCCTGTACGAACTGGAAAAGCCCATCGGCTACCACAACCAGGCCGTGCCGGTGTGAGGGCTGCCATGGAACGGGATTTTCTGCCCATCTCCCGGGAGGACCTCCTCCAGCGGGGATGGTACTACTATGACTTTCTCCTCATCACCGGGGACGCCTACGTGGACCACCCCTCCTTCGGCACCGCCATCATCAGCCGGGTGCTGGAGGCAGAGGGCTACCGGGTGGCCATCCTCCCCCAGCCCGACTGGCGGGACCCTGCGGCCTTCACCGCCCTGGGCCGGCCCCGGTACGGGGTCTTCGTCAACGGGGGCAACATCGACTCCATGGTGGCCCACTACACCGCCGCCAAGAAGCGCCGCCACGACGACGCCTACTCCCCCGGGAACCGGGCGGGCCTCCGGCCGGACCGGGCCACCATCGTCTACGCCAACCGGGTGCGGGAGGTCTTTGGGGACATTCCCCTGGTCATCGGCGGGCTGGAGGCCTCCCTCCGCCGGTTCGCCCACTACGACTACTGGGAGGACAAGGTCCGCCGGTCCATCCTCCTAGACGCCCAGGCCGACCTGCTCTCCTACGGCATGGGGGAGCGGGCCACCCGGGAGATTGCCGCCGCCCTGGCCGCCGGCACCCCAGTGGAGGAACTCACCGGGATCAAGGGCACCTGCTTCCTGGCCAAGGACCCCGCCGCCTGCCGGTTCCCGGCGGTGACGGTGGCCTCCTTCGAGGAGGTGAGCCGGAGCAAGCGGGCCTATGCCCAGGCCAACCTGGTGGAGTACGACGAGCACGACCCCATCCGGGGCAAGGCGGTGATCCAGCCCCACGGGAACCGGTACCTCATCTGCAATCCCCCCGCCATGCCCCTGAACACCCAGGAGCTGGACGAGGTGGCGGAACTGCCCTACATGCGGGAGCCTCACCCGGTGTACGACAGCATGGGGGGCGTGCCCGCCATCGAGGAGGTGCGGTTCTCCGTCATCCACAACCGGGGGTGCTTCGGGGCCTGTAAGTTCTGCTCCCTGGCCTTTCACCAGGGGCGGATGGTCACCTCCCGCAGCCATGAGAGCCTCCTCCGGGAGGTCACTGCCCTCACCCAGCACCCGGGGTTCAAGGGGTACATCCACGACGTGGGGGGACCCACCGCCAACTTCCGGCGCCCCTCCTGCAAAAAGCAGCTGAAGCACGGCCTGTGCAAGCACCGGGATTGCCTGGCCCCCACCCCCTGCCCCAACTTGGACGCCGACCACAGCGACTACCTGGCCCTGCTGCGGAAGCTCCGGGCCATCCCGGGGGTGAAGAAGGTGTTCATCCGCTCGGGCATCCGGTTTGACTACCTGCTCAAGGACCCCAAGGGGGAGTTCTTCGCCGACCTGGTGAAGTACCACATCAGCGGCCAGCTGAAGGTGGCCCCGGAGCACTGCGTGGGCCATGTGCTGGACGCCATGGGCAAGCCCCACATCGGGGCCTATGAGAAGTTCCGGGACAAGTACCAGCGGCTGAACCAAAAGTACGGCAAGAAGCAGTTCCTGGTTCCCTACCTCATGTCCTCCCACCCCGGGTCTACGTTGCAGGACGCCGTCGCCATGGCCCAGTGGATCAACCAGACCGGCCGGCAGCCGGAGCAGGTCCAGGACTTCTACCCCACCCCTGGGACCCTGTCCACCTGCATGTACTACACCGGCCTGGACCCCCGGACCTTGGAGCCGGTGTACATCCCCAAGTCCGCCCACGAGAAGGCCATGCAGCGGGCCCTGCTCCAGTGGAAGCGGCCGGACAAGCGCCCCCTGGTGGAGGAGGCCCTCCACCGAACCGGCCGCACCGACCTCATCGGCTACGGCCCCCAGTGCCTGCTCCGGCCGGAGCGGCCCCATCGCGAGGGGCACCCCGCCCCCGCCAAGGCCCCCCAGCGGGCCGGCAAATCCCACGCCAAGGGAGCCCCCTCCTCCCCCCGGAACCGGCAGAAACCCTCCGGCCGGCCGGGGAAGAAGCGGAGATAGTTCCTACTGCGCCAGCGCCCCCAGATGCCATTGGCACCTGGGGGCGCATGTTTATGGGTCCTGCTTTTCTCGGGCACGGGGATAGGGGGTGGGTTCATCGGTGAGGCCCAGCAGATAGTCGGTGCTGGTGCCGTAAAACGCCGCCAGCTGGACCAGCACCCGGGTGGGGATGTCCCGCTTGCCGATTTCATAGTGGGAATAGCATACCTGGGTGCAGTGGAGGACCTCCGCCAGGTCCTTCTGCCGCAGGTCCCGGTCCTCCCTCAGGTCGCGGATTCTTCGATACATTCTGTGCGCCTCCCTTGGCTGTCGGTCTCACAGAAAGTATAGATATAACATTTTGTTATCTTGCATTTTAAAACAAATTGTTATATAATGGCGCCAGCCCCATATTACGAGAGAGGAGAGAGGCACCAATGAAACGACACATCGCCTGGGGAATCGCCACCGTATGGATGCTCACCGCCCTGGCTGGCTGTGGCTGCCAGCATCAGTGGGAGGAAGCCACCTGCACAACCCCCAAAACCTGTACCCAATGCGGAGAGACCGAGGGCGAAGCCTTAGGACACACCTGGACCGATGCCACCTGTACCGAGCCCTCCACCTGCACCCGCTGCGGAGAAACCACCGGGACGGCCCTGGGACACGACGTCGCCCAGTGGACCGAGGAACCCCCTTCCACCTGCTCCGAACCTGGCACAGAAACCGGTTTTTGCACCCGCTGCCAGCAGGAGGTGACCCAGGAGCTGCCCCTGGCTGAGCACACCCCCGGAGACTGGACCGTCAAAACCCCCGCCACGGAGGACTCTCCCGGCACCCGGGTACAGACTTGCACCATCTGCGGAGCAACCGTGAACACAGAGCAATTCACCCTGAGCCCGGAAGAGGTCAAACAGCAGTACATGGATTCCTGCCAGACCTACTCCTATGAGGAGATCGCCCGGAACCCCGACACCTACTTTGGGGAACACGCCAAGTTCAAGGGGGAGGTCATCCAAGTGATGCCAGAGGGGGACAGCTACACCCTTCGGGTGAACATCACCCAGGGCTCCTACTTCTGGAGTGACCCCATTCTGGTGACCTACACCAAGCAGGACAGCAGCGAGGCCAACATCCTGGAGGATGACATCGTCATGATGTACGGCACCTTGGCAGGGGACTACACCTATGAGACCGTCATGGGCAACGAGCTCACCGTTCCCTTCCTCATGGCGGAGTACATCGACATCCAATAAACGCAGCCACAGAGAACGGCCATCCTCCAAGGAGGATGGCCGTTCCTATCGGGCGTACCCGTCACGGTTTGCAGGTTCCGCAGGGCTGGTAGCCCTGGGCCAGGAGGAGCTCCCGGTTGGCGGTGGTCTCCTGGCGGTTGGCCGGGGCGATGCGGGCCGCCCCGGCGCAGTCTGGTTCGTGGAAGCGCAGGGAACTGGTGTTGAGGATATAGGTGATCTCCTCGTTGGAGGAGGTGTTCTCCCCCTCGGCCCAGGAGTCCCCGGTGGCGTAGTCGATGGTCACCCCCGGCTGGGCGTTGAAGCACAGCACGTGGAAGCAGACCCCTGCCCCGTTGTCCTCCACGCTCCAGGCCTCCATCTCCACCCCCCAGGGGACCAGATCGGCACCCTCGTAGACGGGGGTCACCCGGTAGAGGACGTGGTTGCCGGTGGACTCGATGTAGTCGGCCACCTGGTTTTCAAAGGGGAGCATCCCCTGGGTGTTCAGGTACCGGGTGCCGGTGATGAGGTTGCGCTGGTTGGCGTTCTCCCCCGCCAGCTGGAAGCCGATGAGGTGGCAGCGGTTGTAGAGGTACTCCCCGTCCACCCAGTCATAGCGGACGGTGTGCCAGCCGGCGGGCTTCGCCTGGCCGATCTCCCCCCGCTCCTGGGTGGGCATAAGCTCGGGGCTGAGGTTGGCATACGCCACCCCGCACCGGCCCAGGGCATCCAGGGGGGTGTAGTCTTCAAAGGACTGGGTGTCCCCCTTCTCCTGGTCGGTGAAGGTGGGCTGGTTGCCGTCCAGTTCCACCCAGGGGTTGTCCCCCTGGAAGTCGGAGATGCTCACCGACCCCAGGTCCACCTCCGGCTGGAACAGCCCGGCGCAGCCGGCCAAGGCCAGGCTGGCCGTCAGCAGCAAAGCCAGCAGCAGGGCTTGCAGGCGTTGTTTCATGGTAGGCTCCTTTCTTTTCCGCCACGGCCCCGCCCCGTCCCAAAGGGAAGGCCAGGCACCGGGAAGCCCCGGTACCTGGCCGTCATCAACGCTTGGGGAAGGGCGGTCGCGGTCAATCCTTGGACCACTTGACCCCCTGGGGGGTGTCCATGAGGGTGATGCCCATGGCCTTCAGCTCGTCCCGGATGCGGTCGGCTTCGGCGAAGTTCTTGGCCTTCCGGGCGGCCTGGCGGGCCTGGATCATGGCCTCTACGGTCTCGTCCAGGCTCTCCTCCTTCTTGTTGTAGAGCAGGCCCAGCACGTCGGTGAACTCGTGGAGCATGTCCAGGCAAGCCTGGGCCAGGGCCTTGGTGGGGGCCTTCTCCACGGCGATGTTGATGGCCCGGACCAGTTCGAAGATGACGCTGATGGCATCGGCGGTGTTCAGGTCGTCGTCCATGGCGGCATCGAACTTTTCCCGGTAGGTGTCGAAGGTATCGGTGAAGGCCTTCTCCTCGGGGGTCATAGCCCCGTCGGCCCCGTTTTTCACCAGGAACTCCAGGTTGCTCTCGGCGGTGTACAGCCGCTCCAGGGAATTCTGGGCCATGATGAGGGAGTCCCGGGAGTAGTTCAGGGGGGAGCGGTACTGGGCGGAGAGCATGAAGAAGCGCACTGCCTCGTACCCGTAGGCCTCGGCGGCCTCCCGGACGGTGAAGAAGTTGCCCAGGGACTTGGACATCTTCTGGTTGTTGATGTTGAGGAAGCCGTTGTGGAGCCAATAGTTGACGAACTTGCAGCCGTTGGCGGCCTCGGACTGGGCGATCTCGTTCTCGTGGTGGGGGAACTGCAGGTCCTCGCCGCCGCAGTGGATGTCGATGGTCTTGCCCAGGTAGCGGTTGGACATGGCGGAGCACTCAATGTGCCAGCCGGGCCGGCCCTGGCCCCAGGGGGAGTCCCAATAGGGCTCACCGGGCTTGGCGGCCTTCCAGAGGGCGAAGTCCAGGGGGTCCTCCTTCACGTCGTTGACGTCGATCCGAGCCCCGGCCTGGAGGTCCTCAATGGGCTGGTGGGAGAGTTTGCCGTAGTCGGCAAACTTCTTCGTGCGGTAGTACACATCCCCGTTCACCGCGTAGGCATAGCCCTTGTCGATGAGGGTCTGGACCAGGTCGATGATCTGGGCGATGTTCTCCGTGGCCTTGGGGTGGATGGTGGCGTCCCGCACCCCCAGGCCGTGGGCGTCCTTGAAGTACTCCTCGATGTACTTCTCCGAAATGGCTTGGGATGTGGTGCCCTCCTCGTTGGCCCGGTTGATGATCTTATCGTCCACGTCGGTGAAGTTCTGCACGAAGGTCACCTGGTACCCCCGGTACTCCAGGTACCGGCGCAGCACGTCGAAGAGGATCATGGGCCGGGCATTGCCCACGTGGATGTAGTTGTAGACCGTGGGGCCGCAGCAGTACATCTTCACCTCTCCCGGGGTGATGGGGACGAACTCCTCCTTTTGGCGGGTCATGGTGTTAAACAGCTTCATGTTGGCTCTCCTTCCTCGGTTGCGTTTCTTCTGTTGGGGTTGCGTCGCTCTGTTCGGCGGCGTCCTGGTGATGCTTTTTATCCAAGTAATTCTCCAGCCAGGCCAGGCGGGAGTTGATGGCTTCCAGTTCCTTCTGCACAGGGTCGGTGACGCTCACCTGGTCCACGTTGCCGACGAAGTTGGTCTTTTCCCCGGCGATGCGCACTACTCGGGCGGGGACGCCCACGGCGGTGGCGTTTTCCGGGATCTCCTTCAGCACCACGGCGTTGGCGGCGATGCGGGCCCCGTCCCCCACCTTGAAGGGCCCCAGTACCTTGGCCCCGGTGGAGACCAGCACGTTGTTGCCGATGGTGGGGTGGCGCTTGCCCTGGTCCTTCCCGGTGCCCCCTAGGGTGACGCCGTGGTAGAGCAGGCAGTCGTCCCCGATCTCGGCGGTCTCGCCGATGACAATGCCCATGCCGTGGTCGATGACCAGGCGGCGGCCAATCTTGGCGCCGGGGTGGATCTCAATCCCCGTCCAGAACCGGCTCCACTGGGAGATGGTCCGGGCCAAAAACTTCAGGTTATGGCAGTAACAGAAGTGAGCCGCCTGATGGTACATGGTGGCATGGACGCCGGGGTAGAGGAGGAGGACCTCCAACTTGCTCCGGGCCGCCGGGTCACGGGCCTGGTAGGCCGCTAAAGTCTCTTTCAAATGAAACATCGGTTCCGGTCACCTCACAAAAATTCAGAAAAAATACCGCCCCATGCTATGCCCGCCCCGCCCCAAAGGGACCAGGGCCAGGCAGCAAAAAACGCCTCTCGACCCGCCAGGGGGTCAAGAGGCGATAGGGCTACCGCGGTTCCACTCTTGTTTCTCACTCGAAGGGCTGGTAACGGGGCCAAACCGGGGGGCATCTGCATCCCCCTCGCTCCCGGGCGCACGTTCCCCTGCCTTCCCGCAGGGCGGCTTGCAGTCGGTGGCCGCCCCTCTCTGTCCGGTTCTGGCAGGGTACTCTTCCCGTTCCTCACGAGATGAACTTTTCGCACCAGTATCTTACCACGGCCCGGGTACCCTGTCAAGAGAAAGGCCCGGTTTCCCTCCGTTCTGGGGTTGTGCAGAGACGGGGAGATTCAACAGCTTCCCCAGGTCCTGCTGGAGGCGGTTCCCGTTTTGGATGCGGTATTTCCACCCGTCGGCCCCATAGCTGTAGCACTCCTCCCCCAGCACCAGCTGCTTCGTCTCTCCGTTCACGTCCAGGACCATGGTGAAGCGGCCGGCATCCTCTTCCTGGCCATCGGCCTTTTCCAGGGTGCGCTGTTCCTGGTACCGGCTCAGGCAGGCCAGCACCGCCGCCTGGTCATAGTCCGTCAGGGTCGTAGGCGGGTCCAGTGTCCCGTCCTCCTGGCCGTACTGGGGCTGGTACTGCAGCCCCTGAATGGAGGTCTCCTCCACATTCTGCACCACGGGGTGGGGCAGAAAGAATATTGCGCCCACAATCCCCACACACAGGGCCAGCAGAAGCAGCCAGCGCCACCCCCGCCTGTTTTCCAATGGTTTCTTCATGGGTATCTCCTTCCAGTGGGTTGGTCTCTGTCCCCGGCGGGTCAGGGTGCCGCCTGGGACAGGGCACGCCGGCAGGCCCAGGATGTCCCACAGGGCCTGCCCAGCCAGAAGGGGCCCGTCCAGCCCATCTCGTCCCGGGGACATCCATTCTCCTTGCCCAGAGAGAGAATTTTCCGCCGGCGTTTCGGGCAAGACAGTTTCCTTGACAAACAGTGTACCATAGGAACCCCCTGAAGGCAAGGCAAAGGTGCGGAATCTGGGATTCCGCACCTTTCCTTGGGTGGTTGGTTATGGGTGCAGGGCGAAGCCTTTCGCCATACTCTGCTGCTGGTCTGCTGAGACCGGGCCGGCCTGGAAATAGAGGTCATAGAACTGGTCCCCCTGGGGGAAGAGGTAGTGCATGGTCTCCTCCTCCGGGGTGACGTCCGGGGTGTCGGGGGAGCAGGAGATCTCCAGATAGGTCCCGTCCTCCGAAACCGTCATCATGTAGGCCAACCTCTCCTCCGGGGACAGCTGCCGCATCAGTTCTTTGCCGCTGTCCCGGCTGTCCTCGCTGGCAGCCCCCACGGTGTCCAGGAAGCCCGCGGCGTTTGGATAGGGCACCACCTGCACGCCCCCCACTGCCTGGCCATCCAGGGAGAGGGTCACCCCTCCGTCCTCTCCCTCCTGGGCGGCGAAGCCCTGGGGCAGGAGGAGGGTGTAGGCGTCGGTCTTGTACCAGCTTTGGAGGGGAGCCTCCCCCGGATCCGCCGGAGGGTCGGTACTGCTGCAGGCGCAGAGGGACAGCAGCGAGGCGGACAGAACCGCAGCCATGGTAAGCATCTTTTTCATGGGAATTGCTTCCTTTCTTGTTGGATTCCTCTCCATGGGCCACATAGAAGAGAGGGGATGTGTGACGCAGGGGGAGAACCATGTTTTGCGCAGTCCCTTTCATAGGAAACCACCGCCCCCTTTCGTCTCTACCCTCTATAACGAAATGGGGCGGTGGTTTTGGACACCGAATGTGAAATTTTTTCAGGAAAAGTAGGATTCCACCGGCGCGGCGCTCTCTGCCAGGGCGATGAGCTCCGCCTCCTCCAGGGGGGCCGCCACCTCCAGCAGGGCACCGGTGGTGTTGTCGACCCAAAGGATCACGCTGGGGCCCTCCAGCTCTGTAGGCAGGGAAAGCTCCGCCGGGTTGCCGTGGATCTGAAGGGTCTTCCGCTCCATTTGATCTTCCATGGCGAAGGTCATGTCCTTCCAACGGTCGGTCCCATAGACGTAGGTGACGTAGATCTCTTCCCCGGCTGCGTTGACGTAGTGCTCTCGGGCATATCCGCCCTCTTCATCCTGGAAGGTATCGCCCCACACGTCCTCGTCCAGCTGGTACCCCTCCGGTACGGTGATCTGATAGGGCGTCAGGACACGGTTCTGGACGGCGTCCCCTTGGTAGCGATACCACAGGTCCCCTTCCATCCACTGCCGGACCCACCCGAAAACCGCCTCCCGGGCCTGGGCATTGGTCCCCAGCACCACGCCCCCCAGGCACGCCGCCGCCAGCAGGATCCCCGCCACCCGGTGGAGGACCCAGTGGGGCGGCCGGGGCTTACGGTCCATCCGGCGGGCCAGGCGGGCCAGCTTTCTCCGATAAGCCGGGGAGAAGGTGTGCGCCGCCGGGGTCTCCGGCAGGCTGTCCAGGAGGGCCTCCTGGGCTCTCTGGGCGGCTTGGCGCAGCGATTCCTCCGGGATCATAGCAGTCCCTCCTCTCGGCACAGGATCTCCAGCCGCTGCTTCGCCCGCTGGCCCAGCTTATAGCCGGCCTCCTTGGAGAGGCCCAAGATCTCCGCCGTCTCCTCCGCTGTGTATCCCTGGGCATAGTGCAGTTGGATCCACGCCCGGTACCGGGCGGGCAGGCGGAGGATGCACTGGGTGAGACTGTCCTCCCCTTGGGCTGAGACGGAGAGACCCGGCAGGTCCTCCAGGGGGACCTGCTGGCCTTGGCGGGCGTTCTTCCGGGCGATGTCAATGGCTTTGCTCTCCGTTACTATAACGACGAAGGCCTTGGTTTTTGGACTGTCCACCGCAAAAATTTTGGAGAAATTTTTCGCGATGGCCAGAAAGGCCTCCTGGACCGCGTCCTCCGCGTCCTGCTCGTTGGGCAAAATCTGCCGGGCCACGTGGAACATGAGCCGCTCATACCGGGCCGCCAGGGCTCGAAACTTGCTCTGTTCCTCCGGGCCCTCCACCATGGCCAGGGCCAGGGCTAGCACAGCGCCACCGCCTTTCTCTCACATGGTGCCCTTGGCCAGCACGTCCTTGTTCTTCACGAAATACTCGATGCCGGAGTAGATGGTGGTCACCAGGATCACCGCCACGCACACCAGGCGCAGGGTGGCGTTGGGGAAGATCAGCATGAGGATGATGCCCACCATGGTGCAGGCGGTTTTCACCTTGCCGGACTTGGCCGCGGCGATGACCCGGCCCTGCTCCACCGCCACCAGCCGCAGGCCGGTAACCGCCAGCTCCCGGGCGATGACCACGAAGAAGGCCCAGGCGGGCATCCAGGCCACCTCCACGAACCAAACCATGGCGGACATCACCAGAAGTTTATCCGCCAGGGGGTCCATGAACTTGCCAAAGTCGGTGATCTGATTGTAATGCCGGGCCACGTAACCGTCGATGAAGTCGGTGACGCTGGCCAGGATGAACACCGCCAGGGCTGCCCACAGGTGGCCGGTAAAGTCCACGTAGAGCAGCACCAGGAAGATGGGGATCATCACCACCCGGCACAGGGTGAGTTTGTTGGCTGTGGTCATGGTTCGTCGTCCTCCTCATACAGAATGCCGATGAGTTCCCCATCGTAGTTGCTGGTAATCTTCACTTGGTAGAAGGCCCCGGGGCGCACGCCCCCTTCCTCCCCTTCGAAGTGGACCAGGCCGTCGATGCCCGGGGAGTCGGCGTAGCTGCGGCCGTAGTAGAGTTCGGTCTCGTCGTCGTACCCCTCGCAGAGGACCTCCACCACCTGGCCCATCATGGACTCGCACCAGTCGTCCACCACGGCCAGCTGAAGCTCGGTGATGAGCTCCACCCGGCGGCGCTTCACGTCCTCGTCCACCTGGTCGGGGTAGGTGGCTGCGGCGCTCCCCTCCTCCGGGGAGAAGGGGAAGACCCCCGCCCGTTGGATGCGGAATTCCCGGAGGAAGGTGCACAGCTCCTCAAAGTCCTCCTCCGTCTCCCCGGGGAAGCCGGCGATGAGGCTGGTGCGCAGGACCAGGCCAGGGATCCGTTCCCGGAGCTTCCGGAAGAGGGCCCGGATCTCCTCCCCCGTCCCCCGGCGGTGCATGGACTTGAGGAGGTGGTCGCTGATGTGCTGGATGGGGATGTCCAGGTACTTTACGATCTTCGGCTCGTTGGCGATGACGTCAATGAGCTCGTCGGTGATCTCGTCGGGGTAGAGGTAGTGGAGGCGGACCCAGTGGATCCCCTCGATGGCGCAGAGCTTGGGCAGGAGTTTGGCCAGGGTACGCGCCCCGTAGAGGTCCAGGCCGTAGCGGGTGATGTCCTGGGCCACCACAATGAGCTCCTGCATCCCCGCCTGGGCCAGGTCCTGGGCCTCGGCCAGGATGGCCTCCTCCGGCCGGCTGCGGAACTTTCCCCGGATGAAGGGGATGATGCAGTAGGCGCAGCGGTTGTCGCACCCCTCGGCGATGCGCAGCCAGGCCCAGTAGTCGGAGGTGCACACCACCCGGTCGGTCTCCGGCACGGGGGCGTCGATGTCTCCGAAGTGGGCGGGGTGCTGGTCCTCCAGGGCCTGGGCGATGACTTGGGCAATGTCCTCGTACCCACTGACCCCCACAAAGCCGTCGGCCTGGGGACAGCGGGCCTGGATCTCGTCCTTCCACCACTGGGCCATGCAGCCGGTGACCAGGATCTTTTGCAGCTTGCCCTGGGCCTTGGCCTGGGCAAGGGCGTCGATCTCCGCCAAAGCCTCCTCCCGGGCCTCCTGGAGGAAGCCGCAGGTGTTCACCACCGCCACGTCACAGTCCTCGGCCCCCAGGGCCACCTCGTAACCGGCCTCATATGTCTTCCAGATCATCTGCTCGCAGTTGACCTGGTTCTTGGCGCAGCCAAGGGAAATGAATCCTACTTTCATGGTTGTCTCCTCTCCCGTCACCAGGGGTCTGTCCCGTTGAGAAACCGGGTCACCGCCTGGGACACGGTATGCCAGGAAAAGCCCCGGCGCACCAGGGCGTCTGAGGCTTTCTTGATCTGGGCAGGGTCCTCCGGGTCCTGGATCTTCCGGGACAGAAAGTCCGATATCCAGGTCTCCGGCGGTTCCACCGCCGCCAGGGCCTCCTCCCAATCCTCTCGGGGGACTTGGCGGCGGTAGAATTCGTCTTTGATTTTATAGGGGCCGTAGCCCTTGGCGGTGTAATGCCGGGCCAGGGCCTTGGCGTACGCGCTGTCGTCCAGCAGGCCGATGTCCTGGGCCCAGGCCACCACCTGGGCGGCCTGCTCCTCCGTGGCCCCTTTGGCGGTGAGCTTTTCCGCCAGCTGGCCGGAGGAGAGCATCCGGGCGGTGAGCAGCCGCCCCGCCTTCTCCCGCCAGGCCGCCAGGGCGGCGGCCTCCTGGAGGGCGGTTAGGGTCTCCGCCTCCAGCTCCATCCCCCCATAGAGGGCGAAGGAGGCCACGACGCTCTCCGACACCCGGAGCACCTCCCCCCCCTCCAGGGCCACCGACCAGGGTTTGCCCGGCTGGGGGGGCGGGAGGAGTTTCTCAATCCTCATCGTCGTCGAAGTCGTCGGCGCTCACATCAATGCCCTTGGGCACTGGGGCAGGGGCAGGCGCCGGGGCGGGGGGAACCTCCTGGGGGGCCCGGCCGGCGGCCCGGGCGGCCACCTTCCCCTGGTTGGAGAGGAGCTGGAAGGCGTTCTTCCGGATCTCCTCCTCCACGTGGTCGCAGAGTTCGGGGTTGTCCCGGAGGAACTGCTTGGCCGCGTCCTTCCCCTGGCCGATGCGCTCCTCGCCCATGGAGAACCAGGAGCCGCTCTTCTGGATGATGTTCAGTTTCACCGCCAGGTCCACCAGCTCCCCGTACTTGGAGATACCCTCGCCGTACATGATGTCAAACTCCGCCTCCCGGAAGGGGGGGGCTACCTTGTTCTTTACCACCTTGGCCCGGGTGCGGTTGCCGATGATCTCGGTGCCGGCCTTGATGGCCTCGATGCGGCGCACCTCAATGCGGACGGAGGAGTAGAACTTCAGGGCCCGGCCGCCGGTGGTGACCTCGGGGTTGCCGTACATGACCCCCACCTTTTCCCGGAGCTGGTTGATGAAAATCACCACGCAGTGGGTCTTGGCGATGGAGCCGGCCAGCTTCCGCAGGGCCTGGCTCATCAGGCGGGCCAGCAGGCCCACGTGGGAGTCCCCCATCTCCCCCTCGATCTCCGCCCGGGGGGTGAGGGCGGCCACAGAGTCCACCACGATGACGTCCAGGGCGCCGGAGCGCACCAGGGCCTCGCAGATCTCCAGGCCCTGCTCCCCGGTGTCCGGCTGGGAGATGAGCATGTTGTCAATGTCCACCCCCAGGGCCCGGGCATAGGTGGGGTCCAGGGCGTGCTCGGCGTCGATGAAGGCCACCTCGCCCCCCCGCTTCTGGGCTTCCGCCGCGATGTGGAGGGCCAGGGTGGTTTTGCCCGAGGATTCGGGGCCATAGATCTCGATGATCCGCCCCCTGGGCACGCCGCCGATGCCCAAGGCCAGGTCCAGAGCCAGGGAGCCGGTGGGGATGCTCTCCACCACCACCTGCTCGTTGGCCCCCAGGCGCATGATGGAGCCCTTGCCATAGGTCCGCTCAATCTGGGCGATGGCGGTTTCTAAGGCCCGCTTTTTATCCGCAGCGGGCCCTGCGGTTTCGGTTGTTGCTTTCTTTCGCTCTGCCATAGTCTGTTACCCTTCCTCTTCCGTGGTGTCGTGCAGCGGATCGGGGATCTCCCGATCCTTGGGGCGCTGACCTTCCACCACCCGGTCAATGCCGCCGGTGTCCCGGGTGATGCGGATGTTCTCGTAGCCGGCCTTCACCATCAGCCAGGCCACCTTTTCCGCCTGGCCAATGCCCACCTCAAACAGCAGGTGCCCCCCCGGCCGCAGGGCCGGCTGCCACAGGTGGGTGATGACCCGGTAAAAGTCCAGGCCGTCCTCCCCGCCGTCCAGGGCCATCATGGGCTCAAAATCTTTCACTGAATGGTCCAGGGCGGCCAGGTCGCCGGTGGGGATGTAGGGGGGGTTGCACACCAGCACGTCAAACTGCCCCAGGGCATGGCTGGGGGCCTGGAGGGCATCCCCCTTCAGGTAGACCACCCGGCCGGTGAGGCGGTTGCGGCGGATGTTCCGCTTACACAGCTCCAAGGCCCCGTCCGACAGGTCCACCAGCACCACCCGGGTGGTTTTCACCAGGGCCGCCGCGGTGATGCCCAGGCAGCCGGTGCCGGCGCACAGGTCCAAAATCCGGGTGTGGCCGGGGTTCTCCTTCAGGCGGTTCATGGCCAGCTGGGCCAGCATCTCCGTGTCCACCCGGGGGATCAGGGCCTCCGGGCTCACATAGAAGGGCAGGCCGCAGAAGGACCACTCCCCAATGAGATAGGCGATGGGCTCCCCTGCCAGCCGGCGGGCCAGGAGGGCCTCGGTCTGCACGGCGATCTCGTCGGTGGTGTACAGGGAGATGTCCCGGTAGAGTTCCTCCGCCGTTTTTCCGGCGGCGGCGCAGATCAGTTCCCGGGCCTCCAGCTGGGCGGCCTCAATCCCCGCCCCGGTGAGGGCCATGCGGGTGTTCAAATACAAATCATGGTAGGTGATTGCCACCTCTCTCCCCCCAATGCATAGGATTTCTACAGGATCTGCCTGGGGTTTACCAGGCGTCGGCTCCCGCCTTTTCGGGGAGCACGATTTTCAAGGCGTGGATGGCCACCTCCAGCATGGAGTCGTCCGGCTCGAAGGTGGTAAAGTTCTGCATCCACATCCCCGGGGCCGACAGGACCCGGGTCACCGGATTGTCATGCCGGCCAATGAAGCGGTTGATCTCATAGGTGATGGCCACCACAATGGGCAGCAACACCAGGTGAAGCAGGATGCGCACCAGCGGGTTGGCGGCCACATCCCGGATCCCCGGCAGGGCAAACACCACGCAGGAGGCCAGCACCGCCACCACGATCACCACGAACAGGAAGCTGGTGCCGCACCGGGGGTGGTGCCGTGGCATTTTGCGGGCGTTTTCCACGGTGAGTTCCAGCCCCCGCTCGTAGCAAAAGATGGTTTTATGCTCCGCCCCGTGGTACTGGAAGGTGCGGTGAATGTCCTTGAGCCGGGAGCAGAAGTAGAGGTAGCAGAAGAAGATCACCAACTTCACCACGCCCTCCAGCAGGTTCCGCAGCCACATGGGGGCATCCGGGAAGAAGTAGAGCAGGCCGGAGGTGAACAGGGTGGGCAGGATGATGAACAGCGCAATGGCGAAGGCGATCCCCGCCGCCACGGCAATGCCGATGATCCACTTCATAAGCCCTTCGCTGCCGAAGCGCTTTTCCAGCCACTGCTCGAACTTGGAGGGGGTCTCCTCCTCCTGGTCGTCAGGATAGAACTCCGCCGACCACATGAGGGCCTTCACCCCCTCCACCAGGGAGGCCAGGAAGTTGACCACCCCGCGGATGAAGGGAACGCCCAGGATGGGGTACCGGTCCTTGATGAGCTTGAGTTTTTGTTCCTTGACCTCCAGCTCCCCCTCCTGGTTGCGCACCACGATGGCCTGCTTCTCCGGCCCCCGCATGAGGATGCCCTCAATGAGTGCCTGTCCGCCAATGGTGGTGCGGAAGGCGCAGTCTTGCGACGGTTCACAGTGTTTCTCGGGTTTCATAGTCACTCCTATCTGTTTGCTTGGGTCATTTTGAGGTGATTGTAACAAACCCCAGGGGAAAAAGCAAGAATCCCGGGGCATTTTTTCGAACTTATGTTCCAGTTGGCAGGCGGACCTCCACCAGGCAGCCGCCGGCCTCGTCCTCCGCATTGGAGATGGTGAGCTCCCCGTTGTGCCGGGAAATGATCTCCTCACACACCGCCAGGCCGATGCCGCTGCCCCGGGCGGTGGAACTGCCCTTGTAGAACTTATACTTCACGTTGGGCAGCTCCTCCGGCGGAATGCCGGGTCCATAGTCCCGAATGGTGATGACCACGTCGCTGCCGTCGGGGAAGATGGCCGTGTCGATGCGCTTGCCGGCGCCCCCGTGCTTGGCGGCGTTGTCCAGGAGGTTGCAGAACACCTGGCGCAGCCGGTCCGGGTCCCCAGGGATGGGGCCGAACTCCTCCTCGCAGTCGGTGTGGTAGACGGCGATGTCCTTGGCCGCCAGGAACTCGTGGTAGGTGTAGACGGCATCCTCCAACTCGGCCTTGATGTCCATAGGCTCCACCGACAAGGTGAAGCGGCCGTCCTCAATCCGGGAGAACTCCAGCAGCTCCTCCACCATCCCCGACAGCCGCCGGGCCTCGCTGGCGATGATGGCCATGCCCTTGCGCACGTCCCCTTCGTCCCGGGCCTCGCCGCTCATGATGGTCTCGGCCCAGCCGGTGATGGCGGTCAAAGGGGTGCGCAGCTCGTGGGAGACCGAGGAGATGAACTCCGACTTCATGCTCTCCGCCTGCTTGATCCGCAGGGACATGTCGTTGATGGCGTCGGTGAGGTCCCCCACCTCGTCGTCGAACTTCTTTTCCACCTGGATGCCGTAGCTTCCCCCGGCGATCCGCCGGGCGATGCCGGTGATGTTCTTCACCGGGTCCACGATGGAGCGGACGAAGTAGATGTTGGAGATGTACACCAGGATCAGAATGCTCACCGACAGGATCACCGCCACCAGGGTGAGGATGGTCACCTGCCGGTCCACCAGGCGCATGGAGGTGACGTAGCGCATGATCCCCACCAGCTCCCCGTTGTACAGCAGGGGGGCGGAGACCGCCGTGATCCGCTCGCCGGTCTGGGGCAGTTCCCCCTGCCAGGAGGCAATCTCCTGCTTCTCCCGCACCCGGTCGATGTCCCCGGTGCCCGGCATGGTGCCGGAGAGGGTCAGGCCGTTGGAGGAGTAGATCACCTTCCCCGACGGGTCCAGAAACTGCAGCTCCAGCCGGGTGCCGTCCTCGAAGGAGCTGACGTAGTTCTGGGCGGTGGTGAGATAGTCCTCGCTGCTGGTGTCTCCACTGGCGTTGGTGCCGAAGTAGTTGGCGGCAATCCGCGCCTTGCTCTCCATGTCGGAGAGGATGCTGCTGTCATAGTAATTGCGGATGACCACGGAGAAGGCCACCACAACCACCAGCAGAATCATCACCAGGATGCTGATGCTGTTGAGCAGCCACCGCTGGCGGATGCCTTTGACCTTTAATTGGGGGAACCGCTGGGTGGCCCGTTCCCACAGGGCTTTCCCTTTCCTTAAAACTCCCACTTATATCCATACCCCCAGATGGTGGTGATGAAGGCCGGGCTGGTGGGTTCGTCCTCAATCTTCACCCGCAGCCGCCGGATGTTGACGTCGACGATCTTCACCTCGCCCAGGTAGTCCTTGCCCCAGACGCAGCGGAGAATCTCCTCCCGGGAGAGGGCCTTTCCCGGGTTTTCCATGAACATCTTCATGATGGCATACTCCACCTGGGTCAGCTTGATCCGCTGGCCGTTCTTCTCCAAGGTGCGTTTCCGGGTGTTGAGGACGAAGGGGGGCTGCTTGATCTCCCCATCGTCCATCTGGTCCCCGCCGATGCGCCGGTAGAGGGCGTCGATGCGGGCGGTGAGCTCCGCCGGGGAGAAGGGTTTGGTCACATAGTCGTCCGCCCCCGTCATGAACCCGGTGACCTTGTCCATCTCCTGGGTGCGGGCGGTGAGCATAATGATGCCAATCTTGGAGTTGCCCGCCCGAATCCGGCGGCAGACCTCAAACCCATCCATGTCAGGCAGCATGATGTCCAGCAGGGCCACCCGGACGTCTGGGTTGAGCCGGAGCTGCTCCAGCGCCTCCTCCCCGGTGCCCGCCTCGATGGTCTCGTAGCCCGCCCGGTTCAAGTTAATGACCACGAAGCCGCGGATGTTGGCCTCATCCTCCAAAACCAGAACTTTTTTCATCCTTGCAAACTCCTTCCTTCCAAGGTTCCTGTATGGGCTCAGCTGCCGGTGTTCCACACACCTAGGCTGGCGTGGAAGCTAGTCAGCATTGTCTCCTCATTCAGGCCGCAGTCCCAGCTGCTGTCCAAAAACTCTGCGGTGTAGATGATGGTGGCATCCTCATAGAGGATGAACCGGTCGCTTTGGTCCGCTTGGCGGCTGCGGTCGCTGCCGGTCAGGCAGCAGATCTCCAAAAAGGGCTCCGGGGTGCTCTCCTCGTCCTGGCCGCCCCGGGCAAACGTGACGCTGCGCACCCCGATGGTGGAGCTCTCCTGCTGGCACATGGTGATGTCCCCCACCTCGTTCCACGCGGCGGGGATGTCCAGATACCAGCCGTCGCCGCTGTGGTAGGTGGTGGTCATCACCGTTTGGGTGCCGTCGGTTTGGTAATGGATCCAGTCCAGCCACCAGAACTGGTCCACCGAACTCTCGCCATAGGCGGCCACCGTGCGGGCCACCGGGACTTCTACCAAGCCGTCCCCGTTGATGTCCTCTGGCGCCACCCCGGTGTAGTAGTGGAAGGTGCTGTCACTGCGGCGGGTCTCCGGGTTCCAGGCGATGTTGCGCAGCCCCTGCTGGTCATCCAGTACAAACACGTCGGTGAGCAGCACATCCCGCCCGAAATAGGAGGTGACGAACAGGGCGGGGACAGTCTCCTCCAGCCACCCTGCACTCCAGCTGCTGATGTCGGTGGTTCCATCCGACAGGGGGGAGGTGGCCGTGAGGGTCAGCACCCCGTCCCGGCTGTCATAGTACTCGATACGGGTGCTGCTGCTCTCCTCCTCCGCCTGGGCCAGGACCACTTCCTCCTGGCCATCGCCGTCCAGATCCGCAGTCAGGTACCGGTCGTAGGCACTGCGCATGATCTCCGTGGGCTGGCCGTCGGTGATGGTGTACCCCACCAGGGTACGCAGGGAGGACCCCGCCTGCCAGCTGACCAGCACGTCGCTCTCTCCGGCGCCCCCCAGGTTAACGTACTCGATGGAGTCGATCTCGCTGCCCACCCCTTGGATCCGGGCATAGACCTGGTACTCCCCCTGGTCGTCCTGCTTAAAGATCACGATGCGCAGAGGGGTGTCCGCGTCCGCGTCCCGGAAAAAGGCCACGGCCTCTTGAATGCCGTCCTCGTCCACATCCACCAATTGGATGGTCTGCCGGTTCTCCCCGTTTAAGGGCGCGATGTATTCCCCGGTCCCCTTTTCCTCGTTGATTTTCGCCTGTAGGTTCACATAGGCCTCGGAGGATTTGGGCAGGGCGTACATCTCATCCACGCTGCCAAACACACAGCCCCCCAACCCCAGCAGGCACACCACCAGGAGCAGGCCGCCCAGCATCCGTTTTCCCATGCCAGCCCCTCTTTCTCTCAAGAATGTATTCTAGTATTTTATGATACCACACTTATCCTTTTTTTCCTACGGCTAATTTGCAATTTGCCGCAGAAAAACTCTTGCCAAGAGCGGGATCCTGTTGTATAATCAGTTGCGATTTCACAGGCCGGTGTGATGGAATTGGTAGACGTAGTGGACTCAAAATCCACCGGTGGCAACACCGTACCGGTTCGAGTCCGGTCACCGGCACCACGTCGGAGCAAAGTCCGCTTTGCTCCGACGTCTTTTATGCCTACGGCAAAAAAGACGTCATCCGCCCGCTCCCTTGCTCCTCCTTTCCAAACCGCAACCGCTGGCGCTGGGTTGCGGTTTGGGTTCCTAAATGCGCACGGGCATCTTGTTTATCAACATAACCCAGGCTGAACTTGGACGCAATTCGCGTTCCAGGTTCAGCCTTTTTCTTTCCCTTTTCCTGTTGACATTTGTAAACTTTCGTGCTATGATCTGTTTACAGAAGTAAACAGAAAGGAGCGGTCCTCATGAACCCAAAAAGCATTCACCTGAACCCCTCGGAGTGGCACGTCATGGAGTTCCTGTGGGCCCATGGCCCTGCCACCGGCCGCCAGGCCGCCGACCATCTGACGGAAAAACTGGGCTGGAGCCGCAGCACCACCCTCACCCTCCTGCGCCGGCTGGAGGGGAAGGGCGCCGTGGCCAGCGACGCGGAAACCGGCCTCAAAACCTTCCGACCCCTGGTGGGCCGGGAGGAGGCCGTCCTCCAGGAGACGGAGGATTTCCTGGACCGTGTCTACCAGGGCAGCCTCAGCCTCATGGTCAGTGCCCTGACGAAACAGCAAGCCCTGCCCCAGGAGGAGATTGACGCCTTGTACGCCATGCTGCAAGAAATGGAGGGAGAACGTCATGATGGAATGGATCCTTAGCGCCTGCGTCCTGACCGCCGCCGTAATCGGCCTGCGCTACGCCCTGGGCGGCCGGATTGATCCCCGCCTCCAGTACGCCCTGTGGGCCCTGGTGCTGGTGCGGTTGCTGATCCCCGTGAACTTCGGGTGGGCCCCCTTCTCCGTGGGCAACGCCGTCCCTGCCCTGGCCGCCAGCACCTCTGTCCCGGCGGATTCTGCCGCAGAGGGTATCACCGTCCCCAGCATTCAGACCGCCGACCCGGCACCGGCCGCCTCCCCGGAAGCCGCCGACCCAGCGCCGGCCCCCACCGTCCCCGTCTCCCCTGGAGAGGAGGGGCAAGGGCTGCCCACCCTCTCCCTGGACCAAGGGCTCACCCTGCTCTGGCTGGTGGGGATGGCCGCAGTCGCCCTGTGGTTGGCCGGGTCCAACCTCCGCTTTGCCCGGCAGCTCCGGCGGTCCCGCCAGCCGGTGGAGGTGGCGGGAACCCGCCGCCCCGTCTACGTCACCCAGGCCGTGGAGTCCCCCTGCCTCTTCGGCCTGGCCCGTCCGGCCATCTACCTGCCCCCAAAGATTTTGGAGGACCCGGAGGCCCTGCGCTACGCCGTGGCCCATGAGACCACCCACTTCCGCCAGGGGGACCCCATCTGGGCCCTTCTGCGGGGGGTGTGCGTGGCGCTGCACTGGTACAACCCCCTGGTGTGGTGGGGGGCCGTCCTCTCCCGCCGGGACGGGGAGAGCGCCTGCGACGAGGCCACCATCCGCACCCTGGGCGAAGGGGAGCGGGGGGCCTACGCCCGCACCCTGCTCCGCCTGACCTGTGGGAAACCCTCCCACCGCTTCACCGCCGCCACCACCATGGCCGGCAGCCCCCGGGCCCTCCGGGAGCGGATCACCCGCATCGCCCAGCGCACCCGCCGGAAGGCCGGTATCACTGTCGCCGTGCTGGCGCTGGTCGCTGTCGCCGCGGGGTGCACCTTCCCCGGCAGCGCCCCCAGCAGCGCCGTCCCCATCCAGCGGGAGTTTGATGGCGAGGTGCCAGAGGCCGTAGTATCTCTGGCAGAATCCTCTCTCTCCCAATTCATTGCCAACTGGAACAATAACCAGACAAAGACCTACGAAAGCTACGTCACCGACGCAAAAATCATCGGGATGACCCCCGTCCAAACCGGGGTCTCCTTCGACAACGCAGGGGTAGATGTCTACCACTTGGAGTACCGCCTCCATGTAAAGGGAGACCTAAAGCACTTGCTCCCCGCTTGGTCGGACGCAGAGCCTTCCCTCACCGGCGGCGTCTGGCTCACAGAGTATCGCCGCTGGTCCTATTACGCCTTCTACTGGGAGGAAACGAACGGGGAAACCACCTGGCAACTGGCCGATCAAATCACTTCCGACGCCCTGTTCCATGACTACTGCGGGCAAAATCTAGATGCCACCGCGGAGGAATGCGCCCGCGCCTTCGCCTGGGAGCAGTACGCACAGCACCACAACGGTGCCTCCGTGAAAGCCACCTTCTCCGAAGAGATCCCCCAGGAGGCGTCGGACCATGTTCCGCCCCTCCTGTCCCGTCAGATCGGGGCACTCCAAAAGACGCTGGCAGAGGCCGGCAGCGACGGTGCCATCACCCAGGCGGAACTCACCGCCCTGACCCCCGTGGTCACCCAGGAGGCCTCCGACACCGACGGCGTCGTGGTCTACCGCGTGGACTACCGCCTCCAGGGGGAGGGGAACCTGGCCCCCCTGCTGGACCAAGGCATGGCCGCCGAAACCATAGACGGAACCACTTGGCTCACCCCAGGGAACAGTCCCAGCCAGCCCTACTGCGCCTTCCTCTGGACCATTCGGGATGGGGAGCGGCTGTGGACCTGGATCGGCGATGCCACCCCCGCCGATCTGCAGTCCCGCTACGGCGACCAGGGCGCCAGTTTGCAGGCCCAACTGGATGCCTTCGCTGCCGAAATGCTCGGGCCCTGAGCCCCCCTAAACCACAATACCCCGGCTGCCGTGGGACGGAAGTCCTCCGGCAGCCGGGGTGTTTTTCGGTTACTCGTCCTCGTCCTCCATCTGCCGTTCCAGCCGCTTTTGCCCGGCGCTGCTGGCCCGGCCCAGGGCGAAGAAGGCCAGGGAGAGCAGCGCCCCGCAGGCCAGGAAGGTCACCACCGGCACCGCCAGGAAGTGGCCGTCCAGCAGGCCGGTGTACCGGTCGCCGTAGGTATTCCAGTTGCGGACGGCGTTGGCCACCGCCACCACCGCGCTGATGGCCACCACCGCCAGGGCCCGCAGCCGCCGGCCGGCCTTGCTGGGGTCCACAAACTCATAACTTACCAAGGTGCTCCGCACCGCCAGGTAGACCACCCCCACCAGCAGGACCACCAGCTCCGTGAGGCAGGCCGTCACCGGCAGCCCCAGGCCGTAGGTCTTCCAGAACAGGGACACCAGCAGCAGGGCCGCGGTGAGCAGGTAGGCCTCCCCCCGGACCTGGCGCTTCAGGCCGCGGGTGCGTTCGTCTTCGATGGTGTGTTTCATGTTGTCTCCTCCTCCCAAAACAGGTCGTTTAAGGTTTTGCCTAGGGCCTGGCAGATGGCCACGCAGAGCTTGAGGGTGGGGTTATAGTTGCCGGACTCGATGAGGCCGATGGTCTGGCGGGTGACCCCCACCGCCTGGGCCAGGTCGGCTTGGCTCATGTCCCGCTCCAGCCGGGCCAGTTTCAGTTTCTTGTTCTTCACGGGCACCTCCTCCGCCGTCTTCGGCTTCTGACAGGGAGAGTATACACGATATCTTCCGTTATGTCAATTATATATTGCATTTTAGCGGACAAATTTTGCTTTTATCTCTCTGCCGGTGTCTTTCCCTCCCACCGCCGGAAGAAGCCCCGGGTGGCCAAACCCACGGCACACACCACCAAAGCCGTGGGGAGGAGCACCCAGAACACCTGGCCGGCAAACCGGTCAAACAGGGCGCCATACACCAGCTGCCCCAGGGGCTGGGCGCAGAGGGAGATGGTGTACACACAGGACATCACCTTCCCCATGAGCCCCGCTGGGGTCCGCCCCTGGATGGCGGCAATGGCATAGGTGGAGAAGAAGCTGCACCCAAACTGGCACAGGCAGAACCCCGCCACCAGCACCCCATACCGCCCCAAGGTCCCCAGGGGCAGCAGGAAGGCCAGCCCCACCGGGAGCAGACACAGGCCAACAGCCCCAATGGCCCGCCCCAGATGGACTGGCCGCAGCTTCCCGGCCAGCAGGCCCACCCAGAGGCTCCCCAGCACCGCCGCCACCCCCAGGGCACTCTCCGCCCCGCCGTAGTGGGTGGCGGAGAGGCCCAGCACAGTGCGCACCAGGAAGGGAAACCCCACCACCAGGATCCCCGCCAGGAAGAAGCTCACCAGGGCAGCCAGGAGGAGCAGCTTTAACATCCCCGGCTCCTCCCGCCAGAGGAACCGCCCGCTGGCCGCCAGGTCCTGCTTCAGCACTTCCCGAACCCCCAGCCCCTCCACCGGGGCCGGCGGGGGCAGTTGGAGGAAGCACTCCAGCAGGGCGGTGACCAAAAAGCAGCCCGCCGCCCCCCAGAGCACCGGGACCAGCCCCACAGCGGCATAGAGCACGCTGCCCAGAAAGGGCGTCGCCAGAGAGGCCACCGCCTGGACCTGGGCCACCACCGCGTTGCCCCGGACCAGGTCCTCCCCTTCCAGCATCTGGGGCACGCAGGCCTGGACGGTGGGGGACTCAAAGGCCCCCAACACGGACAGCACCACCAGCAGGGCGCCGATGATACCCAGGGCGTGGCCCAGAGGCAGGGTCAGGGCGGCCAGCAGCACCGCCAGCCCCGCGCAGGCGTCCAGGGTGACCATGATCCTCCGTCGGTCCCCCCGGTCGGCCAGGATCCCCCCAAAGGGCGACAGGACAATCGTGGGCACCATGGCCACTGACAGGAAGGTGGCAAAGAGGACTGCAGAGCCCGTCACCTCCAGGATGTACATGGACAGGGCAAACTTCAAGGTGTAGTTCCCCACCAGGGAGCTGGCCTGGCCCAGGACCAGCAGGCGCAGGTTTCGGTTGTTCCACATCGGTTTCATGGGATACCTCCTTTTCTTTTTCATACCTACCGAATGAATGTATTAGCGGAAAATAAAATTGCCGTTGCGGCAATCTTATTTTGGCGTCTGGGGGGCAAGGTCCTCCGGGATCTGGTCGAAGAACTGGTCCACCACTTCCCGGATGCTCTCGTCGAAGAGGGGGACCCCCATCGCCGCCAGCATCTCCCCTAGAAACTGGAACTTTCGCTTCATCTCCCCCTTGGTGGCGGGGAACACCGAGGGCAGCAGCCACAGGCTGGTGAGGAGGGGGAGGAGCTCCGCCAGTTCCCGGGGATAGTCGGTGCGGAGGGAACCGTCCCGGTTCCCCTCCTCCAGCAACGCCTGGTAGTAGGGGGTGAGGATGCGCCGGTTGGCCTCGATCATCCCCAGCAGAACCCGGGGGCTGTAGGTGAGGGGGATGGCCTGCACCGTCCAGCGGGTGCGTGTCTGGTCGCTCTGGTTCAGGCGGATGGCCTCCCGGAGCTTTTCCAGGGCGTTCAGGTCGGTGCGGCCCTGGACGGCCTCGAAGGGGTTATTTTCCAGGAACATCCGGTCCCCCACCGCGTCCATGATCTCCTCCTTGGACTTGAAGTGGTGGTACACCGCCCCCTTGGTCAGGCCCCCCAGACCGTCCACGATGTCCTGGATGGTGGTATTCTCGTACCCCTTTTCCAGGAAGAGCTGCTGGGCCACGTCTAAGATCCGCTCCTCCGTCACCTCGGGGTGCTTGTTGCGGGCCATGGGCTTCCTCCTTTACATTCTTTCGGTATGTATGGAGGATAGCAGATTCCTCTCTCCTTGTCAAGGGGCGGGAGAAAATCTGGTCCCTCCCTTGTTCCCACAGGCGGGGCGTGCTATACTGAATGGGATAGCATCCCCCTGGCATCCCCTGGACTGGCAGGGACTCGTGAGAAAGGAGGCCGTCCCATGGCCCGCACCGTCAACCCCCAACACACCCAAGCCCTCATGGACCTGCTCACCCAGGCGCCCTACTTCTCCCTCCTCGGAATGCGTTTTGAGGCCATGGAGCCAGGCTACTGCCGGCTGACCCTTCCCCTCTCCTACGCCCGCCACGGCAACGCCTTCGGCAGCATTCACGGGGGCGCCTACTCCTCCCTCATTGACACGGCGGCCTACTGGGCGGCCTACTGTGACATGGACGAGGACCAGGGGTACACCTCCCTGGACCTGTCCGTCACCAACCTGGGCATGGCCCGGGCGGGAACGCTGGTGGCGGAAGGGCGGGTCATCCGGGCCGGCCGGTCCATCTGTTTGGCGGAGGCCACGGTGAAAACGGCGGAGGGGAAACTCCTGGCCCACGGCACCTCCAAGCTGATGCTGCTGGCGGGGAAGCAGTCCATCCGCGCCCTGCTGGCCGCCGAGGGGGCCCCGGACCTGCCCCCCAAATTTCTCTGACTTCCCGATTCTTTTCAAAAGAGGCGACTGTTTATGCACGACGAACTGACCCAAGTGGACATCGACAAGATGAAAGAGGAGCTCCAGCACCGGATCCAAGTCCTCCGCCCCCAGCTCATTGAGGAGGTGAAGGTGGCCCGGTCCTTCGGCGACCTCAGCGAAAACTTTGAGTACAAGGCGGCCAAGCGGGAGAAGAACCGCAACGACAGCCGCATCCGCTACCTCCAGAACATGATCAAAACCGCGGTGGTCATCGACGGGACCTCCCAGGGGGAGGGGATCGCCCTCTTCGACAAGGTCACCTTCCTGGTGGAGGACGACGGCACCCAGGAGACCATCCAGCTGGTGACCACCCTGCGGCAGGACGCCCTGAAGGGCCTCATCAGCAAGGAGTCCCCCGTGGGCAAGGCCCTGCTGGGCCACAAGGTGGGGGACCGGGTGAAGATCCAAGTCAGCGACACCTTCGCCTACTACGTCCAAATCCAGCAGGTGGAAAAGACCGGGGAGGACCCGGATCTGCCCATCAGCACCTTCTGAGACTTCCGCCAAGAGGGCCGGCTCGTTTGCCGGTCCTCTTTTTTGCATGAAACTTTTTCACATAATTCATATTTTCCCATAATTCCGGGGATTTCCTCTTGATTTTGCAGGTCAATTGGTGTATCATTGCATTATCGGAGGTGAATACCATGAACGCATCCAACCCAAGAACCGCCCTTACCACCTCCGCCAGCCGCCTTCTTGCCCTCCTAACGGGGGAACAGAAAGCCGCTGGCTGCGCCCCGGGACAGGCCGTCTTAGGCTGCTGCCTCTCCCCGGCAGGATACCAGACCCCGGACTACCTTCTGGTGGACGGCATCCACCCGGAACTGGCAGACCCCGGTTTTGTCCGGCAGTACCTGGGGGTCTCCCTCACCCGGAAAGGCGCCGCCTTCCTCCACGCCCTGCAGACTCTGGCAGCAGCAAAGGGCGTGGACCTCTCCTTCTCCCTGGTCTACCAGGGGCGGGAGGAGCCGCTGGCGGAGCTCTCTCCCCAGCACCAGTACCTGCTGCTGCACATCAGCCAGCGGGCCGCTGTGCCGCCCCGGGTGCAGGTCTGCTGCCACCCTGCCGGGGGCTGAGGCCCCCGTTTCCTCCCTTTCCTCTTTTTTACACCCTTTTCTGTCCCTTTGTCGGGGAAACCCACCTTGGCTCGGAGTCCAAGGTGGGTTCCCTGTTCTGTATGCCGGGGGAAGAAGGAAGGCCCTGGCCGACGCCGTCACCGGCCAGGGCCCCGGCTTCTCCCCTGCCGCCCCCGACGGCAAAGGGGCCTTGCGTTTCCTGACGGCCCAGCAATTCTGCAAAGTTTTTTTCCTCTCATTCATTTTTCCCCGTTCTTTTTCGATATTTTCTGTCTTTCCCTCTTGATTTTGCAGCCGATTTGAGGTATTATTTCAACGCAAAGGAGTGTATCCTCCTCCGGAAACCTTTTTCGGACACCCCCGCCGCTGGGACAGGGCACCCTCTTTTCTGTCTTGATATCCTTCCTTTCCACCCTCTCCCCCTGTCTTTGCCCCGGGATCAACCACGCCCCCAGGCCCATTGGGCCTGGGGGCGCTGTGTTTTTCTCCGTTTCCAAAAGAGACCACCGCCTGGCCAGGAGCCAAACGGTGGTCTCAGCATCTCGATGTTTTCCGCGGCAGGGAGCTCCGCGCTTATCCCCGAAAGCGGTAGCCCACGCCCCAGACGGTTTCGATGTACTGGGTGCGGTCTGGGTTGAGTTCGATTTTATCCCGGATGTGCTTGATGTGGACGGTGATGGTGGACACATCCCCATAGGCATCCATCCCCCACACGTGGTCGAAGAGCCGGTCCTTGGAAAAGACCGTGTCCGGGTGCTCGGCCAGGAAGAGGAGGAGGTCGTACTCCTTGCTGGTCATGTTGACCTCCTTGCCGTTGACCCACACCCGCCGGCTCTCCCGGTCGATCTCCAGGCCCCGGACCTTCAAAATCTCCGGCCGGGGCTTTTCCCGGCTGCCCACCAGGCGCTGGTACCGCTGGATGTGGCCCTTCACCCGGGCCACCAGCTCGCTGGGGGAGAAGGGCTTGGTCATGTAGTCATCCGCCCCCAGGCCCAGGCCCCGGACCTTGTCAATGTCGTCAGCCAGGGCGGAGATGATGATGACGGGGGTGTCTTTCTCCTCCCGGAGGCGGCGGCAGATCTCAAAGCCGCTGAGGCCCGGGAGCATCACATCCACAATCACCAGGGCATAGTCCTCGGTGAGGGCCGCCTGGAGGCCCTGGGTCCCGTCGGTGTGCAGGTCGCACTGGAACCCACCGTTGATCTCCAGGTAGTCCCGCTCCAGCTCGGCCACGCTCTGGTCGTCCTCAATGATTAAAATTTTCATCGTAACACCCCTTCCTCCTTCTGTAGGGGGAGGTACAGAAAGGCCCGGGTCCCCTCTCCCTCCTCGCTGGTGAGCCAGATTTTTCCGTGGTGGCTTTCCACAATGCTCCGGCAGATGGCCAGCCCCAGGCCGCTGCCGGGCACGGAACTGGTGCGGGCGGTGTCCGCCCGGAAGAAACTGTCAAACACATGGCTCAGGGCCTGGGGGCTGATGCCCTTCCCGTTGTCGGAAACCTGGATCACCAGGCCCTTTTCATACTCCTCCGCAGACAGGGCAATGGCGCCGCCGGGGCGGCCATACTTCACCGCGTTGGAGATGAGGTTGTCCAGCACCCGCTTCAGCTTTCCCCGGTCGGCGGTGACGATGTACCGCCCCTGGGGGATCTGGCTGGAGAAGGTCATGCCGTTCTGCCGGGCATCCTCCTGGTACTCCTCCCCCAGATCCCGGAGGAAGGGGCCCATGTCCACGTACTCAAAATGGTATTGCATCCGCCCCAGTTCGTACTCGGAAAAGTCGGACATGTTCCGCACCAACTTTTCCATCACCAGGGACTTGTTATAGATGATGTCCAGGTAGTGGCGCTGCTTTTCCGGGGTGTTGGCAATGCCGTCCTGGATCCCCTCCACATACCCCTTGATGGCGGTAATGGGGGTGCGCAGATCGTGGGAGAGGTTGGCCATCAGCAGCCCCCGCTCCTCCTGGGCGCTGGCCTCCGCCACGGCGGTGGCCTTCAGGCGCTGGCGGACGCTCTCCAGGGACTGGCTGAGCTCATCCAGCTCCCGCAGCTCGCAGGAGAGGATTTGAAAGTCCAGCTCCCCGTCCCGCAGGTTGTCTGCCGCCCGGCGGAGGGTTTTCAGGGTGGCGGTGATCCGCCCGGTGAGCCGGTGGGTCACCAGGATGCACACCCCCGCCACCAGCAGACACAGCACCACCCCGGCCAGCACCAGGTAGGGCACCATGCCGCTGGGGCCCATGGTCTCCTTCCCAAAGAGGAAGGCCAGGCTCTCCGCCAAAAATTTCTCCCCGTCGGGAACTCTTTGGCAGAACACCACCATCACCGCGATGATGACCCCCAGGCCCAACACCAGCATCATCAGACCGGCCCGGAGAAACTGCTGGCGCAATGTGGTCTTCTTGGGCATGTCGCCCGCCCCCTTTCTCCGTAATGTACGAGGTTACTCAGGCCTCTTTCCGGTCAAAGAGCCAGTACCCGCCGCAGCCGAACACCAGCCCGTACCCCGCCAGCAGCCCAATCCGGGGCAGCAGGGAGAAGAAGGGGAGGGTGATGCCGATCCACAGATTGTGCCACCGGAGATACCCGGTGAACACCAGCCCCCCCACCGCGGGGAGGTAGGTCCCCAACACCAGCAGACCGATGTAACACACCACGCACAGCAGCACCGTGAGCCCCGACCCCCGGCCAACCTGGTTGACCAGACTGAAGAACAGGATGAGCACCGCCAGGGGGATCAGGTCCAGCAGGCAGGCCCCCAGGCTGGTGAGCACCCCTTCGGTGCCCCCGCCCAGGCCCACCTGGGCCAGAGTGGTCACCAGGTACATCACCGCCAGGTCAAAGGCGCACAGCACAAACACCGCCAGGGCCTTGGAGAAGAAGAGCTTCCCCTTTCCCACCGGGCGCATGAGGGAAAAGCGGATGGTGTGGTCCGCCTGCTCCGCCACAAACAGGTCGCTGGCCGCCATCACCGCCATGAGGGGGAGGAAGATCAGCAGGATAAAGGTGAGGTTGGAGGACATGAGCCCCCCCAGCACCGCCGCGGGATCCACACTTCCGTCGGTGAGATAGTTGACCAAAAGCACCCGCAGGGCGCTGATCACGCAGATGGCGCACCCCAGAATGAGAAACACCAGGTACTTCTTCCGTCTGCGGAGCTTGAACAGCTCATTGCTTAAACTGGACAAAAACGTTTCCATCCACATCCTCCTTACCACGCTCAACCAAACACCGGCCTGTCCCAGGGCCCTGCCCTGGGCTCACAGGATGACGGTGCCCTTCTTGTCCCGCACCTTGGCCAAAAAATAGTCCTCCAGGGAGGGGTGCAGACGCAGGGCCTCCTCCTTGGTGTCGAAGGAGAGCATCTCCCCCTCGTGGAGCACCAGCACTTTGTCGCACATTTTCTCAATCTCTGAGGCCAGGTGGCTGGCCACCAGGAAGGTGACCCCCTTCTCTTTGGCCAGGCGGAGGATGATCTCCCGGACCTCCACGGTGGCCTCAATGTCCAGGCCGTTGGTGGGCTCGTCCAAAATCATCAGTTCCGGCTGGGAGAGGAGGGCCAGAGCCAGGCCCATCCGCTGCTTCATGCCCAGGGAGAACTTGCCGCAGCGCTCCTTTTTGTAGGGGGCCAGGCCCACGATCTCCAGCACCCGGTCCATCCTGGCCTGGTCCACGTCCCGGTAGTACCGGGCGGCCATGCGCAGATGGTCCTGGGCCGCGAGATGTTCATACAGCGCCGGCTGTTCAATGAGGGAGCCCACCTTGGCCAAGGCCTGCTCCCGGTGGGCCACATTGGCGCCGAAGACGGTGATGGTCCCCTCCGAGGGCTGGGCCAGGCCGGTGATGGACTTCATGATGGTGGTCTTCCCCGAACCGTTGGGGCCCAGCAGCCCCACCACCTGCCCCCGTTCCACGGAGAAGGTGATGTTCCGGGCACCCCGGCCGTTGGGGTAAATCTTGGAGAAATGATCCAAGGTCAGTACAGTGTCCAAGGGTTGTACTCCTTTCCACAGGGGTCCCAAAGACCCGCGAAGGGCGGCAGGACCCCGAAGGCCACAGGCCTCCGGGGGGCTCCCGCCGCATCATGTGAGGGGTCTGGTTAGTAGGTGATCAGGGTCCGGTCCCCCACATCCAGGGGCTGGATGGTGGTGGTGCCGTAGTTGGTGAGGGTCACATCCCCGGTGAGCACCAGGGTGTGGCTGCTGCCGTCCTTTTCGGTGGTCTGGAAGGTCACCTCAATGTGGTTGTCGGTGAGGCGGCCCTGGTCGTCCACGCTGAAGGTGCACAGCACCTTCTCCAGGTTCAGGTCCTGGCCCACGTAGGACTCCAGGCTGTCCCCCACCGCTTCGGGGTGGGCTGCCGCGAAGGCGTCATAGTCGGCATAGTAGTCGTAGGAGCCGTCCGTGTTCACATAGACGATACCGCCGCCCTGCTCGTTCAGGACGTTGTAGTACTTATCCTCCCAGTTGGTGGCGTTGACCTCCTCCACCTTGTCCAGCAGGTCGCCGTAGGTCTCATACCAAGCGTCGTCATAGCCGTTGCTATAGCCGTCCTTAAACTCCTCCGGCAGGGTCTCGCCGGTGGTAGACTCGTAGTTGTGGATGACCGTGGCGGAGTAATCGGCAAAGTTCACCGTGTAGTTCTCCCGGTTGGAGGCGTCCACACTGTAGGCAAAGAGGGAGAGCCCGGCGTTCACCAGGGAGGGCACCTGGTTCTGGGCGATCTCAATCTGATACTGGGTGACCCCATTCTCCTTGCCCACCTGGACGAAGTTGTTCTTCAGCTCGCCCACCACCGTGTCGGCGGCAATCTCCACAAAGTTCACCATGCGGTTGGCCATCTCATCGTCGGTGTCGATGCCCAGCAGGTTGGAGGCCAGGGTTGTGTCCTGGTTGGTTCCATAATCCACCTGGTAATAGTACTTGTCGTTCATATTGAACTCCGTGCGCACCCCGTCCAGCAGGGTGTCATACGTCTCCATCTGGCCGGAGGCGTCCTTGGAAACGGAATGGGAATAGACGTTCTGCCCCTCCATGGCAAAATCCTGCTGGAGGCTGGCGATCTCTTTCCCATCATAGTTGACCTGCATGGTGCCCGTGGCCGTGAAATTGTCCGTCTCCAGCGCCAGGGACTTCAGCGCCTCCTTATACTTGGTGTAACCGTTGACACTGCCAAAGGCCGCTGTGGCAGACACCGCCAGGATCAGCACCCCGGCTGCCAGGCAGACCAGCAGTCGATTGCGTTTTCTCATCATAGTTCCTCCTTTTCAAAAACAATGCAGCTTGCGTGGAGCTTTCTTTTCCTTTTCCATGGAGAACCGGAACGAACCGGTTTCTTTACTGGTTGCTATTATACCGTAGATCTCTGAAAAAAGAATAGGGAATCCATTAAAATTTCATTAAAAAAGCGGGAAATCCTCCCCCGGGGGTTCCCCGCTGCGGAGAAAAACACCGTTCCCCCGGGGACAGGAGCAGCCCGGGGGAACGGTGCGGCTTGCGCAGCACAAGCCGAGAGAGAGAATGGGAATCAGGTCCGCAGCTCCCGTCCCCCCACATCCAGGGGAGGGACAGAAGTGGTCCCGTATTGGTCAAAGGTCAGATCCAGAGAGGCCTGGAAGGTGTGGCGGGTTCCCGCCTCATCGGTGCTGGTAAGGGTAACCTCCACCTGGCTGCTGGTCAAGCGGCCGTCCTGGTCCAGGGAAAAGAGGTTGGCCACCGTATCCACTGCCACATCCCCCGCCAGGTAGTATTCCAGGTAGGAGAACTTCCGTTCCGGGTGGGCGGCCAGGAACTCTGCCACCGTGTTGTACGTTTGGGCAGCACCGTCTGCCGCCACATAGAGGACCCCTCGGTGCGTGTCCTTCCACTGGTCATACTGGGCAGACCAGGTGCTGGCAAAGGTGTCCAAACCGGTCAGCAGGTCCTGGTTGGCCTCGTACCAAGCGGTGGTAATGTCCCCGTGGGCATAGCGTTCCTGCACGTCCTGGGGAACCGTCACCCCAGTGGCGGCCTGGTACTGGGCAAAGAAGAGGCCATAGTAGTCCTCATACTCCAAATAGCTTGGGTCTGGTTGCCCCATCATATGGTAGGCCAGGACGGACAGGCCCGCGTTAAACAGACTGGGGAACTGAATCTGGGACACATTGATCTGGTAACAAGTTTGCCCCGCTTCCTGGGCCAGCTGGACCACATTGTTCTTCAGGCCCCCCACCGTAAGGTCCAGGGCCATTTCGGCAAAGTCCACCATGCGCTGGGTCATCTCGTCGTCGGCTTGGATGCCCAGCAGGGTGTCGGCCCAACCGGTCTGCACCGCAGGGGTTTGGGTATAGAGGCGGCTGTCCTCCACAAACTGGGTGCGCATCCCATCCCGCACGGTGGAAAACTCCCGGTA
>ERZ827471.278-NODE-278-length-51227-cov-4.297252_pt1 | contig 51227 bp, 54 predicted proteins | sample MGYA00519772_ERZ827471 | MGnify/ENA primary metagenome ERZ827471 (study PRJEB31778, sample SAMEA3449315) | human gut metagenome | biome: human gut; feature: human-associated habitat; material: faeces | place: United Kingdom | collected 2010/2012 ...
GGCTTCCGGCGCCAGCAGGGACACAAGGGATATCAGAGCCATGATCGAGGACATCTTCGACTTTACCGCAAGGGGGTTTCTCATCCCGTCCGTGTTGGTCAACGGCTCTGTTGAGGGAACGGCGGATGCCAACACACGCTTCCTCACAAACTGCATCGATCCTCTTGCGGACCAACTCCAAGAGGAAATCAATCGGAAACGGTACGGGTATGAAGGTTGGAGCCGAGGGAACTTCCTTCGGATTGACACCTCCAGCATCATTCACTTCGATATTTTCGCCAACGCGGCAAACGTGGAAAAGTTGGTCGGGTCCGGCGCATTCACCATCAATGACGTGCTGCGGGCGGCAAACCAGCCCCCGATTACAGAGCCGTGGGGCGATGAACACTTTATGACCCTGAACATCTCCACCATGGGACAAGCCACCCGAAACCTGAGCACGAGAGGGGAGTGATACAACGTGAGAAATTACTATGCAATCCAGCAAGCCGATAGAGCGGCGGATATCTACATTTTTGGCGACATCGTACCATTCGAATTTTTTGATGAATATGTATCTGCAAATGGGATTCGCCATGAAATCGAATCTCTTGAGGTTGACGAAATCCGCGTTCACATCGACAGCTATGGCGGATCCGTCTCGGAGAGCTGGGCGATTTACAACGCGCTCCGGCAACACCAGGCAAAGGTTGTGACATATGGGGATGGATTTGTTGCCAGCGCGGCCCTCTATCCGTTCCTGGCTGGCGATGAGAGAATCGCGTCCAACCTGTCCGCCTATTACCTCCACCAGGTGATGATGAGTGCCGAGGGCTACGCCAAAGACCTACGCGCTGCTGCGGATGAAGCCGATTTCATGACCGACATTGGAATCAATGCATTCGTCGAGCGGGCCGGTATGGATGCCGATACTGTTCGTCAGCTGATGGAGGCGGAGACGTGGTTGACGCCTGCACAGGCGCTGGAGTACGGCCTTGCTACAGCCATTACCGCAGACCCGTCGGCTCCTGTAGTCCAGGCAGCCAAGCGAGGCATTATCCAGCGAGTGTTTTCCGAGGCGCCCAAGCAGGAGAAACCTAGAGGGGAGCCCCTGGAGGAACCCGTGGGAGAAGCGCCCGTTCCTATCAACCCTATCATGAAACTTTTTGATAACAGAAAGGAGAACTGACCCGAATGAGAAATAATGACGCTCTGACCCGGGACGAGATCCGGGCCAAAATTCAGCAGGCCATCAAGGATGGCAACACCGATGAATTCTCGGTCGCCTTTGACGAGATGATTCAGAACATCGGAGACGATGTGCAGCAGAGAGCTGCTGCTCAGGTGGAGGAGATGAAGCAGGGGCTTGACACTTCTGTACTCACTGCCCGCGGCGTGCGACAGCTCACCAGCAAAGAGAGGGTCTTTTATCAGAAACTCATCGGCGCCATGAAGGAGAAGGATCCCCGCCAGGCTCTGAACAACCTGGATGTGGTGATGCCTGAGACCGTCATTGACGCTGTGTTCGACGAGCTCCAGACCTCCCACCCTCTGCTGTCCCATATCCAGTTCACCAACACCCGGGGCGCTATCCGGATGATGATGAACACCAACGGATATCAGGAGGCTGCCTGGGGCCAGCTGTGTGATGAGATCGTCCGGGAGCTGACCTCTGGTTTCAAGGAGGTTGACACCGGCCTGCTCAAGCTGTCCGCCTTTATGCCGGTCTGCAAGGCCATGCTGGATCTGGGCCCTGAATGGCTGGATAGCTTTGTGCGGCAGGTTTTGTACGAGGCATATGCCAACGGTCTGGAGGCCGGTATTGTGGCTGGCGACGGGAACGAGATGCCCATCGGCATGAATCGCCAGGTCGGCGACAACGTGACTGTGACCGGCGGCGTGTACCCTGTCAAGGCTCCTGTGGCCGTGTCCGACTTGTCCCCTGCTACTGTGGGTAATCTGCTCTCCCTGATGGCAGTGGATCCTAATGGCAAGGCCAGAAATGTGCGTGACGTGATCCTGGTGGTCAATCCTGTGGACTATTTCCAGAAGATCATGCCCGCTACCACTATGATGACCCCCAACGGTACTTACGCCAACGACGTGATGCCTTATCCCATGACTGTAATCCAGTCTCCCGCCGTGGAGCAGGGCCAGGCGATCATTGGTCTGGGATACAAGTACTTCGCCGCTATTGGCTCTGCCCGTGACGGCCAGATTGAGTATTCCGATCACTATCACTTCCTGGAGGATGAGCGCGTTTACCTCATTAAGGGCTATGCCAATGGCTTCCCCATGGACAACAACGCTTTCTTCGTCCTGGACATTTCCGCCATTCAGCCTGCCGTGTGGAAGGTGCAGCAGGTAGACGCCCCCACTGCTTCCGATGTGGATGATCTGGCAGACCTGCGGATCGGTGGCCTGACCCTGTCCCCCGCATTCTCCGCGACTAAGCTGACCGGGTACACTGCGGCCACCACCAATGCTACCAATACGGTTATGGCGATCCCCGCCGATGCAAACGCCACCATCGAGATCACCAACAAGGGTCCCGGCGATGAAGCCGCTACTCCCGTCATCAACGGACGGGCCGTGACTTGGAAGACTGGCGCCAACACGCTGACTGTCAAGGTGACCGCAGCGAATGGTACCGCGAACAAATCTTACACTGTTACGGTGACCAAGTCGGGGGGTTAACACCCCCGGCTGATACCGGGCTCGTTGGCTCGGGGGAGATTGGAAGAGCACGGATTGGAACGACTTGAACCAGAGAGGATGATTTCAGATGGCATATACACCCACAACTTGGACCGATGGTGATCTTATCACCGCCGAGAAGATGAACAAACTCGAACAGGGTGTTCAGAATGAGCAGGTCGGCCCACAGGGGCCCGCCGGGGCTGCTGGTGCAACTGGCCCTGCCGGTGTTTCCGCTGGATTTGGAACGCCTACCGCTACCGTAGACGCTAATACTGGCACTCCGTCTGTGACCGTGTCTGCATCCGGCCCTGACACTGCGAAGGTGTTCGCGTTTGCGTTTAAGAACTTGAAGGGCGCGAAAGGCGATCCTGGTGACCAGGGCCCTGCCGGCACCTCTTATACGCTTCCTGCTGCCACCACTAGCGCGCTGGGCGGCGTGAAGATGGCCTCTGCCGTTGCAGACGCAGCCGCAGCTCCTACTATGGAAGAGTTTAACGGCCTGCTGGCTTCCCTTCGTGCAGCTGGGATTCTGGCAAGATCTTGAGGGGTGACAGTATGCAGCGAGAAAACATTCCTGAATCGTTGCTGGCCGATGTAAAGAACTACCTGAACATCACCTGGGACGATGAGGCAACGGACGCGAAAATGTCCGGCCTCATCGCCGCGGGGTCTGTGTACCTGGATCTGAAATATGGCGGGGAGGCAGACTACATGGAGGACGGGCTTCCGCGCACTCTCTTGATGGAATATGTGCGGTACGCAAGAGACGGAGCGCTCGATGTGTTTGAAAACAACTATCAGCCTCTTGTCATCGGGATGCAAAACCAAAAGGCGGTGAGCGAGTATGTCCCAGCCGTGGAAGGCACCGTATCGTCCCAGTAACCAGGTCACCCAGAGTTACAACGACGGGGTTGTGACCATCTATTCTGTGGAGGATGCTGCGCGTCCTGGATATCAGCCAGAACCTAAGCTGACGAAAAAGGTTTCCCTTCGCTACGAAGAGCAGCGTTTGGGAATCCAACGCTACTATAGCGGCCGGCAAAACCAGGTGGACATTGAGCGGGTAATCAGGACGCAGCGCGTCGGAAATGTGAACAACCAAAATGTCGCGATCACAGAGGATGGACGTCAGTACCGCGTTGATCTAGTGCAGTCCGTGATGGATGTACGGCCGGAATCCGTTGACATCACCCTCGCCAAAATAGAACAAGAATTCGAGGTGCCATGATGAGGTGGTACGAAACAATCATTTCTGCACACACGTCGGTGACGGATTCTGTCAGCCACAACGAAAGGCTGCATTCGGACCGGTATTTCGTTTGGGGTGAAACCGGAGCCAACGACCTGGAGGCAGGCAACCTTCACGCGGAAAAGGCTGTTACCGGGTACACAGACCTGTATACCAAACAGGAGTTTGACCCGTGGAAAGAACAGATAGAGGAAGCGTTTGACGCCGCCGGGATCGCCTGGGTCCTGAACTCCACGCAGTACGAAGAGGAAACGGGATTCACCCATTACGAATGGTATTGGGAGGTGACAGACGATGCCGAAGGCTAAGGTGACGACTAATGCAATCAATGAGTACCTACAAATCATTCGATCTCTAGGTGAGAACGCAGATGACGTAGTCAAAAAGGCCGTGTATGAGGGGAGTGCCATCATTGCAAATCAGGTATCTGCGAACATCAGCGCTATTCCCGTAGATGAAAGCTGGGGAACTGAAAGCAATCCCAAAAACGGGATTACATCCGTGGAGAAAGCTGGGCTACAGGATTCGTTCGGTATTGCAGATATGCAGGATGATAACGGTTTCATCAATACCTTGATCGGCTTCCAGCAACCGGATTACAACGCAAACGGCAAGGCAAATATCATGATTGCGAGAGCCACGCAGTCTGGCACCTCGTTTTCGAGAAAAATTCCATTCTTTGCAAACGCGCTTCGAGCTACTAGAGGACAAGCCAGAGAACGGATGGTCCAGGTAGCGGAAGAAGAATTCAAAAAACTTTCGAAAGGATGATCGCATATGGCAACCATCGGTTTATCCAAACCCTATTACGCCATCTACAGCAACGATGGCAACGCCGTTACCTACTCCAACGGCGGCCTGATCGGCAAGGCAACCGAGTTGACCCTCGAACTGGAAGAGGGGGACAGCAATAACTTCTACGCCGACAACGCCGTGGCAGAAACGGACAACCAGTTTTCCGGCGGCACTATCACCCTGTCCACGGATGATCTGCTTCCCACTCCCATGCTGGCCATTCTCGGCCTCAAGCAGGAGGCCATGGATGTGGACGGTGTGACCACCTCTAGCCCCCAGTGGATCGTTTACGACGATGATCAGGCAATCCCGTACGTCGGTTTTGGCGGCATCATCAAAGCAAAACAGAGCGGCCAGACTAAGTGGATTGCAGTGGTATTCAACAAGATCCAGTTTGCGAACCCGGGCATTTCCGCCGTCACTCAGGGCGAGACCATCGAGTGGCAGGCTAAGGAGTTGACTGCTACCGTTATGCGAGATGACAGCGTCAAACACGGCTGGCAGATGCAGTCCACCCCCATGGACACCGAGGCCGACGCGGAGGCAGCCATTAAGGATGCGCTGAACATCACAAACCCTAATCCGACCCTGGGCACACTGACGGTTTCCAGCGCCGCAGGGTCTGAGACGGGGGAAACCGAAATCACCGTGACACCTCCCATTACATACGGGAACCACTATGTCTATCAGGTGAGTGCGGAAGTCACTCTCCCGGCCGCATACGGAGAGGATGTGTCTAGCTGGACCGCTTGGAACGGGATGTCCGCTATCCAGGCGACCACCGGCCAGGAGATCGGCGTGGTGGAAGCTGATGCCTCCAATAAGGCGGTTAAGGCTGGTAAGGCGACGGTGACAGCAAGCGTAGCAGCAGAAAAGACCGGAGTCGTTGGCGAAGGTGAAATTGGTGAGGCGCAAGTTGGCGTAGACGGGTAAGGAGGATGCTTTATGCGTACGATTAAAGTTAACTTTCGAGGCAAAGAGCACCTTGCTTGCTTTTCCTCCGGGGTCGTTGTGGCCCTGGAGGAAAAGTACGGTGATGCAGACAAGGGGCTTCAGCAGGTATTAAGCGGGAAGACTGCGGATGCTATGTGGTTCTTAACTCAGGTTATGAACGCTGGTAGCGACTACGCTGAATATAACGGCATGGAGGTTCCTCCCCGTGTTACCGAAAAGGAAGTCCTTTCCTGCATCGGGATTGATGATTTCAAACAAATTTTCGCTGACCTTTCCTCTGTTGTTACAGAGGGCAGCAAGACCACCGTGGAGGTCGAGCCAGAAAAAAACGCAGAGGCCAGGCAGGAGGAAAGCTGACCTCTGCCTGGCTTTTATGGTATGGCATGAAAATAGGGCTATCCAGAATAGAGGCGCTTGTTCTGCCTTTTGGGGAATTGCTTGATTTCATTGCTATTCAGCAGATAAAAAGCGAGGGTGCAAAACGCAAGCCGACGATTGAAGACAACGAAAGCGAATTCATGCGCCTGTTGAGTTTTAAGTAGGAGGTGACTGCATGGCAACGGATGTGTCTATTCGAGTAGGCGTTGATGGAGAAAAAGAATTTTCGTCTGCACTCAAAGCGATAAATTCCCAGATCAAGAATCTGAGAAGCGAAATGAAGTCCGCCGTCACCTCTGTGTCTGGGCTGGACAGCGCTGAAACCCGGGCGGCAAAGCAGTCTGATATTTTGGGCCGGTCCCTGGAGGCACAGAAACAAAAGCTATCTGTATTGAATGGCCAGTATGACCGGCAGTCCGCAAAATTAAAAGAGCTGGCTCAGGCAGCGGAAGATGCCGCAAATGCACAGTATTCCAGCCAGGATGAGATGGTCATGGCGGTAACAAAGGCCAACAATGCCTATAACCGTCAAAACAAGGTTGTCAATGATTTGGGTACCCAGATCAACAATACAACCGCAGAAATCAACCGGCTCCAGGCTGAAATGGGCGGCGTTTCTACGGAGACTACCCAGGCCGTAAGTGCTTTTGACCGGCTGAGTCAAAAGATCTCTCAGCAGGAGAGCGACCTCAAGGGGTTGAAGCAAGCCTATAGCAATACCGTATTAGAGTTTGGCGACGGATCGTCCGAGGCAAAACAATTCGCTTCGCAGATCGAAAGGCTGTCCACGGAACTGAAACAGAGTCGGAGCGCCATGCAGGACGCCGCTGACGCGGCGGACAAGTTGGACCGGTCTCTGGATGATGCTGGAAACGAAGCAAAAGAGGCCAGCAGCGCTTTTGGGGATGTATTCTCCGCGGATATGCTCTCCGACGGGATTCAGTCTGTCGTTAGCGGCATTGCAGACCTTGTGGAGTCTACCTCTGAGTACCGTCGTATTATGGCATCTCTGGAAGTGTCCAGTCAGAAAGCGGGGTACACTGCCGAACAGACAGCGCAGAGTTACCAGCAATTTTACTCTGTTCTTGGGGATGAGCAGTCCAGCGCAACGGCTCTGTCCAACCTACAGGCGTTAGGTCTTTCGCAAGAGGACCTAAGCAAGATGATCGACGGAACCATTGGCGCTTGGGCGACCTATGGAGACTCTATTCCAATAGACTCCTTGGCCGAGGCCGTAAATGAGACAATTAGGACGTCCAAGGTAACTGGGACATTTGCCGATGTGCTCAATTGGGCGGGCACCAGTGAGGATGAGTTTAACAAATCCTTGGAAAGCGCAAACAGCGAAACAGAACGGGCCAACCTGGTTCTGAAAGAGTTGTCCAGACAGGGCCTTGTTTCCGCGGCAGAAGAATGGAGAAATACTAACTCTGCAATCGTAGAGACCAACAAAGCGTCTAGCGATCTAAACGACGCCTTGGCGCGAGCGGGAGACGCCCTGTCGCCTATGGTGGCAAAGGTGAAAGAATTTGCGGCCAACCTGATAAACGGTTTCCTGGATATTGCAGAGAGCAGTGATATCGCTATCCCTGCCATTGCGGGTGTTGCTACCGCAATCGGCGTTCTTGCTGCTGCCTCGGTTGTGTCCAAAATTGGACAACTGGTTTCCAGTCTGGGCCTTCTCGCGACGCTTGCAAATCCGTTTGTTCTGCTGGGTGCGGCGGCAGCCGGTGTTGCGGCGGCGATTGTTACACTCTGTAACAGTGAGGGAGAATATGTAGACTATTCCGAACAGTTTGCAACCAGAATCCAGGAAACGACAGATCAGGTGAACGCTCATGCGGACGCATACGACAATCTGTTAGAATCTGCCGGAGCGTCCATTGAGACGATGCAGACAGAAATGGGCCTTGTTGAGCAGTATGTTACTGAGCTCGAAAAAATAACAGATGCTAACGGGAAAGTCAAGGAAGGGTACGAAGAGCGAGCCGCATACCTCGCTGATTACATCAATAGCAAGGTCCCTGGGGCGGTAGAGGCATCCGGGGAAGAGGCGGACGCAGTCTACAAAGTCTCGGATGCCATTGAAGAATTGATCTGGCAAAGGCAAAAAGAGGCAACCCTAAACGCCCTGCAACCTGCATATGAAGAAGCCTTGTTAAATCAGCGGCAAGCGCTTACGGACTATACTCAGGCTATGCGTGATCACAACGTTGCACAGGAGAGAGTGAACAAACTCCAAGAGGTTTTGAATCAAACCACAAGTGCGACAGATTATTCCAGGGTCAACCATGAACTGATGGAGGCAAAGGACGCTTTAAATCAGACATCTGAAACGCTTCGAACTGCGGAGAGTACATGGAAAGACCAAAATAATGTCATGGAGGCGTACAACGAAGCAGCGTCCGCAACCATTGGGGAAACTGATAAATTAAATCATGCGCTCGCAATAACGTCTGATACTTTGGTACAGTCCACCGGGGATAACAGCCAAGCTATACTTGATAATATCGCTAAGATTCAGTCTGATTATCAGTATATGGTCATGTTAGCCGCCGAAAGTTGGGACTCCATGTCTGAAACCCAGCGGCAGGGGATACTCAACGCAATTGACCAACAAAGGGGCCTGCTGGACGAACAAGTGAACATCGCCCGGGAATCCGGAATTCAAATTCCGGCAGAAATGGGAGTGGGCATGAACGAAGGAGCATATCAACTGACTGGCGCAACCCAGCAACTATACCTTCAGTTGATGCAAGAGCTAATGCCTGGCGTCGATGTTACTCAGATCGGTGATGCGTGGGATTTTATGCTTGCGAATGGCCTGATTTCAAGTTCCGGTCAAGTCAACATGTCTGCCGCAGCTGTAGCGGACGGCGCAGAAGCCACCATGCAGATGGAAATTAGTGATGGGGAAACCACTCAATCTGGTGTAATTGGCGGAACCGGCTTCGGAGATGGTCTCGGCAGTACTGCTCCATACGTCAACGAAAAGGCTGCCGGAATCGTTAACGGGGGGAAAGCAACAATGGATTCTGCGGTTTCCAGTGCCGGTTTCCCTGACCCTGGACAGGATTCCGGATATGGTTACGCAAGTGGACTCGATGCCTCTCAACCAACGGTAGAGAAATCTTGGGTAAACCTTATCTTCGGTGGAAAAAGCGCTGCTTACTCTGCGGTCGGGTCAGCCGACTTCCCTGGCGTAGGGGCTGAGGGAACTAACGAAGTTGCGAGCGGCGTAGATTCCACTGTCGATGTCGTGAATAACGCATTGATCGAAATGATAAACACCGCAAGAAGCATCGGATATCAAATGGTTCGAGATTTCACTGTTATAGGTTACGCTATTAACGACGCAATCGCTGGAGCAATCAATGTGAATGCGTTGAATGATAAGCTTCGCCGAATGGCACGCAACGCGCTTGCGGCAGCGAGAAGTGAGCTTAGGATAAACTCTCCGTCTAAGGTGTTTCGCGATAAGGTTGGCAAACCCATCACAGAAGGCATTGTGGCGGGCGTTGATTCCACGGCGGAGGACGCCGTGAAGTCAGCCAGAGGTATGGCCAATTCTGTCGCAGACGCCGCCACCATTCGGAACATTCAATCTAAGTTTGAGTACGGTGCATCCCTCGTCACTCGCCCCTCCCCCAACACCCCGTCCGCCCTGCTCCAAGCAGCGACAGCGGCGGCGCCAAGAGGGGCGGCAACCCGGGAGGTTTACCAGGTGGAGATCCCACTGGTCATCAATGGCAAGGAACTTTACAGAGCTACATTTAACGACCTTCGGGCGGCGCTGAACGGAAACGCACGCCGGACCGCGAAATCGTCTCTGATCTAAGGAGGTGCCACGTGCAAGCGAAACTGATTATCAACGGCACCGACATCTCCGGCTATTTGGCTGAGAGCGGAATCGCGCAATCTCCCATCTACCGGCAGGAGAGCAGCGTGGTCACCATGGATGGCATCGAGCACCGTAGTAACATCCGAAAGGTCCAGCTCGACGTGGAGTTCGCCCGGATGCGAGCGGAAAACGCTTATGCTATCGCCGACCTCATTGCCCAGCCATCCACGGTGACCTACCTGGACCTGGACGGAACGGAAAAAACCAAAGTGTTCTGGGTGGAGGGCCCGGAGATGACACAGGAGAAGGTGGAATCTGGGATCACCTGGGTGGAGGGCGGTTCCATGACTCTGGTAGAGAGGTGATACCATGCACACGACCAGCGACCTTTACAACCAGATTTTCTCCGATCCAGGGCACTGGACAGAACTGAAATTGGAAATCGCCGGGCAGGAGTATACCCAGCAAAACATTGTCTCATTGTCCATCTCTGGTGGGCTGTTCGACACTCCTGGAATCGGGAACGTAAATGCCAGGCAGATCGACATGGAGATCGTTCCAATCGGGACCATCCCGAGGCAGGCGCAAATTCAGGTGTTCGTCCGGGTGTGCGTCGGGGAGCAGGCCAGCGAATGGATTCCAAAGGGCGTGTTCTTTTTCTCCACGCGGGAACTGGATAAGGTATCCGGCATCCTCACGGTAACTGGCTACGACGCCATGCTCAAGGCGGAAAACGTCTGGCTCAACGAGGATTATGTGTATGATAACTGGCCCATGCCCCAGGAAACTGCTGTGGCGGACATTGCCCAACGCATGGGCGTTTCTGTGGATCCACGCACGGTTCTCTCCGACGATTTCCCCGTTGAGTACCCCGTGGACGAAGAAGGGGACCTCACCATGCGGGAGGCGCTGTCCTTCATCGCCGTTTCCGACGCGGGCAACTGGATCATCACCGATGAGGGAAAGCTGCGGTTGATCCGGTTTGGAGATATCCCAGAGCAAGCGGGTTACCTGGTGACGGAGTACGGCCAGCCCATCCAGTTTGCGGGGGAGGTGTTGATCCTTGTCTGATTCTATTTTTCTGGGATCCCGAGCGGGAAGCCTGGATATCGGGGACATCCCGTCCAACATCTCTCGCGTGAATCTCAGCGTAGACAGCGAAACCTATTACACCGCAGGGAATGACACGGGGCGAACGCTGGAGGTCACCTGCGCCTGGGCGTCTCAGGCTATGGCAAACTCCATCCTTGCCGCTGTGCAGAACGTGGAATACCAGCCATACACCGCAGGGGAGGCCCTGATAGACCCGGCCGCAGAAATCGGAGACGGCGTTATTGTTGGCGGGATCTATTCCGTTATCGCCAATGACAACATGTCGTTTTCCCGCTTATATAACTCCGAGATATCCGCGCCGGACCTGGACGAAGTGGACGATGAGTATCCTTATGAATCCCTAGAGCGCCGGCAGTACGACCGAGAGCTGGCCAGAACGCGGTCCCTGATATCCAAGTCCTCTAGCGAAATCCTCCTACAGGTTGAGGGGATAGCAAAAGATTTAGAAGGTCAGATATCCAGCATTTCCGTGAAATTGGATTCTATCACGCTTTCAGTATCCAACGGGTCAACATCGTCTACCATCGAGTTGAAAGCTGGAGAGACCACGATTTCCAGTGAAACCATCCAGATGGATGGCCTCGTTACGTTTACCGGCTTGTCCTCCGGTACAACTACCATCAATGGGGCCTGTATCAAAACCGGACAGATTGACGCGGACCGCCTGAATCTCACGGGGGCCATTACATTTTCCGACCTGTCCAGCTCCGTCCAGGGTGATATCAACGACGCGCAGAGCACGGCGAACAGCGCGTATAGCTTGGCCAACGCGGCCAACAACACCGCAAATAACGCCGAGGATAAAGTAGAGGCGTGGAGCTACCGGGGCACCACATACATTGACGGCTCAAAAATCCAAACCGGAACCGTGGAGGCATCCATACTGCGCGGCGGAACGGTGGAACTGTTGGCGTCGGGAGGGAGCACGGTCGGCTCCATCGAAATCACATCCACGACCACCGGCGTCGGTCTGGAATTCGTTACGAACCGTGGCGGTATGCGCATGACATCTGCCGGTAACTGGTGGGTGGATACCACAAACTGCTCGTTTGGCACAACGTCCACTGGCCGGTTTTCGTTCAGCGACTCCCCGACGCCCAGTTCCGATGGGTCTGTAACCCTCGGGCGCAGCACAGTTCGGTGGGGGGATGTGTATTCCGTCAACGCGGCTATAAACACGTCCGACCTCAACTTCAAAAAAGACGTGGAATACGGGCTGGACCGCTTCCTTTCTGTGTTCGACGCGCTGCGTCCGGTTTCGTTCAAGTTCGTCGACGGGCAAAGCGACCGTACCCACATGGGGATTATTGCACAGGACCTTGAGAAGACCCTCTCGGAGTTGAACATCCCAACGAAAGACTTCGCGGCGTTCATTAAATCCTGGGGGACCGATGAAGAAACCAAAGAGAGCGGATACCGATACGCAATCCGATACGGCGAATTCATCCCGTTGCTGATCTATCAAGTCCAGAAAATAAAGGAAGCCCTAAAGGACAAAGGAGTGATTTCATGACGAAGGTTCAGGAATATTTAGACCAGGCGTTTAAATACATCTCCGCCATTCCCGTATCTGGGGAACAGGTGGAGATCATGGCGCGGGCCAGGGAATTGCTCCGGATGGCCTATGCTGAGGCCGGAAAGGACGCAGCGGAGGTGAAAGAGGATGGCTAATGTACCAAAGGCGATTACCGACTTGCCGGTAGCCTCTGCCATGGGGGACGATGATCTGCTCGTTGTCTCCCAAAATGCAACCACATCCAGCATCAAAGGGGCGCTTATCAAGGGGTACGCCCAAAATGCAGTTGCGTCTCAGGTAACAGCCGCCCAAACCGCAGCGAACCAGGCCAGCCAATCCGCCACCCAGGCGGAGGCAGCCAGACAGGGCGCAGCGGCGGCACAGACCGCGGCGGAAAACGCACAGGACGCAGCGGAAACGGCGAGGGACCAATCCGTTGCCGCTGCCGGCACCATCGGCGACTCTGTGGAGCAGGCGCAGACAGCAGCGGGGCAGGCATCCAGTGCTAAAGATGCTGCTGTTGCTGCCCAGACCGCCGCAGAGACCGCGAAAACAGCAGCCGAAACTGCCAGCGGGCAGGCCCAAACGGCAGCCACCCAGGCCGCTGGGAGTGCTACCGCTGCGCAAACTGCGGCGACCCAGGCAGGCGACGCAAAGACAGATGCCGAGACCGCCCGCAATGAGGCGGAGACATCCGCGTCCTCCGCTGCGAATTCCGCCTCCGATGCCGAGCGCGCGGCCGCAGAGGCAGAACAGGCGAAGACCTACATCGAAAATATGAACATGGAAGGGGAGACGCTCCCGGCGGGATCCTCCGTTACCGTGACCAAAACCACCTCTCCCGAGGGGAACTTACTGTTTGTGATTGGGGTGCCTCAGGGGATCCAGGGCGACAAGGGCGACACCGGCGAAACTGGCGCAACTGGTCCCCAGGGCGTGAGCGTCACCAACGCAACCGTAAACGAGGACGGCGACCTGGTGATTACCCTCTCTGCCGGGGAACCCATCAATGCAGGCTCCGTCATCGGCCCCCAGGGCGAACAGGGTGAGGTTGGCCCGACTGGCGCAAGCGTTGACCACATCGAGCGCACGTCAGGCACCGGCGCGCCTGGCACCACAGATACCTATACCGTATACCTCACTGACGGGCAGACCGGCGGTACGTTCCAGGTCTATAACGGCCAGAACGGGACAGGTACAGGCGATTTCATGGCGTCCGGTATCGTCCCGATGACCGGGAACCTACAGATGGGGAACAACCGAATTACGGGGCTTGCCGACGGCACAGCTGATACGGATGCCGTCACAGTATCGCAGATGCGAGCGGAAATAGCGGCACTCAAGGCAGAAATTGTGGCGATGAATCTATTCATTGTCCAAAGCGAGGGAGGCTCTACCTAATGTTCAAATTGTTCGCGAAGAAAAATGTCCTGGAAATCCTCCAGAAAGAGATGGTAACCTCCGGGTCTGTCAATGTCTATCCCGTCCAGTTTGTCTTTGACAACGAGTGGAACGGCCTGCAACGGACTGCCGTGTTTTGGGCTGGTAACTATCGTGTCTCCGTTCTGCTGGACAGCACAGGCATGTGTACTATCCCGTGGGAGGTCATGCAGACCAAAGGGCAGTACCTCTATGCCGGAGTATACGGGACGAAAGACGGAGAGATTGTCCTTCCGACCATGTCCGCAAATCTTGGGCAAATCTATCAGGGCACGGAGCCTGGAGAGAGCGCCCAACCTCCCACTCCGTCTGTCTATGAGCAGTTACTTGCCGATATCGGCAATCTCGATGAATTAGACACACAGACTAAGGCGTCACTGGTTGCAGCTATCAACGAGGTATATGCGACTGGAGGCGGCGGAGGGACCGGTAACGTATCGTCCCCCGAAATCTCGACCATCCGTGTCATGGACCAAGCAGACTATGCAGATCTGGATAATCCGGACGAAAACACGTTGTATCTGCTGAGGGGGTGAGGTAGGTGGTCTACAATGGCAAGGATCCGATCACCTCCCTCATGGTCGGGCAGATGGGAATCAAGACCGCAAAGGTCGGCAGCACGACCATCTACAACCGCCCCGGAAGCTACGTATACATCAAACTTGAAAAATCAAAGAACAAAGGAGACTGAGTAACATGGCATCTTATTTCAACCTTACCCTGGACACCACCGCCCCTGCTGGCCTGTCTATCACCCTGAATGACAGTGACATCTATACCACTACGGCTACTGTCACCCTGGCGGTAGCGCTGAGCGATGAAGAGACCACCGGATATCAAATGAAGGTCTGGGGCACCGCAGAAGCTACCGAGGAGAAGAACGCAACCTGGGAGACCTATCAGGCGTCCAGCTCCATCACCCTGCCCACCGGCGACGGCCTCAAGACTGTGTATGTCAAGGTCCGCGATGCCGTGGGCAACGAAACCACCGCTGCCTCTGACACCATCACTCTGGACACCTCCGTGCCCACCGTCTCTGTCACCGGCCCCGACAAGTCCGTCATTTCCGAGGTTGAAGGCTTCAACACCGCAATCATCAACTTCATGTCCGACGTTGTCTTCGAGGAGTACAAGGTATGCGTTGTCGCTTCCTCCTCCGCCACCCAGTCCGACGGCACTGTCATCCCCACCACCGCCGGGTCCACCAACACCAGCGGGTCTGATGGTGGCTATGAAGCAGAGACCAACATCCAGGTTACCATCAAGGGCACCGACCTGGAAACCGCTTCCTCCGGCGATGGTGTCAAGATCGTCAAGGTCTTCGTCCGCAACGCCGCCGGTACCTGGAGCGTGGCCTGATGTCCGCCCCGAATCTGGTCTTCTCCGTTTCCGGGACGCAAATCTCGGATGAGTCCGGGTTCAACTACATCTCCGTCAAATTCTCCGCTGACGAGCCGTACCAGGCATTTGAGTGCCGTGCGACCAAGCTCGGAGAGGATTGGGGGCTGGGAAAGGGCGTCCTTGTGGCGTCCTTCTCCCAGACCCCGGCGAGGACACCCCGGACGTTTGAGGTTTACGATGCAGACCTCGTTAATGGAGACGGAGACTATCGCATCTCCCTCTACGCACAGGGAATGGACGGCAGTTGGAATGACAACTGGGGATTCATTCCGAGCGGACAGACAGACACAATGCTGACAGCCGATGGGCTGGAATATCTCGTAATGAGGTGATTACATGGCATATAACAGTGCATATACCGGCCCTCAGGTTGACGCAGCCGTCGGGGCCGTACAGAACAAAGAATCCACATGGGACGGAAAGCAAGACAAACTGACCGGCCAGTCCGGGCAAGTCGTGGGGTTCGATGCAGATGGCAATGCCGTTGCCCAGATGCCGCCCGAGACAGGCGATGTTAAGGCGGACGGCTCCGTCCCCATGACCGGCGACCTTAACATGGGTGGTCACCGTATTACCAATGTCAGTGCGCCCACTCAGCCGACCGACGCCGTTCGACAGTCTGACCTCAAGGCAGTATCCGACGAAGTAGACGGGATTATTTCCGGTGCTACGCCAATCACTCTCCCTCCCGCAACCACCACCAAAATCGGCGGGGTAATTGTTGGGGATGGTATTGAGGTAGCGGCGGACGGTACTATCTCTACTAACCCTGTTCCGGCTGGCGGCACCACCGGCCAAGTCCTAACCAAAACCTCCACAGGCGAGGAATGGTCCGACGCCCCAAGCGGGTTACCTGAAGGGGGCACTGAGGGACAGATCCTGGCGAAGACATCATCTGGAGCTGCGTGGGTGGATGCACCTGAAAGCGGCCTCACCCAAGAGCAAGCGGATGGAAGGTATTTGCAGTTGACGGGGGGGACACTTACAGGGGACCTAACCCTATCTGCCAATGGTGGAAGAACTACAATATCTCCTCGAGATAAAAAAGATGTTCTTATTACAGGTCGCTATTTATTTTTTGGGGAAGATACCAGTGCGGTTGGCAGATACGATTATAAGGTTCTCACAGTAGGGGACTATAAAGAAGAATTTTCTCCAACCCCCGTCCCCGTCACCCTCACTACCTCCGGCTGGTCCTCTAACACCCAGACCGTCACAGTCCCCGGTGTTGTTGCATCTGAGACCGCACAACTCATCACGCCAATTCCTGCCGATGCCTCCCGGTCTGCGTATTATGAGGCCGGGATCATGTGTACTGGGCAGGCTGCAAACAGTCTGACATTCACCTGCCAGACTGTCCCTACAAGCAATCTGACCGTGTATGTCGTTATTCAACCGCTGAGCTGATAGGAGGTGCGTTATGATTCAGAATCCTAGTGTTTTGGATAGCGGGAGTGTGGAAACAGCAACGATACAGGTGGATGTAGACAGGCTCTCATCCCTTGGTCATGGTATTTATTACATCTCTCCGGATGGCACTTCATCCTTTAAAGATTTTACAACTGCCCCTTTTTCGATACAGGTTAAAAACGGTTCCTTTGTTTTACCTGCTGTGCCTTTTGATATGGATCAACAATATTTGAGCGGCGGATTGTCTGTAATACAAGGCACGGAAGCTTATTCAAATATTACTGGCCAGCTACAGTACCTAATTTACGTTTATGGTAACGGAGCCATAAGCGGGCCTACCTGATTTAACACCCCATGGACTACATCATGTATCTACTCGGCATTGTGTTTGGTAGCTCCGGCCTATCCGCCATCATCGTAGCAATCCTCAACCACCACTGGGCTAAGAAAAGAGGGACATCCACAAAGCTGGATGCCCTCTGCGAGGCCCAAAAAGTTCTCATGATTGATAGGGTTCGATGGCTGGGCGAATCCTACATAATCCGGGGGTATATCACTCTGGATGAAAAAGAAAGTCTAGCCGAAATGTACGAGGCATATAAACGCCTGGGCGGGAACGGGCACCTAAAAACCGTTATGGAGGAAGTGCATCGCCTCCCCGTCCGAGAGAAAGGAGCTGATGATAAATGAGCGAGAAATGGAAACTGTGGTGGAAGGCCGCCGGAGTCCGGGCTGTGAAAACCATTGCCCAAACCTGCATCGCCACCATCGGAGCATCCGCCCTGTTGAGTGATGTGAACTGGATTACCGTGCTCTCCACCGCCGTCCTGGCCGGTGTGCTATCCCTGCTGACTTCTGTTGCGGGGTTGCCGGAAGTGAAGGCAGAAAGTGAAATCTCAAGCGGAAAGTGAAGAAGGAAGTGAAGATCTGTGAGTAATAGTAAATTGGTGAGCTACACCAAACTCAGCCCTAACCATTCCGGCAGGCGAAACCATGTGATCGACACCGTTTCCATTCACTGTATGGCTGGCAACGCCTCTGTGGAGACTTGCGGCGACCTGTTTGCCAACCCGGCCAGAAAGGCATCCAGCAACTACGGGATCGGCAGCGACGGCAGAATCGCCCTGTATGTGGATGAGGCCAACCGGTCCTGGTGCACCTCCAGTGCATCAAATGACCACCGAGCAATCACTATTGAGGTTGCCAATAATGGCGGTTCCCCTGACTGGCCCGTATCCGCCCAGGCATACGAGGCCTTGATTAAGCTGCTTGTGGACATCTGCCAGCGCAACCCCGGTATTGGGCGACTGAGATGGCAAGGAGACAAGTCCCTGATCGGCAAGGTTAACCGGCAGAACATGACGGTGCACCGGTGGTTTGCTGCCAAAGCGTGCCCCGGGGATTACCTGTACAACCGACACGGCCAAATCGCCGCAGAGGTCAACCGCCGCCTTGACGCGGCAGAAAACGATATGGAGGATGACGATATGGATATCAACAAGATGCTGTCCGAGATGACCAACGAACAGGCCTACGAACTGGTAAAGAAGGCCGAGATCCATGCGGCAACCCTGCCGGATGATGATTGGTCCAAGAAGGAAGGTTGGTGGGAAAAGGCACAGGAGGCCGGCGTCTCCGATGGTTCCTCTCCCGTCCGCCACATGAAGCGCAACGAGGTTGTGGCCATCCTCGGCAGACTGGGGTTGCTCAAATGACCATCCACAACCCCGACAACATTCCCGAGGAAATTGTCCAGGCAGCCATCGCCATGATGGAGCAGGAGGAGGGGCGTCGTGTGGTGGAAATCTCCATCCGCCGCACTGAGAACCCCGATGAATATGGGATCACCCCCGTTTTCGAGAAAGTGCCGTTCCAGCGCATCCGCCGGATCACCGGTTACCTGGTGGGAGACCTGGGCCGCTTCAACGACGCCAAGCGTGCGGAGGTGGAGGACCGGGTGAAGCACGGGATGTAAAAAAAGAGGCCCCACCAGGCCTCTTTTCCGTGTATGCAATAGGTATGCAATAGCCAATTTTTTCGAAAATCAATTTGAAAAGGAGAGTAACAAAAAAGTTCCGAAAACCACCTGTTTAGGTTAGTTTTCGGAACTTTTGGTCCGAGTGTTGAGATTCGAACTCAAGGCCTCTTGAACCCCATTCAAGCGCGATACCAAACTTCGCCACACCCGGGTGCCGTCTCAAACAGCTTAATCATAATATCATGGGGTGCAAAAAAATGCAAGGCTTTTTTTCAAAAGAACGAGAAAAAACTGCACAAACCGAAATGTTATGATTTGGTTAAATCATACAATCTCCGGGAAAATGAGCCCTTGGGCCACGATTTGGGACCAGGTTTCCAGGGCGGGGTAGGCTTCCCGCAGGTCCTCCGGGGCCACCCAGCTGCCGGACATCTTTCCGGTCTCCCGAACGGTGACCTCTCCGTCGGTCTCCAGCAGGTAGACCAGGGCGGTGTGGTAATCGCTGACCCCGCCGGTGGTCTCGTTGATGAGGCCCACACAGGTGAGGGCGGTGAGGTGGGGGAGGATGACCTCCTCGGCCAGCTCCCGGCGCAGGCCGGCCTCGATGGGGTCGGCGGCGCTCTCCTCGGTGGGGTTGATGTGGCCCCCCAGCCCCAGGGAGAGCTTATCGTGGAGGCGGGCCTCGGTCTGCCCCTTCAGCCGGCGGAGGAGGAAGTATTCCCCGCCCCGGCGGAGAATGGCGTAGGGGATGATCTGCCGCACCGTGGCGTCATATTCCGCCTGCTGCCGGGGGAGAAAGGTATGGTGGTCCAGAATGAATTGGCGGAGGTCGTCCAGATGGTCGGTGACCCACACCTGCCCGCCCAGGTTGGCTTCCAGCGCCTGGCGGTTTACCACAAGAACCTGTTCCATAGTGTGCACCTGCTTTCCAATGGTTTTCTTTTCGTATCGCAGCGTTTTCCCGGGAAGGGAAGTTAGCGCCGGTCCAGTTCCCGCTCCGGGAAGACGAAGATGAACAGGAGGGAGCTCACCAAGAGCAGGAAGGGATAGAAGAGGTAGGGGATGATCTGAAACGCGGACAGGGAGAACCCCAGCTCACTGGCCGCCGACAGAGCCACCAGCATCTGGGCCCCGTAGGGGAGGATCCCCTGGAAGATGCAGGAGAAGGTGTCTAGCAGTGAGGCGGCCTTGCGGGCGGAGATGCCATAATCCTGGGCCATCTCCTTGGCGATGGGGTTGGCCATCACGATGGCCACGGTGTTGTTGGCGGTGGCCACGTCCATGGCGCCCACCAGCAGGCCCATCCCCAGCTGGCCGCCCTTTCGGCCGCGGAACACCTTCTTCACCCCGTAGAGCAGGGCGTCAAACCCGCCGTAGGCCCGGATCAGGGCGCCCATGGCGGAGACCAGAATGGCCACCATGGCGGTCTCATACATCCCGGCTGCGCCGCTGCCCATGTTGGCCAGCAGATCGGTGGGGGCTGTGGCGCCTGTGGCCAGCATGATGAAGGACCCGGAGACGATGCCCATCACCAGCACCAGAAAGACATTAAACCCCAGAATGCCCCCCACCAGCACCAGAAGGTAGGGGAGGATTTGGATGAGACTGTACTCCTCCACCACAGGCTGCACCCCTGACTGCCCGGCAGAGCAGAGGAGGAGCAGCCCCAAGGTAACCAGGGCAGCCGGCAGGGCGATGGCGAAGTTCACCCGAAACTTGTCCTTCATGGGGCAGCCTTGGCCGTTGCAGGCGGCGATGGTGGTATCGGAGATAAAGGAGAGGTTATCCCCAAACATCCCGCCGCCCAGCACGGCGGCCACGCACATGGCAGGGGAAAAGCCGGAGGCCCCAGCCACGGAAAGGGCAATGGGGGTGATGAGGGTGATGGTTCCCACCGAGGTGCCCATGGCCAGGGAGACAAAGCAGCTCACCACGAAAAGAACGGCTACGGCAAACTGGGGCGGGATGATGGACAGAAGAAAGTAGGCCACGCTGTCTGCGCTGCTCCGGCCCACCACCCCCACAAACAGGCCGGCGGTCAGGAAGATGAGAACCATGATAATGATATTCTTATCGCCCACGCCTTTGCCCATGAGGGTCAGCTTTTCCTCCAAGGGAAGGGCTCGGTTCTGGCAGCAAGCCACAAAGAGGGCGATGAGAAAGACCACCACAATGGGGATGCTGTAAAACCCCATGGGAATCTTCAGCCCGTACTCAAAGAGAAACCCCAGCCCCAGGTAGAGCACCAGAAACACCCCGATGGGGAGCAGTGCCTTGACATTTCCTTTCTTCATAGGTGGAAACCTCCTGCATATCGTGTCACGTATCCTACTCTACCCAAAAGGAAGTGCCCTTGTCAAGGGGAAGAAGAGGGCTGGGCCCAACCTCCCTGCTTGGGCAGAGAGAAACAGAAAAAGGAGTCGGAAAAAACCGCATTTTATGCTTGCATTTTCTGGCCCCACCTGGTAAAATATATCGCGATCTATGGAAATAAGGGTGGTCCTCTGGGGCGCCGTCCAAGGGAGACGGGGAAAAACGCCTCACGAACGCCTGATAACAGGAGGAAAACAGATCATGAATCTCATGCAGAACTTTGTTGAGAAGAACATGCCTGAAAAGGCAGCCCCCGACGTCACCGTGGGCGACACCGTCCGTGTCCACCTGCGGGTCAAGGAAGGCAACCGGGAGAGAATCCAGGTCTTCGAGGGTACCGTCATTGCCAAGAAGCACGGCGGCATCAACGAGACCTTCACCGTCCGCCGCATCTCCTATGGCGTCGGCGTGGAAAAGGTGTTCCCCCTCTACAGCCCCGTCATTGAAAAGGTGGAGACCGTCCGCAAAGGTAAGGTCCGCCGGGCCAAGCTGTACTATCTGCGTGACCGCGTGGGTAAGGCAGCCAAGGTCAAGGAAAAGCTGTAATCTCCGCGAGAGTTCAAAAAAGGGAGCGCGCTGGCGCTCCCTTTTTTGTGGAAAAGGCTTTTCAGACCAGGAAATCTCGTGTATACTATCTTAGTTATGGAATTTGCTATGGGCCGCCCCCAACAGGGCGGCAGGGAAGGAGGGAAGGCCCTGTGAACATTCAATGGTACCCCGGCCACATGACCAAGACCCGGCGGATGATCGGGGAGAACCTGAAGTTTGTGGATGTGGTGGCGGAGATCATCGACGCCCGCATCCCCATCGCCAGCCGCAACCCGGACATTGACGATCTGGTGGGGACCAAGCCCCGGGTGGTGGTCCTCAACCGGGCCGACCAGGCAGACCCTGCCGCTACCAAACTCTGGGAGGCGCATTTCCGCGCCCAGGGGATGGCCGTGCTCACCTGCGATGCCCACAGCGGCGCAGGGGTGAAGCAGTTCTCCCCGGTGATGCGGGGGGCGCTCAAGGAGCAGATCGCCAAATGGCGGGAAAAGGGCCAGGTAGGCCGCCCGGTCCGGGCCATGGTGGTGGGCATCCCCAACGTGGGCAAGTCCACCTTTATCAATAAGGTAGCCAAGAAAAAGTCCGCCAAGGCCTCGGACCGCCCTGGCGTCACCCGAGGCAAGCAGTGGATCACCGTGGACCAGGGGCTGGAGCTGCTGGACACCCCCGGCATCCTCTGGCCCAAGTTTGAGGACGAGACCATCGGCCTTCACCTGGCCTTCACCGGCGCGGTGCGGGACGCCATCATGGACGTGGAGACCCTGGCCTGCCACCTCATGGAGCTGCTGGCCCAGCGCAAGCCGGAGGCCCTCACCGCCCGGTTTAAGATCGTCCCAGAGGCCGGCATGTCCGGCTGGGACCTGCTGGAGGCTGGCGGGCGAAAGCGGGGCTTTCTCATCTCCGGCGGTGAGGTGGACTTAGAGCGCATGGCCAACATCCTCCTGGACGAGTTCCGGGGGGGCAAGCTGGGCCGGATTACCCTGGAACTGCCCCAGGACCTGGAAGGGGAGACCGACCATGGCGGAACGCCCTGACCTGTGGCAGCTGGAAAGCGACCTCCACGCCCAGGGGTACGGCACCCTCTGCGGGGTGGACGAGGCCGGGGCTGGCCCCCTGGCCGGCCGGGTCTATGCCGCCGCGGTGATCCTGCCCCAGGGGTGGGACCACCCCTACCTCAACGACTCCAAACGGGTGACGCCCCGCCGGCGGGACCTGCTCTACGAGGCCATCACCCAGGAGGCCCTGGCCTGGTCCGTGGCTTGGGCAGAGCCGGAGGAGATCGACGCCATCAACATCCTCCAGGCCCGGATGCTGGCCATGGAGCGGGCCATCCAAGGCCTGTCCATCCCCCCGGACCTGGCCCTCATCGACGGCAACCGGTCCCAGGGCATCACCACCCCCAACCAGACGGTGGTGAAGGGGGACAGTAAGAGCGCCTCCATCGCCGCTGCCTCCATCCTGGCCAAGGTGTGCCGGGACCGGCACATGGTGGAGATGGACCGGCAGTACCCCCAGTATGGCTTTGCCCAGCACAAGGGGTACCCCACCAAGCTCCATTACGAGCGGCTGCGCCAGTACGGCCCCTGTCCCATCCACCGCAAGACCTTCCTCACAAAGCTGTGAGGGGGGGCGACCGGTCCGGCCTGGGCCTGTGGGGGGAGGAACAGGCAGCCCGCTATCTAGAATCCCAGGGGTACCAGGTGACCGCTTCCCGCTACCGCTGCCGGGAGGGGGAACTGGACCTGGTGGCGGAGGGGAAGGGCTACCTGTGCTTTGTGGAGGTCAAGCTCCGCAAGGACCATCACCTGGCCCAGGCCAGGGAATTCGTCACCCCCGCCAAGCAGCGGAAGGTGCGCATTGCCGCCCAATACTACCTGCTGGATCACCCCACCCAGCTGCAGCCCCGCTTTGACGTCATCGAAGTCTACGCCCCCCAGGGCAGGGACACGGCCCAGCCGGAGATCTGCCACTGGGAGAACGCGTTTTAACCCGTTTTTGTATCATTTCCAAGGGGCTCTCTCCCCGGTTGGAGGGGAGAGGCCAGACTATTCAAAGGTGTGTGAATCCCATGAACTATGTCAGCACAAGAAACCGCAACATTGCCCTCACCGCCAGCCAGGCCATCTCCCAGGGGCTGGCCCGGGACGGGGGGCTGCTTACCCCTGAGGTCCTGCCCAAGCTCACCCCTGAGATGCTGGAGGACCTGCGGGGCAAGTCCTACAGCCAGCGGGCGGTGGCCGTGATGAAGCTCTTCCTGGAGGATTTCTCGGAGGAGGAGCTCACCGCTTACACCCAGGCCGGCTATGGGGAGGGGAAGTTTGACGATCCCCAGGTGGCCCCCCTCCATCCCCTGAACGACAAGACGGCCTGCCTGGAGCTGTGGCACGGCCCCACGTCGGCCTTTAAGGACATGGCCCTGCAGATCCTGCCCCACCTCCTCTCCGCCTCCCTGGTGAAGACCCAGGAGGACAAGACGGTGTGCATCCTGGTGGCCACCTCCGGCGACACCGGCAAGGCCGCCCTGGAGGGCTTTAAGGACGTGGACCGGACCAAGATCCTGGTCTTCTACCCCAAGGACGGGGTGTCCGCCGTCCAGGCCCTGCAGATGCAGACCCAGCAGGGGGGCAACGTGGGGGTGTGCGCCGTCCACGGCAACTTTGACGATGCCCAGACGGGGGTCAAGATCCTGTTCTCCGACGAGAAGCTCCGGGGGGATCTGGCAGAGCGGGGATACTTCCTCTCCTCCGCCAACTCCATCAACTGGGGCCGGATCCTGCCCCAGCTGGTCTATTACATCTCCGCCTACTGCGACCTGCTCAACCAGGGGAAGATCCAGATGGGGGAGAAGGTCAACTACTGCGTGCCCACCGGGAACTTCGGCAACATCCTGGCCTGCTGGTACGCCGGCCAGATGGGCCTGCCTGTGGGTAAGCTGATCTGCGCCTCCAACAGCAACAACGTCCTTACGGACTTCCTGGCCACCGGTACCTATAACCGGAACCGGCCCTTCCACACCACCATGTCTCCCTCGATGGACATTCTGGTCTCCAGCAACTTGGAGCGGCTCCTGTTCGCCCTCTCTGGGCAGGACGACCAGGCCGTGGCCGGGTACATGAAGCAGCTGAACGAGACGGGGAAGTACACCGTCTCCGAGGCCATCCAGGCCCGCCTCCGGGAGGACTTCTACGGCGGCTTCTGCGACGAGGCCACCACCAGCCAGACCATCGCCCAGGTGTGGAAGGACTACGGTTACCTCATCGATCCCCACACCGCCGTGGCCTACCATGTGATGGAGGACTACCGGAAGGCCACGGGGGATGACCGCACCACCGTCTTCGTCTCCACCGCCAGCCCCTTCAAGTTCTGTGACAGCGTGCTGCACAGCCTGGGGGTGGACCAGGTGGAAGAGGGCCTGGGCGCTCTGGACCAGCTGGAGAAGGTCTCCGGCCGGCCGGCCCCTGTGCCCCTGGCCTCCCTCCGGGACAAGGCCGTACGCTTCACCGAGAGCGTGGACAAGGGCCAGATGATGGACGTGGTGCTGGAGATGCTCCGCTGAGGAAAGGGGAAGGCCGTGGCACTGTATACCATCGGTGACACCCACCTGTCTCTGGGGAGCAGCAAGCCCATGGACGTGTTCGGCGGAGCCTGGGAGGGGTACGTGGACAAACTGGCCCAGGGCCTGTCCATCCTCCAGCCGGAGGACACGCTGGTCATCGCCGGGGACATCTCCTGGGGCATGAGTTTGGAGGAGGCCGAGGCGGATTTTGCCTGGCTGGATGCCCTGCCGGGGACCAAGATCCTCATGAAGGGCAACCACGACTATTGGTGGAACACGGCCTCGAAAATGAACCGCTTTTTCCAGGAGAAAGGGTTCACTACCCTGCGCATTCTCCACAACAACTGCCACCTCTACGGGGAGACCGCCCTGTGCGGGACCCGAGGGTGGTTCTACGAGGAGGACAAGCCGGGCCAGAGCCAAAAGGTGTTCCACCGGGAACTCCAGCGGCTGGAGACCTCCCTCAAAGCGGCCGGGGACCGGGAGAAGCTCTGCTTCCTCCACTACCCCCCCTGCTACACCGGCTACTGCTGCCAGCCCATTCTGGACCTGCTGACTGCCTATGGGGTGAGGGCCTGTTACTACGGCCACCTCCACGGGGCCAGCCACCGTCTGGCCCTGCAAGGAAACCGGGATGGGGTGGATTACCACCTGGTGGCGGCGGATTATCTCCGTTTTCACCCGGAAAAAATCTTAGAATAAGGAAAAAAGTCAGGAAAACCCCTGGAAATTTCCATTCGTTTCTGATAAAATACTTCATATATACTGCAATACAATGCCTTTTTGGGCTCTGCCACAAGGAAAAAAGGGCGTTTCACAGGAGGAAAAAAGGACATGAATGTCAAGAGCGTTGTCGAAAACAAAGAGAAATACGAGGTCGAGCTGACCATCGAAGTGGGTCAGGAGGAATTTGAGGCCGGCCTGGAGAAGGCCTACCGCAAGAACCGTTCCAGCATCTCGGTCCCCGGGTTCCGTAAGGGCAAGGCCCCCCGTAAGGTGATCGAGGGCATGTACGGCGCCGGGGTGTTCTATGAAGACGCCATTGAAGAACTCTATCCCCAGGCCTGTGCCCAGGCCATTGAGGAGAAGGGTCTGGATTCCGTGGCCCCTCCCCAGGTGGAAGTCACCGAAGTGGGCAAGCAGGGCTTTACCATGAAGGCTACTGTGACCGTTCGTCCCGTGATCACCCTGAAGCAGTATAAAGGCCTGGAGGCCGACAAGATCCTGCCCACCGTCACCGAGGAAGCCGTGGACCGTGAGCTCCAGCAGTACGTGGACCGCGCCACCCGTCTGGAGCCGGTGGAGCGGGCTGCCGCCATGGGGGACAGCGTGGTCATCGACTACGAGGGTACCAAGGACGGTGTGGCCTTTGACGGCGGCGCTGCCAAGGGCTATGAGCTGGCCCTGGGCTCCCATACCTTCATCCCCGGCTTCGAGGAGCAGCTGGTGGACATGAAGGCTGGGGACGAGAAGACCATCGACCTCACCTTCCCCGAGGACTATCACGCCAAGGACCTGGCTGGCCAGCCGGTGAAGTTTGCCGTGAAGTGCATCGAGGTCAAGGAGAAGAAGGTCCCCGAGATTGACGACGAGTTCGCCAAGGACGTGTCCGAGTTTGACACCCTGGCCGAGTTTAAGGACGACCTGAAGCAGAAGATCATTGACCGCAACATGGCCCAGAGCGAGGCCAGATTCCGTCAGGCTCTGCTGGGCCAGCTGTGCGACCAGGTGGACATTGAGATCCCCGAGGCCATGGTGAATGCCCAGGTGGACCGCCTGGTGGAGAGCTATGCCTCCCGTCTGGAGCAGCAGGGCATCAGCCTGGAGATGTACATGCAGTACATGGCTATGACCGCCGACAAGCTGCGGGACGACCTGAAGGAGCCCGCTGTCACCCAGATCAAGCAGCAGCTGGCTCTGGACGCCGTGGTGGCTGCAGAAGGCATCACCATCAGCGACGAGGAAGTGGACGAAGAGGTGAAGAAGGCTGCGGCCAACCTCAATGTCCCCTACGAGCAGGTGATCGAGGGCCTGGATAAGGAGCCCCTGAAGGTCGACCTGGCTCGGGACAAGGCCATGGCCCTGGTGGCTGCCGAGGGCAAGCCCCACCTGGTGGCCGCAGAGGATGACGGCGACATCAAGGTCACCGAAGTGACCAAGGACGACGTCCAGGAAGAGAGCAAAGAGGAAGCAAACGGCGAGGAAGCCCCCGCCGAGGAGAAACCCAAGAAGCGTACCACTCGGACCAAGAAGACCGAGGAGGCCGCCGGGGAAGAGGCAGAGAAGAAGCCTGCTGCCAGAAAACCCAGAGCCAAGAAGACCACCGAAGAGGGGGAGGAAGCCCCCAAGAAAACCACCACCCGCAAAAAGAAGGCCGAGGAGCCCAAGGGTGAGGAATAATTTTCCGTCAGGCGGGCATACTGTGCTCTGAATGGAAAAGGAGATCAAGCTATGAGTTTAGTGCCCTATGTAGTCGAACAAACCAACCGGGGAGAGCGGTCCTATGACATCTTCTCCCGTCTGCTCAACGACCGGATCATCTTCCTGTCCGAGGAGGTCAACGACACCACCGCCAGCCTCGTGGTGGCCCAGTTGCTGTACCTGGAGTCCCAGAACCCGGACCAGGACATTCAATTCTACATCAACAGCCCCGGCGGGTCTGTTACGGCGGGAATGGCCATTTATGACACCATGCAGTACATCAAGTGTGATGTCTCCACCATCTGCATTGGTATGGCGGCCAGCATGGGCGCCTTCCTGCTGGCTGCGGGGACCAAGGGCAAGCGCATGGCGCTGCCCAACGCGGAGATCATGATCCATCAGCCCTCTGCAGGGACCCAGGGCCAAATCACCGACATGGCGATTCACCTGAAGCGTCTGGAAGTGATCAAGCAGCGGATGAACCGTATCCTTTCGGAAAACACCGGCAAACCCCTGGATGTGGTGACAGCTGACTGTGAGCGGGACAATTTCATGTCCGCTCAAGAGGCCATGGAGTATGGCCTCATCGATAAAGTGATCGAAAAGCGCTGATCAGACCATGGAAAAAGGGGGGCGTGGGTCCCCCTTTTTCCTGCGTTAGTAAAGAGGTGAAACGACTTTGTCCAAGAACGACGAAAAGCGTGCCATCCGTTGCTCCTTCTGCGGCAAACACCAGGACCAGGTGGCCAAGATCATCGCCGGGCCTGGGGCCTACATCTGCAACGAGTGCGTCCATCTGTGCATGGACATCCTGGAGAACATGAACCCGCCAGAAGAGCAGCTGGCCAACCCCGATATGCCGGAGATCATCCCCAGCCCCAAAGAAATCAAGGCATACCTGGACGAATACGTCATCGGCCAGGACGCGGCCAAGATTGCCCTGTCCGTGGCGGTGTACAACCACTATAAGCGGATCTACTTCGGCGGTGGGGAGGACGTGGAGCTCCAGAAGAGCAACATCCTCCTCCTGGGCCCCACCGGCAGCGGTAAGACCCTGCTGGCCCAGACCCTGGCCAAGATCCTGAAGGTCCCCTTTGCCATCGCCGACGCCACCACCCTGACCGAGGCCGGCTACGTGGGTGACGACGTGGAGAACATTCTCCTCCGCCTGGTTCAGGCTGCCGACTATGACATTGAACAGGCAGAACGGGGGATCATTTACATCGACGAGATGGATAAAATCGCTCGGAAGAGTGAAAATACCTCCATCACCCGGGACGTCTCCGGGGAAGGGGTGCAGCAGGCCCTGCTGAAAATTCTGGAGGGCACTGTGGCCAACGTCCCCCCTCAGGGCGGCCGCAAGCACCCCCACCAGGAGTTCATCCAGGTGAACACCAAGAACATCCTCTTCATCTGCGGCGGCGCCTTCGACGGCGTGGAGAAGATCATCGAAAAGCGGGTGAACCAAAAGGGCATCGGCTTTGGAGCGGAAATTCTCAGCAAGTCCGAGATGGAGCAGCGCAATGTCCTGAGCCAAATCCAGCCCCATGACCTGCTGAAGTTTGGCATCATCCCTGAGTTGGTGGGCCGTCTGCCGGTGATCACGGCGCTGGAGCCCCTGCGCCGGGAGGACTTGGTGCGCATTCTCACCGAGCCTAAGAATGCCCTGGTGAAGCAGTATCAGAAGCTGCTGGAGTATGACATGGTGAAGCTGGTCTTTACCCCCGGCTCTCTGGAGGCGGTGGCCGACAAGTCCATGGAGCGGGGCATCGGTGCCCGCGGCCTGCGGGCCGTGCTGGAGGAGATCATGTCTCCTATTATGTACGACATCCCCTCGGACAGCGCCATCGTGGAGGTGGACATCACCCCCGAGAGCGTCAAGGACGGGGCAGAGCCCGTCCTGATTCGGGACCCCAACCGGCCTCCCCGGCCCCATCTGGGGGCGGCGGCCCTGCGGGCCCAGGCCGGCGGTTTGGCCCGGCAGAACGGGACTGCCTAACGGGGCGGTACCCCAAACAAGTGAAGGAAACCACAGGGCGGAGGGGGAAACTTCTCCGCCCTTTCTGCCCATACCGGCGCGGGCCGGTGTGGGCCTTTGGAAAGGAAGTGAATCGGTTTGCCTGAGGAAGAAAAGACCGAACGCAAGGAACTGCATACCATGCCCACCCTGGCCCTGCGGGGGTTGACCATCTATCCCAAGATGATGGTCCACTTCGACGTGGGGCGGGAGGCCTCCATCAAAGCCATTGAGGAGGCCATGAGCTCCAACACCTCCATTTTCCTGGTGGCCCAGAAGGACATTCGGGTGGAGGTGCCGGACCGGAACCATCTCTTTGACATTGGGACGGTCTCCACGGTGCGCCAAATCCTCCGCCTGCCCGGTAAGACCATCCGGGTCATGGTGGAAGGGGAGTACCGGGCCCGCCTCCATGACCTGGTGCAGACCGAGCCCTACCTGGTGGCCCAGGTGGAGCCGGCAGAGCATGGTCCGGCTTACGAGGGAAAGAGCAATTCCCTCCGGGCCGAGGCGGCCATCCGCCAGGCCTATGAACTCTTTGACCGCTACTGTGAGCTGTCCCCCAAGAGCGCTTCGGCGGAGATGCTCATGAACATCATGTCCAGCGAGGACCCCGGCTATATCGCCGACTTCATCGCCCAGAATGTCTCCATGCGGGTGCTGGACAAGCAGTCTATCCTGGACGAACTGCGCCCGGTGCAGCGGCTGAATAAAATCAACCGTCTGCTCCACCGGGAGGTGGAGATCCTGGAAATGGAGCAAAACATCCAGCGCCGGGTCCAGGAGAACATGACCCAGAACCAGAAGGACGCCTTCCTGCGGGAGCAGGTGCGGGTGATCCAGGAGGAACTGGGGGAGGACGGGGACAACGAGATCACCACCTACCGCCGCCAGATCATGGAGGCCAAGCTGCCGGAAGAGGTGACCAATAAGCTCCTCAAAGAGGTGACCCACCTGGAGAAGCAGCCCTTCGGCTCTGCCGAGTCCTCGGTGCTGCGCAATTACCTGGACGTGTGCCTGGAGCTGCCTTGGACCAAGACCTCCAAGGAGCGGGTGAGCGTCTCCGCTGCCCGGAAGATTCTGGACGCAGACCACTATGGCCTGGAAAAGGTGAAGGAGCGCGTCCTGGAATTCCTGGCCGTCAAGCAGCTGGCCCCGGACCTCAAGGGGCAGATTCTCTGCCTGGTGGGCCCCCCTGGCGTGGGTAAGACCTCCATCGCCATGTCGGTGGCCCGGGCCCTGAACCGAAAGCTGGCCCGGATCTCCCTGGGTGGCGTCCACGACGAGGCGGACATCCGGGGCCACCGGAAGACTTACGTGGGGGCCATGCCCGGGCGGATCATCAATGCCATCCGCCAGGCCGGCACCAAGAACCCCCTCCTCCTGCTGGACGAGATCGACAAACTGGGCAGCGACCTCCGGGGAGATCCCGCCGCCGCCCTGCTGGAGGTGCTGGACAGCGAGCAGAACAGCACCTTCCGGGACCATTTCGTGGAGCTCCCCTTCGACCTGTCCGATGTGCTCTTCGTGACCACCGCCAACACCACCTCCACCATCCCCCGGCCCCTCTTGGACCGGATGGAGGTCATTGAGCTGTCCAGCTACACCGACGAGGAGAAACTGCAGATCGCCAAGCAGCACCTGCTGCCCAAGCAGCTAAAGCGCCATGGCCTGAAGAAGAGCCAAGTGAAACTCACCGACGATGCCATCCGGGAGCTCATTGTCTCCTACACCCGGGAGTCTGGCGTCCGAGTGCTGGAGCGGGAACTGGGCGCCCTGTGCCGGAAGGTGGCCATGGGGATCGTCTCGGAGGAGTACAAGCAGGCCCATGTGACCGGAGACAACCTGGAGCAGTTCCTGGGCCCCCGGAAGTTCCACCCGGAAAAGAACGGCCTGGAAAACCAGGTAGGCCTGGTCAACGGCCTGGCCTGGACCGCCGTAGGGGGTACCCTTCTGGAGGCCGAGGCCAACGTAATCCCCGGCTCCGGCAAGGTGGAGCTCACCGGCAACCTGGGCAATGTGATGAAGGAGTCGGCCCGGGCGGCCTTCACCTATATCCGCAGCCGGGCAGTGCAGCTGGGCATTGAGGCCAACTTCTACAAGGAGAAGGACATCCACGTCCACTTCCCAGAGGGGGCCGTGCCCAAGGACGGCCCCTCCGCCGGGGTGACCATCACCACTGCCATGGTCTCTGCCCTCACAGGGATCCCCGTAAGGGGGGATGTGGCCATGACGGGGGAGGTCACCCTCCGGGGCCGGGTGCTGCCCATCGGTGGCCTGCGGGAGAAGTCCATGGCCGCCCTGCGCAACGGCATCCACACGGTGATCATCCCCAAGGACAACGAGCCCGACCTGGAGGAGATTGACCAGACCGTCCGCAGCGCCCTCCAGTTCATCCCCGTGGACCATGTGGACCAGGTGCTGGCCAATGCCCTGGAGCGGCCGCCCCTGGCCCAGCCGGACCAGGCAGGGGGCCAGGTCCCCGTGGTGAGCCCGGAGACCGGGTCCACCCACGCCACCATCCCCCAGGCCTAAAAACCTGGGACGGGAAAGGAAAGGCCATGAAACTAAACACACAGAACGCGGAGTTTATCCTCTCCGCGGCGAAATTGGCAGACTGTCCCCGGGACAGTCTGCCACAGATCGCCTTTGCCGGCCGGTCCAACGTAGGTAAGTCCTCCGTGATCAACCGCCTGCTGGGGCGGAAGAACTTCGCCCGGGTGGGCTCTGCTCCCGGCAAGACCACCCACATCAACTACTTCCGCATCGACAAGCAGGTCTACTTTGTGGACCTGCCTGGCTACGGCTACGCCAAGGTATCCAAGCAGGAGCGGGCCCGGTGGGGCAAACTCATCGAGCAGTGGTTTGCCGATACCAGCCTGCTCACCCTGGGCATCCTCTTGGTGGACCTGCGCCACAAACCCACAGCCGACGACTGCGTCATGGCCCAGTGGTTCCAGAACAGCGGAAAACCCTTTGTGGTGGTGGCCAACAAGCAGGATAAGATCAAGAAAAGCGAGTGGGAACCCAACCTGGCCCGGATCCGGGAGACCCTGTCCCTGGACGAGGCCACCCCCATCATCTCCTTTTCTGCCGAAAAAGGGCTGGGGAAGGAGGAGCTGATGGCGGTCATCCTAGACCACATCAGCGCCCACGGCAGCCAGACCGCGCAAGACCAATAGAGAGACCCGGCTGGCGCCGGAGAGGGAGGAAAACAATATGAGACGTGTGGGAGGACTGTTCCTCTTTGCCATCCTGGCCGGCTTCTGCATCGGCCTGGGGGGTACGGTATTTCTGCGGCTGCGGGATGCCTTCCCTGGGGGCAATGTGGTGGGGGCTTTGCTGTTTACCATCGGCCTGTTTACCATCTGTACCCGGGGCTATGCGCTGTTTACGGGCAAGGCCTGCTACCTGTTTGAAAATCCCTGGCCGGGGTACCTGCTGGATCTGCTGATCATCTGGGTGGGCAACCTCCTGGGCACCATGCTCATCGCAGGGATCGAGACCCTCACCGGCATCGTGGGGCCGGAATCCGGGATCAACGTCACCGCCGCTGCCATGGTGGACGGGAAGATGGGGGACAGTTACCTGAGTCTGTTCCTCCTTGGCATCCTGTGCAACATCTGCATCTTCATCGCCGTCAATGGGTATGCCAAGAACCCCCACCAGTTGGGGAAGTACCTGGCCCTTTTCCTGGGGGTCACGGTGTTTATCGTCTCTGGCATGGAGCATAGCGTGGCGGACATGTACTACTGGTCGGTCTCCGGGGTACTCTATGGGCAGCCGGGGGAGTCCCTCCTTCGCCTGGTGGTCATCTCCCTGGGCAACGTGGTGGGCGGCGTGTTCTTCCCTGTGGTGGAGTCTTGGAAGGCCAAGCTGGAGGCCGTCAAGGCGGAAGTTACATAACGACATGTTTCCCAGGCGGGGTCCGGTCACCGGGCCCCGCCCTTTTGCTGCCCAAGGGCCGGATGACAACCGCTGGGATCTCTGGTATAATGAAGCCCGATTCTGTAATAAAGGAGTGGAGCCCATGAAGCAGTGGGACAAGGCGGCCGTGTATCGCCTCCTGACGGAGCGAGGCATCTGGCACGAGATCACCGAACACCCAGCGGTGTACAACATGGAGGAGATGGCGGCAGTAGACCTGCCCTACCCAGAAGCCGACGGGAAGAACCTCTTCGTCCGAGACGATAAGAAACGGCAGTACTACCTCATCACCGTCCGGAGGGACAAGCGGGTGGACCTGAAGGCCTTCCGCCAGGCAAACCACACCCGCCCCTTGAGTTTTGCCTCGGCGGAGGATCTGTGGGACAAGCTGGGCCTCACCCCCGGGTCTGTCACCCCTCTGGGGCTGCTGGGAAGGGAAGGGGGGCAGGTGGAACTCTTCCGGGATCAGGCGTTCCTGGACCCGCCGGGCCTCATCGGGGTCCACCCCAACGACAACACCGCCACCCTTTGGCTGCGCACCCAGGACCTGATCACTTTGTTGGAGGACCACGGCGCCGTGGTCCATGTGGTGCCCCTTTAAGGGGGGCTAGGAGGCGCATCTATGCCGTATTTTTTCCAAGGCCTCACCATGGGCCTGGCCTATGTGGCCCCCATCGGGGTCCAGAACCTGTTTGTCATCAACGCCGCCCTCAACCAACCCCGCCGCCGGGCCCTGCTGACGGCCCTGGTGGTGGTGTTTTTCGATGTCTCCTTGGCCCTGGCCTGCTTTTTTGGGGTGGGGGCGATGATGGAGGCCTTTCCCGCCGTGGGTATGGTGGTTCTCCTGGTGGGGAGTGTCATTGTGCTGGCCATTGGCATCGGCTTGCTTCGCACCAAGGAGCAGCCGCCAGAGCAAGAGGCGGAGGGTCCCCGGCCCACCAGCCTGGCCAAAACGGCCTCCACCGCCTTTGTGGTCACCTGGTGCAACCCCCAGGCCCTCATCGACGGCACCATGATGCTGGGGGCCTTTCGGGCCACCCTGCCGGCGGCCCAGTCTGCGCCCTTCATCGGCGGGGTGGGGCTGGCCTCCTGCCTGTGGTTTACGGGGGTGACGCTGGTGATCTCCCTCTTCCGCCGCAAGTTTACCCCCAAGGTCATGGTGTGGATCAACCGGGTCTGCGGGGCAGTGATTTTGGTCTATGGGGGAAGGCTCCTCTGGTCCTTCCTCTCTGCGCTGTTTTGAAAGGGGTGTTTGGCATGCAAACCATTGCCATCATTGAGGACGATCTTGCCATCGGCGATCTGTTGGAGGAGGCCCTCCGACAGGAGGGCTATGCCGTTCTCCGGGCCTATTCCGGCACCGAGGCCCAGTATCTCCTGGCCCAGCACACCCCGGACCTGATCCTCCTGGATCTGATGCTCCCGGGGTGCACCGGGGAGGAACTTCTCCCCGCCCTCCAGGGCATCCCCGTCATTGTGGTCAGCGCCAAGGTGGGGGTGGACGACAAGGTCCAGGCCCTCCTGGCCGGGGCGGCGGACTATGTGAGCAAGCCCTTCGCCCTGCCGGAACTGCTGGCCCGCATCACGGCCCAGCTGCGGAAGGCCCACGCCCCCACGCCCGCCTTGCTCACCTGGGGGGACTTGACCTTGGATCCCACTGCCCACCAGGTGGCCGTCAGGGGGCAGCCGGTGAAGCTCACCCGGACGGAGTACGCCATCTGCCGCCTGCTGTTGCAGAACCCCGGCCAGGTGCTGGCCAAGTCGGTGATCCTAGACCGGATCAGCCAGGACACCCCCGACTGCACCGAGGGTTCCCTGAAGCAGCACATGAGCAACCTGCGGAAAAAGCTCCGCCAGGCCGGGGGCCGGGAGTACATCCAGTCGGTATGGGGCATTGGCTTCCAGCTGACCCAGGGATCTTGACGAAATCTTGACGGTTTTCTTCCCCGCTTTCTTGACCCTTTGGGGGTATCCTAGGGGCAAGCTAAGACAAAGGAGGAGATTTCATGGACTATGCCTTGACCACCCAGGGCCTGACCAAGACCTACGCCCAGACCAAGGCCCTCAACGGCCTGACCATGCATGTGCCCAAGGGGGCCATCTACGGGTTCGTGGGGAAGAACGGGGCGGGGAAAACCACCCTCATCCGTCTGGTCTGCGGCCTGCAGGCCCCCACAGCGGGGGACTACACCCTCTACGGGGTGCCTCACACCGCGCCGGAGATCCACAAGGCCCGCCGCCGGATGGGGGCGGTGGTGGAGACCCCCTCGGTGTATTTGGACCTCACCGCTGCGGATAATCTGAAGCTCCAGTACCGCCTGCTGGGCCTGCCCTCGGAGGAGGGGATCCCAGAACTGCTCCACCTGGTGGGCCTGGGGGATACGGGGAAGAAGAAGGCCCGCCACTTCTCCCTGGGCATGCGCCAGCGGCTGGGGATTGCCGTGGCCCTGTGCGGGGACCCGGACTTTCTCATCCTGGACGAGCCCATCAACGGCTTGGACCCCCAGGGCATCATCGAGATGCGGGAGCTCATCCTCCGCCTGAACCGGGAGCATCAGATCACCGTCCTTATTTCCAGCCACATCCTGGATGAGCTGGCCCGCCTGGCCACCCACTACGGCTTTCTGGACCGGGGGACCCTGGTGCAGGAGATCAGCGCCCAGGAATTGGAGGCGGCCTGCCGCAAATGCACCCGCCTCACCGTGACCAACGCCGCTGCCCTCTGCCAAGTGCTGGACCGGCAGGGCATCGAGTACCGCCTGGCCGGGGAAGGGGAGGTGGACGTCTACGGGGAGGGAAACCTCACCCAGCTGATCCTGGACCTCAGTCAGGCCGGCTGCCAGGTCACGGGCCTGCACCAGCGGGACGAGAGCCTGGAGAGCTATTACATGAACCTGATAGGGGGTGAGGAGGCATGATCGCCCTGCTCAGCACCAACTTTTTCCGGATCCGGAGAGACCTGCTGTTTTGGCTGGCCCTGTGCGTGTGCCTGGTGGGGGGCATCGCCTTCGGCATGGGCTTTCGCGGCACCCCCGCCTTTGACGACTTCTATGCCTTTCCTTTCTTTGTGGCCCTGTGTGCCTTCCTCTCCCTCTTCCTGGGGCGGGAGTACGGCGACGGGACCTTGCGGAATAAGGTGACCGCCGGCTACCGGCGGGGGCAGATCTACCTGGCCTATCTCCTGGCGTCCCTGGCCGTGGGGCTGCTGTTCCTGGCAGCCTTTCTGCTGCCCTTTGTGGTGATGAATGCGGCCGCACTGGCCCCCTTAGGGGCGAAGGTGTTGGGCCCGGCCCTGGTGGGGATGGTCCTGCTGTGCGCGGCGTTGGTGGCCCTGTTTACCGCCATCAGCTGCTGTGTGAGCCTGTGGGTTGTGGGAGCCCTTGCGAACCTGGGGCTGTGGTTTTTCCTGATGTTTGGGGCCTATCAGATTGAGTTTGCCCTGGGGCAGCCGGCCTATGTTACGGAATATTACACGGATGCCCAGGGGAGGGAATATGAAGGGGAAACCACCCCCAACCCCCATTACCTGGGCGGAACCCTCCGGGTGGTGGCAGAGGGGGTGGATGCCTGCCTGCCCAACGGACAGATGAACCACCTGGTCTCCTACCTCACCACCTGCCTGTCCCTCCAGGAAAACGGCCTGGACCCGGAAGGGGCAGAACTCTATCAAGAGGTCCGGTTCCGGGATCCCCTCTGCGCCCTGGCGGTCACCGCTGGGGTCACCGCGGTGGGACTCACGGTGTTCCGCAAGAAAGACTTGAAGTAAGGGAGGCGCCAAAACCATGCAAAATCTACTTTCTGCCAACCTCTTTCACCTTCGCCGGCACAAGGCCTTTTGGGCGGCGGCCCTGTTCATGGTGGTCTACGCCCTGGCGGAGGCCGTGGGCCTGTACCGCCAGGGGGACAGTGTGGTGGGGGACGGGCTCTTCGCCTTCCTGTCCTTCTTCGGGGTGGTGCTGGCCGCCTTTTGTACTCTGTATTTAGGCACCGAATACCACGACGGCACCATCCGCAACAAGGTGGCGGCAGGGTTCCGCCGGGGGCAGATCTATGGGGCCTACCTTCTGGCCTGCCTTTTCGGCGGGGTGATCCTCTGGGCGGTCTATGTGGTGGTCTACCTGGCGGTGGGCCTTCCCCTGCTGGGGGGTGAGTTGGGCAGCCCCGTCCAATTGGGGACCAGCCTGTTGGGCTGCCTGCTGATTACGGCGGTGTGGGTCTCCCTCTACACTTGCCTGGTGAACCTGATCCAGGCCAAGTCCACGGTGACGGCGGCCGCCATTCTTCTGGCCTTTGCCATGCTCCTGGGGAGTATGTTCCTCTACAGCCGCCTGGACGAGCCCCAGGTTTACACCTACACCGACCGGGGCTTTGTGGCGGGGGAGACCAACCCCAACTACCTCCAAGGCACCCAGCGGACCGTGTATGAGGCCCTGTTTGATATCGTGCCCGACGGCCAGGGGCTGCAAATCCTCACCCAGTCGGTGGAGGTGCCCAAGGAACTGGGGATCCACGCTGGGGTGGCCGCGGGGCTGGTGCTCCTCACCACCGGCCTGGGCGTGAGTGGGTTCCAGCGAAAGAATTTGAAGTAACGGGAGGAAAGGAGGCGGTGGCATGCTCCCCTGGCTGCTGTGTGCCCTGTTGGGGGTTCTGGTCTTGGCCCTGCTGGGAAAGGTCCGCACCCTCACCCGGTCCATGGAGGAGATCTGCGACCAGATGGAGGACCGGCTGGAGGGGGACACCAACAACCTCCTCACCCTCTCCACCCGGGATCCCCATGCCCGGCGTCTGGCTGCCCGGCTGAACGACCAGCTCCGCCTGCTGCGGCAGCAGCGCCGCCAGTACCTCAACGGGGACCGGGAGCTGAAGGAGGCCGTGACCAACATCTCCCACGACCTGCGCACCCCCCTCACCGCCATCTGCGGCTACCTGGACCTGCTGGACCGGCAGGCACACGCTCCCGCCGTGGCCCGGTACCTGGACCAGATCCAAAACCGGGTGGAGGCCATGAAGGCCCTCACCGAGGAGCTCTTCCGCTACTCCGTGCTGGCCTCCAAGGAGGCGTGGGAGTACACCGACGTCCTCCTCAACCAGGTGCTGGAGGAGAGCCTCCTGGCCCACTACGGGGCCCTCACCCAGCAGGGGATCACCCCGCAGCTGGACCTGACAGAGGTTCCCGTCCACCGCCGGCTGGACCGAAAGGCGGTGAGCCGGGTGTTCTCTAACCTCCTGAGCAACGCCCTGAAATACAGTCAGGGGGACCTGCGGGTTACCCTTACCGAGGCGGGGGAGGTTACCTTCTCCAACACGGCCCCCGACCTCACCCCGGTGATGGTGGGCCGTCTGTTCGACCGTTTCTACACCGTGGAGACCGGCCGCAGCGCCACCGGGTTGGGGCTCTCCATCGCCAAGCTCCTCACCGAGGCCATGGGCGGGACCATCCAGGCAGAGTACCACGGGGAGACCCTTACCCTTCGCCTGTCTTTTCCCGCATCAATGGGAAATTCTGCCCCATAGACTATCCGACGGCGGGAATCTATGGTATCATGGTTCTAAGCTTAGAGAGAAGGAGGCAGTGCCCATGTTTACCCTTTCCAACTTTATCGACAACGACGATATCCGTACTCTAGCCCAGCTGGGCCCCTTCCGGGTGATTGAGTACCAGCGGGACCTCAGCGTCACCCCTGGCAACGCCCAGACGGCCTATTTCAGCAGTGCCATGCATGTCCGCCGGCGGCAGGTGATCTGTGACCTCAGCAAGGCCAACATCACCCTCCAGGCCGGGGCCATGCAGTGGATGGTGGGCAACGTCAACGCCACCACCGGCATCAAAGGGGTGGGGGATCTTCTCGGCAAGGCCCTGCGAGGGTCGGTCACCAAGGAGTCGGCCATCAAGCCGGAGTACACCGGGGACGGCCTGCTGGTGCTGGAACCCACCTACAAGCACATCCTCCTGCTGGACCTGCTGGAGTGGAACGGTTCCATCGTCCTGGATGACGGCCTGTTCCTGGCCTGTGACGCCAACCTGAAACACAAGGCAGTGATGCGGTCCAACCTCTCCTCCGCCGTGGCGGGCAACGAGGGGCTCTTCAACCTGGGCCTCGTCGGCCAGGGGGTCATCTGCTTGGAGTCGGAATGCCCTCGGGAGGAACTCATTGAAGTCACCCTCCAAAACGACGTGCTGAAGATCGACGGCAACCTGGCTGTGGCCTGGAGCGGCAGCCTGGACTTCACCGTGGAGCGGTCGGGGAAAACCCTGGTAGGTTCCGCCGCCTCTGGGGAGGGGCTGGTGAACGTCTACCGGGGCACGGGCAAGGTGCTCATGGCCCCGGTGGCGGGGAACGCCTAACCCTGCCTGCAACCATTCCAACCACAACAGCCCCCCACCGGAAGGTGGGGAGCTGTTGTACCATTTCTCAGGAAAGGAGCCAATGGCATGGAGTATCTTACCCTGCACAACGGGCGCAGGATGCCCGCCCTGGGCCTGGGCACCTGGGACCTCCGGGGACAGACCTGTGTGGAAACCATCCCCCGGGCCCTGGAACTGGGCTACCGCCTCATCGACACCGCCCAGATGTATGAGAATGAAAGGGAGGTGGGCCAGGGCCTTCGCCTGGCCGGCCTGCCCCGGGAGGAAGTCTGGGTCACCACCAAGATTTTCCGGCCGGACACCACCTACGCCAAGGCCAAGGCCGCCATCCAGCGCTCCCTGGACCAGCTGGCGCTGGACTACATCGACCTGCTGCTGATCCACGAGCCCTACGACACCGCCGAGGAGATGTACGTAGCCCTGGAGGAGGCCTACCAGGCCGGGACCTTGCGGGCCATCGGCATTTCCAACTTCCACGAGGCCCGGTACCAAACCTTCCTGGCAGGCTGCCAGGTGGTTCCCATGGTGAACCAGGTGGAGTCCCACGTCTACTTCCTGCGGAAGGACTTGCAGCGGGCCGTGGCCGCCCACGGCACCGTGACCCAGGCCTGGGCCCCCTTCACCGAGGGCCGGCGGGACCTGTTCTCTGAACCCGTCCTCCGGGAAGTGGGCCGCCGCCATGGGAAGACCGCTGCCCAGGTGGCCCTGCGGTACCTTTTGCAGAACGGCATGGGGGTGGTGGTGAAGTCCTCCCGTCTGCCGCGTCTGGCGGAGAATTTCCAGGTGTTTGACTTTACCCTCACGCCCCAGGAGCTCCAGGCGGTGGCCCAGCTGGAGGAGGGCCAGTCCCTCTTCGGCTGGTATCCATGAGGGGCTTTTCTCCCGGCCCGGAGTGTGCTATGATAAAGACAGTTTTTGAAAGAAAGGAAGGATTCCCATGACCCAGACCCAGAGAGACCAACTGACCCAGCTGGTGAACCAGCTCATCCAAGCCCCTTCCTGCTGCGCCGAGGCCAAGGAGGCCGGCCAAAACTGGCTGACCGCCGCCGGCACCGCCGGGGAGCAGGCCGCCACCCAGGCCCTGATGGCCGAGTTGGAGGAGGACATCATGCCCATCGAGGGGCTCATCGCCTTTGTCAGCTCTCCGGCAGGGGCTCAGGTGTTTGGCGCGGAACAGGCCAAAGCCATGGAGGCCCACGCCAGAGAGATCCAGGCCGCCGGGGCCAAGTACTGTGACTGCCCCGCCTGCGCCCTCTCCGAGAAGATTCTGGCCATGAAGGCCGACCTGCTGGGCTGAAGTGCCCACGTTCTTCCCATAAAAAACTGCCTGGAAGCCAGTGGCTTCCAGGCAGTTTTTCGTTGGGAGGAGAGAGGGCGCTTAGTACTCTACCACACCCTCGTAGACCAGCACTGCGTCGCCGGTGAGGATGACCTCATGGTCGGTGTAGTTGACCACCAGGTCGCCGCCGATGAGCTTGACGGTGATGTCCTTGCCCTTTTCCACGAAGCCGTTCTCCGTGGCGGCAATGACGGCGGCGCAGGCGCCGGTGCCGCAGGCCACGGTCTCCCCGTTGCCCCGTTCGTACACCCGCATCCGCAGGGTGTTCTCGTTGACGATGCGGACAAACTCGGTGTTGATCCGGTCAGGGAAGTACTTGGCGTGCTCGAACTGGGGCCCTAAGGTCTCCAGATCCAGGACGGAGGGGTCCTCGCAGAACACCACGCAGTGGGGGTTGCCCACGCTGGCGCAGGTGATGTTGTAAGTGCCTCCGGCGATCTCCACCGGCCGGTTGATGATGGTGGCGCCGGGGAGGGTGGTGGGCAGGCTCAGGGCGTCCAGATCGGCCTTCCCCATGCCCACGCTGACGGTGTTGGCCTTGCCGTTGCGGGTGTAGATCAGCAGGCTCTTGATGCCGCCGGCGGTCTCAATGGTCATGTAGTCCTTCTTGACGATGCCCTTGTCGTAAAGGTACTTGCCCATGCAGCGGATGGCGTTGCCGGCCATGCCGCCCTCGGTGCCGTCCCGGTTGAAGATGCGCATCTTGGCGTCGGCCACGTCCGAGTGCTCCATGAGGACAATGCCGTAGCCGCCGATGCCGTAGTGCCAGTCGCACAGGCTGACGCACAGGGAGCCAGGGCTGGCCACCTTTCCGTCCCGGTTGTCGAAGAAGATGTAGTCGTTGCCGCAGCCCTGCATCTTGGCGAAGGGGAGGAGCTGCCGTTCCTTCCGCATGTGGTTCAGGTCCACAAGCTCGGTGTTGTACAGGTGGAACCGGCTGGCGATCATGTTGGCCATGGCATTGGCGGTGTCCAGGGCGGTGATGGAGGCGATGGAGTGGCGGACAGCCTCCCGGTGCAGCTCAATGTACTCCCGAATGGTGTCGTCGTAAAGGGCGCCGGTATAGATGATGAGGCCGATCTTGCCCGCCTCCATCAGCTGGTAGGCCTCCGACCCCGGCACGATGGGGGGGATCTCATGGACCTGGATCCCCAGGGAACGGATGGCCTGGGCGGTGTCCGCCGTGGCGTACATGGGCATCTTCAGGTCGTCAAACTTCTTGGCCAGGCCCACCACTTCGGGCAGCTCGTGGTTTTCCACGCTGAGAAGGACGCCTTTGCCGGTGTAGTTGCGGTAGCCGGCGGCGGCAAAGCCTTTGAACAGGGCCTCGTGGAAGGTGCGGCCCAGGCCCAGCACCTCGCCGGTGGACTTCATCTCCGGGCCCAGGATGGCGTTGGCGTCGGTGATCTTCTCGAAGGAGAAGACGGGAACTTTGACGGCATAGTAGGGGGGGATCTTCCACAGGCCGGAGGGGTACCCCAGCTCCTTCAGGGTGGCCCCCATCATGATCTTGGTGGCCAAGTCCACCATGGGGATGCCGGTGACCTTGCTCAGGTAGGGCACCGTCCGGGAGGCACGGGGGTTGACTTCGATGACGAAGAGCTCGTCCTGGTAGACCAGGTACTGGATGTTTACCAGCCCCTTGGTGCCCAGGGCCAGGGCCAACTTCTCCGAGCAGTCCACCACGATCTGCATCATCTTATCGGTGAGGCTGTAGGGGGGGTAGACGGCGATGGAGTCGCCGCTGTGGACGCCGGCCCGCTCGATGTGCTCCATGATGCCGGGCATCAGCACGTCGGTGCCGTCGGAGATGACGTCCACCTCCAGCTCGGTGCCGGGCATGTATTTGTCCACCAGCACGTCGTTCTTGATGCCGCCGGAGAGGATGACCTTCATGTATTTCTCCACGTCCTCCCGTCCGTGGGCGATGACCATGTTCTGGCCGCCGATGACGTAGGAGGGCCGCAGCAGCACGGGGAAGCCCAGGGCCTCCGAGGCGTCCAAGGCCTCCTCCAGGGTGGTGATGCTCATCCCCTTGGGCCGGCGGATGTTCAGGTGTTCCAGCAGCGCGTCAAACCGGCCCCGGTCCTCGGCCATGTCGATGCCGTCGGCGGAGGTGCCCAGGATGGGGATGCCCTGCTTGTCCAGGAACTCGGTGAGGGAGATGGCGGTCTGGCCACCGAAGGCCACCACCACGCCCACGGGATTTTCCACCTCGATGACCCCCATCACGTCCTCAGGGGTGAGGGGCTCGAAGTACAGCCGGTCGGCGGTGTCGTAGTCGGTGGAGACGGTCTCGGGGTTGTTGTTGATAATCACCACGTCGTAGCCCAACTCTTTCAGGGTCTGCACGCAGTGGACGGAGCTGTAGTCAAACTCGATGCCCTGGCCGATGCGGATGGGGCCGGACCCCAGGACGATGACGGTCTTTTGCCCGCTGCGGGGGAAGTTCCGGGCGTCGCAGTGGTCGTCGTAGGTGGCGTAGAAGTAGGGGGTTTGAGCCTGGAACTCGGCGGCGCAGGTGTCCACCATCTTGTAGCTGGGGAAGCGGTGGGGGAGGGAAGCCTCCTCCACCCCGGCCAGCCGGGCCAGCACCTTGTCGGGGTAGCCGTACTTCTTGCCCTGGAGGTAGGTCTCCGGGGTGATGCCACCCTTCAGGCTCTCCTCAAAGCGGACCAGGTTCTGGAGTTTATGGATGAAGAACTTGTCGATCTTGGTGATCTCGTGGATGTGGTCGATGCTCACCCCCTGGGTCAGGGCCTCAAAGATGGTGAACAGCCGCAGATCGTCCATAGAGGCCAGCCGCTCGTCCAGGGAACGGCCGGTGGTGTCCTGATAGCGGAGGGAGTCCAACTTGATCTCCGCCCCGCGGACGGCCTTCATCAGGGCGGCCTCAAAGGTATGCTCAATGGACATGACCTCGCCGGTGGCCTTCATCTGGGAGCCCAGCTTCCGGCTGGCCCCGTGGAACTTGTCAAAGGGCCACTTGGGGAACTTCACCACCACATAGTCCACGGAGGGCTCGAAGCAGGCGTAGGTCTCCCCGGTGACGTCGTTCTTGATCTCGTCCAGGGTGTAGCCCAGGGCGATTTTGGCGGTGATCTTGGCGATGGGATACCCCGTGGCCTTGGAGGCCAGGGCGGAGGACCGGGAGACTCTGGGGTTGACCTCGATGACGGCGTACTCAAAGCTGTCGGGGTTCAGGGCAAACTGGCAGTTGCAGCCGCCCTCAATGCCCAGCTCCTCGATGATTTTCAGGGCGGCGGAGCGGAGCATCTGGTACTCTTTGTCCATCAGGGTAAGGGCGGGGGCCACCACGATGGAGTCTCCGGTGTGGATGCCCACGGGGTCGAAGTTTTCCATGGAGCAGATGGTGATGGCGGTGCCCTTGTGGTCCCGCATCACCTCGAACTCGATCTCCTTCCACCCAAAGATGTACTTCTCGATGAGCACCTGGGTGATGGGGGAGTAGTCCAGGCCCACGGCGGCCTTCTCCCGCAGCTCGGCCTCGTTGTAGGCCACACCGCCGCCGCCGCCGCCCAGGGTGAAGGCAGGCCGGATGATGACGGGGTAGCCGATCCGGTCGGCGATGGCCACGCAGGCGTCAATGTCGTGGGCGGTGTCCGAGGGGATGGTGGGCTGGCCGATCTTGGCCATGGCGTCTTTGAAGAGCTGCCGGTCCTCGGCCTTGTCGATGGCCTCGGCGTTGGTGCCGATGAGGCGGACGTTGTGCTCCTTGAGGAAGCCCTCGTGGTCCAGTTCCATGGCGATGGTCAGGCCGGTCTGGCCCCCTAGGCCGGCCAGAAGGCTGTCCGGCTTGGTCTCCAGGATGATGCGCTTGATGGTCTCGGTGGTAAGGGGCTCCAGGTAGATGGCGTCTGCCATGGCATTGTCGGTCATAATGGTGGCGGGGTTGGAGTTGACCAGGACGGTCTCCACCCCCTCCTGCTTCAGCACCCGGCAGGCCTGGGTGCCGGCGTAGTCAAATTCAGCGGCCTGGCCGATGACGATGGGGCCGGAACCGATGACAAGTACCTTTTGAATGGATGGATCCTTCGGCATTACAAGCCCTCCTTCATCATGTCGGTAAAGCGGTCAAAAGCGGTCAAGGTGTCCAAGGGGCCGCCGTGGGCCTCGGGGTGGAACTGCAGGGAGAAGGCGTGGTAAGCGGGGTAATCGACGCCCTCGCAGGTGCCGTCGTTGACGTTGACGAACCGGAGTTTTCCCTCCGTGCCGGCCAGGGTGGTTTCGTCCACGGCGTAGCCGTGGTTCTGGCTGGTGATGACCACGGTGCCGGTCTCCAGGTCCATGGCGGGCTGGTTGGCGCCTCGGTGGCCGAACTTCAGCTTCTTGGTCTTTGCGCCGGCGGCCAGGGCCATGATCTGGTGGCCCAGGCAGATGCCGAACATGGGCAGCTTGCCAAAGAGTTTTTGGATCTGCTGGATGCAGAAGGGGTTGTCCGCCGGGTCGCCGGGGCCGTTGGAGAGCATCACCCCGTCGTGGCCGGCGGCCAGAATATCCTCAGCCGGGGTGTTGTAGGGGTAGATGGTTACCTCACACCCCCGGGCCAGCAGGGAGTTGCAGATGCTCCCTTTGGCGCCGTAGTCCAGCAGAGCCACGGAGAACTTCTTTTCCCCTTCGGGGTGGCGCACCAGAATGTCCTTCCGGCTGGTGCTTTCCACCGACTCCTTCACCCGGTAGGCCTTGAGGGCATCCCAGTCCGGTTCCCCCTCCTCGGTGGTGATGACGGCGTTGAGTACGCCCCCGTCCCGGATCATCTGGGTGAGCATCCGAGTGTCCACCCCGGCGATGCCCACCACGTTCTCCTCCTTGAGGAAGGCGTCCACCGTCTCCTCGCATCGGAAGTTGGAGGGATTCTCACAGGCCTCCCGGACCACCACGCCGCCCATTTGGCAATGGGGGCTCTCCTGGTCGGCCCGGCAGATGCCGTAGTTGCCAAACTGGGGAAAGGTGTAGACCACCAGCTGCCCGTAGTAACTGGGGTCGGTGAGGCTTTCCACGCAGCCGGTCATGCCAGTGGTGAACACCAGCTCGCCCATGGCGGTGCCGGCGGCGCCGAAACTCCGCCCCTCCAGGACTTGACCGTTTTCTAAATAGAGATATGCTTTCTTCATCGTGTCCCTCCATCCATGTATCAGGAATCAAACAGTCGCTCTGGGAAACTCGCAATTTCTAACAGTTAAGTATACCGGAAAACCCCGTTGCCGTCAATGAAGAACTGGCGGGCGCCAGGAAAAACAACGTGGGTAAATTTCCGTGTGTTTTGGTAGAAATGACGGCATAAATGAATAATATTAAGAATATGAGGATAAATATTCAATTTCAGTTTAAACCAAAACCGGAAAAGTTTTTGCTTTTTCGTCTGCGCCTGCCAGGGAGGCGTGGGGGCTTTTGGCAACACAAAGCCGGGGGAAATCCGATTGGATTTCTCCCGGCTTGGGGAAAGACTTAGTATAGGACCATGTACTTGGCAATCTCCCAGCTGGAGACGCGGGTGCAGTACTCCTCCCACTCCTTCTCCTTCCCGGCGATGTATTGGGGGAGAATGTGGGGGCCCAGCACCTCGGCCAATAAGGGGTCCGCCTTTAACGCCACCAGGGCGTGCTCCAGGGAATCCGGCAGATCCTCGATGCCGTTGGCGGCCCGCTCCTCGGCGTTCATCTCGAAGATGTTTTCCGTGATTTCCTCCGGGGGCAGGAGCTTGCGCTCAATGCCGTCCAAGCCGGCAGCCAGGCAGGCGGCCAGGGTCAGATAGGGGTTGCAGGAGGGGTCGGGGTTGCGCAGCTCCACCCGGGTGCTGTTGCCCCGGGCAGCGGGGATGCGGATGAGGGCGGACCGGTTGGAGGCGGACCAAGCCAGATAGCAGGGGGCCTCGTAACCGGGGACCAGGCGCTTATAGGAGTTGACCAAGGGGTTGGTGATGGCGCACATGCCCTTCACGTGGGCCAGCAGGCCGGCGATGAAATGGTAGGCTTCTTGGGAGAGCTGCCGGTCGCCGTTGGGGTCATAGAACACGTTTTTCCCGTTTTTAAACAGGGACATGTTGGTGTGCATGCCGGAGCCTGCGGTGCCATAGATGGGCTTGGGCATGAAGGTGGCGTGAAGGCCGTTGGCATAGGCGATCTTCTTCACCGTCTGCTTGAAGGTGATGATATTGTCCGCGGCGGTAAGGGCCTCGGCGTACTTGAAGTCAATCTCATGCTGGCCGGCGGCGCACTCGTGGTGGGAGGCTTCGATTTCAAACCCCAGGGCCTCCAGGGCCAGGCAGATCTCCCGGCGGGTGTGGTCCCCGTGGTCGATGGGGCCCAGGTCGAAGTAGCCGGCTTCGTCCCCGGTTTTGGTGGTGGGCTTGCCGTCCTTGTCGATTTCAAAGAGGAAGAATTCGCACTCAGGGCCCACGTTAAAGGTGTATCCCATGTCGGCGGCCCGCTTGAGCACCCGCTTCAGGGCGCCCCGGGGGTCCCCGATGAAGGGGGTGCCGTCGGGGTTGCACACATCGCACAGAAGACGGGCCACCTTGCCCTGCTGCTCGTACCACGACAGGATGGTGAAGGTATCCAGATCGGGGTAGAGGTACTGGTCAGACTCATGGATGCGGGTGAACCCCTCGATGGAGCTGCCGTCGATGGAGATCTGGTTGTTGACGGCCTTTTGGATCTGGGAGGCGGTGATGGCCACGTTTTTGGCCTGGCCAAAAATATCGGTAAACTGCATGCGGATGAAGTCTACGCCCTCTTCCTCCACCATGCGGATGATATCTTCTTTGGTGTACTTGCTCATATGGTCGGCTCCCCTTTCGAAATGAAAAAAGGACCAGTAAGCTTCGGATTCCGAAGCACTCGTCCGCTCGACTAAATTATAGTATTCCCGTGCGGGGCTGTCAAGAAAAAATCGAGGAAGGGGGATACTTTCCCTGGCAAAGAAATAGGATTTGGATAGGATGGTGGGGAATGCTTCCCTTTGGGTTGGGAGCCTCGTGAAAAATGTGAAAATCCCCGGGGAAAGGGGGCAAACCCCATTGCAAAATCCGTGGGTTTGTGGGAAAATGAATAGGTATTTTATATAGGATAAGAAAGCGCAGGCGCACAGGCCCGCTGCAGGTGAATCCAAAGAAAGGGTCGATGAATATGAAAAAATTGGAACAGCTTTACGAGGGGAAGGCCAAAAAGGTTTTCCAAACCGACGACCCCGCGTGCCTTATTGTGGAATACAAAGATGACGCCACCGCCTTCAATGGCCAGAAGAAGGGAACCATCCTGGGCAAGGGTGCCATCAACAACCGGATGACCAACCTGCTCATGCAGATGCTGGAGCACCGGGGCGTGCCAACCCACTTTGTCCAGGAGCTCAACGAGCGAGAGACCGTGGTGAAAAAAGTGACCATTGTTCCCCTGGAGGTCATCGTCCGCAACATCTCTGCCGGCCATTTTGCCCAGAACTACGGGGTGGAGGAAGGCATCGTCTTTGAGGAGCCCACCATCGAGTTCTCCTATAAGAACGATGACCTGGGCGACCCCCTCATTAATTCCTACCATGCCAAGGCCCTGAAACTGGCGACCCAGGCGGAGATCGACACCATCGTTCGTCTGGCCTTCCAGATCAACGAGGCCCTGAAGGAATTCTTCCTGGCAGCAGGCATTACTTTGGTGGATTTCAAGCTGGAGTTCGGCCGTTTGGAGGATGGTACCATCGTCCTGGCGGATGAGATCTCCCCTGACACTTGCCGGCTGTGGGACAAGGAGACCGGAGAAAAGCTGGACAAGGACCGCTTCCGCCGGGACCTGGGCAATGTGGAAGGTGCTTACCAAGAGGTGATGAAGCGCCTGACCGGCAGCCAGCCCTGAGCCCTGTGCGTGGACCGATGTGTGCCCGGCACACAGGAAGAAGGAGGAAACACCTATGTGTGGAATCGTCGGATTTACCGGCAATCAAAACGCAGCCCCCATCCTGCTGGATGGGCTGAAAAAACTGGAATATAGAGGGTACGACTCCGCCGGCATTGCCGTGCTGGGAGAGGAAGGCATCCACATGGTGAAGGCCAGCGGCCGGATCCAAAACCTGGTGGAGAAAACCCAGGACGGCGCCGCCCTCCCCGGCAGCACCGGGATTGGCCACACCCGTTGGGCCACCCACGGGGAGCCTACGGATGTCAATGCCCATCCCCATATGAGCAACGATGAGAAGATCGCCATCGTCCATAACGGTATCATTGAAAACTACGCCCAGCTGCGGGAAGATCTTCAGGCCAAGGGCTTCCAGTTTAAAAGCGATACGGACACGGAGGTGGTGGCCCACCTGATGGACCTCTACTATGAGGGGGACCTGAAGAAGGCGGTGCTGAAAACCATTTCCCGCCTAGAGGGCGCCTATGCCCTGGGGATCCTCTGTGCCGAGGAAAAGGGGCGCATCATCGCAGCCCGCCACGCCGCCCCTCTCATCGTCGGGGTGGGCATTGGGGAAAACTACTTTGCCTCCGATGTCACTGCCTTGGTGGCCTACACCAAAAACGTCATCTATTTGGAGGATGGGGAGATTGCAGACATCACCCCCGAAAGTGTCACCGTCTACGACAGCCTGGGGAAAGCCCAGGAGAAAACCGTCACCCGCATCGCCTGGGACATCGCCGCAGCGGAAAAGGGTGGGTATGACCACTTCATGCTCAAGGAGATCATGGAGCAGCCCAACGCCATCAAGTCCACCATTGAGCCTCGGATCAAGGACGGGGAGGTGGTGCTGGACGACTTCTCCCTCACCGATGAGGAACTGAAAAACATCAACAAGATCATGATCACCGCCTGCGGCTCGGCCTACTATGCCGGCAGCGTAGGCAAGTATGTCATCGAGGACCTGTGCCGGATTCCGGTGGAGGCAGACCTGGCCTCGGAGCTGCGCTACCGCAACCCCCTGGTGGATGAGCACACCCTGCTGGTGGTGGTCTCCCAGTCCGGCGAGACGGCGGACACCATCGCCGCCATGAAGGAGTGCAAGGCCCGTGGGGCCCGGGTGCTGGCCATCGTCAACGTGGTGGGCAGCACCATTGCCAAACTGGCAGACGATGTGCTCTACACCTGGGCCGGGCCGGAAATTGCCGTGGCCACCACCAAGGGATACACCACCCAGGTGGCGGTGTTGGATCTGCTGGCGGTGTATCTGGCCCGCCGCTTGGGCCGGCTGGATGACCAGCGGTACCGGGCACTGGTGAAGGCCATTGAGCAGTTCCCCAGTCTGGTGCAGCGGGCCATCGACCTCAACCCCAACCTGCCTGCCCTGGCGGAGAAGTACCACGGATACAATGACATCTTCTTCCTGGGCCGGAACCTGGACTATGCTGCCAGCATGGAGGGGTCGCTGAAACTGAAGGAGATCTCCTACCTCCACTCTGAGGCCTACGCCGCCGGGGAGCTCAAACATGGCACCATCGCCCTCATTGAGAAGGACCGGCCGGTGATCGCCCTGGCCTGCTACGAGCGGCTCTTTGACAAGATGATGAGCAACATTAAAGAGGTCAAGGCCCGGGGCGCCCAGGTTTTGGCCGTGGCGTTGGAGGGCAACCGCCAGATCTTTGCCGAGGCCGACGATGTGATCTTCGTCCCGCGGACCGAGCCCCTCTTTAACACTCTGCCGGAGGTGGTTCCCCTCCAGCTGTTTGCCTATTATGTGGCCCGGGCCAATGGGTGCGACATTGATAAGCCCAAGAACCTGGCCAAGTCTGTCACCGTGGAATGATCCTCTTCCGGGGAGATTCCCGCTGTGATATTCGGTGGCCCATTCTCCGGCTGCCCCAACCCCTGATGTGAAAGACCTGCTAATAAAAGTCAAGTAGAAATTTCAGATTTTTAGGGAGGCGAAAAAATGCAATACAAAATCAAGCCGCTGAGCATCTCAAAATTAAAACGGCGGCCA
>ERZ827471.293-NODE-293-length-49213-cov-8.909272_pt1 | contig 49213 bp, 42 predicted proteins | sample MGYA00519772_ERZ827471 | MGnify/ENA primary metagenome ERZ827471 (study PRJEB31778, sample SAMEA3449315) | human gut metagenome | biome: human gut; feature: human-associated habitat; material: faeces | place: United Kingdom | collected 2010/2012 ...
TTGACCGTCTTTAATAATCCGAATGTCGTCTTCATTTTCTAACGCTGTTTTTTCTTCCTGTAATTTTCTTAATAATTGAGCTGGTGATAGACTGGTGCAGATCTCCGGTGTATTCAATATAAAGGATGTTGGTATAATATTTTTTATGCTTTCTGGCATATGCTTTAGCCAATTCACTTTTTCCAATGCCTGGTATGCCATAAAGAAATACTTTGGAATTGTTTTCCAGACATTCATGAAGATTTTCTTTTTCGGATTTTCTGCCAACAAAATGCCGGCAGGGTTTTGGGACTTCACTGTCAGCAATATAGCCAAGAACAACAGGAGACAAGGAGTCTCCGGCAAGAAGCTTTTGATTCTTTGTATCACGCTTGATAAAGGTACGTTCCATTCCAAAGCAGATATACATCAGATAAAGCCTTATCCGGGTCAAACATCATAGGTAGAATCATATGTTCCAGAGTATCTGAAAGTTTTAGCTGAGAACTTTTGGCAGAATAGTAGTTGATAAGTTTGGGACTGACTTTTGCCTGTCCGCTCATCCAACGGCATACAAGTCCATTATCAAAAGAAAAATCTGCACCTTCCGGACTGGAAAGAAAGTCATCAAATACTTCATATAAAAATTCAGGCTGGTTCATCTGGTTACTTTCGCTGATATGATTTTTTAAGCAAGTGCTAATAGAAGAAAAATCGCATCGATTCAATAGAAATTCCCCTTTCGTAGTTAAGATTAAGTATATCTATCGTAACACGAACATATATTCGATTCAAGGAAATACGGATCTTTTTAAAGTGATTGTGTCAATTTACAATCAATTTCTATTCAATGTGGTTTTCCGGCAGGTTCTGTAAAATAAGCTCAGATCAAAACAATAACGGGAGGAGCTTATGCAACAGAATATTGAATTTGAGCGGTGCATTGATTTTCTGGTACGGATGATTGATAAGTACGGCGAAGAAGTCCTCCGGGAGTTGGAGGAAGAACAATCGTTAGGCACTTTCCGTATTTAGCCATTTGTTTATCGTGTATTGCTTTAAACTTTTCTACACGAGAACTGAGTGGAACCATCCATAACAGAGAAGTTTTACTATCACGCAGTACAGTAAAAAATAGGGCGGTATGCACCGCCTTCTTTGTTCTGCATTAAGTTGGAATCCTGTACTTTTTCAAAGTATTCATCTTTAATATGGTAAACGTATCCTTCTTGATATATCATGTTCATCACCTATAAAATAAGCCCTGCCATGCGGCAGGGCCGAAATTTTCGAGCCGGACATTTATTAGACGCTTCCGGTGAGCGAACAATATTTTCGATGACAGAAATCCCATCTCTATCATTATTATATGGTTGTGGTGAAAATATGTCAATAAAAAATAAAAAATTTACGTAAATCAAAAAATATTGATGAAGTCTACCAATCAGTGTTTTTTCGTTGTATAATGCTTTTGTCGTACAGGGTCACTTTCCTTTGTAATGTTTTCAGCAAATTCATTATACATCACAAAGCCCTGTGCGATATTTTTTTATGAAAAAGTTGTAAAGTGGTGTTATTTTACCTTATCGCAAAGGAATCGGCTTAAATCTTAGTATTATTAGTGCGAATTATTTTTACCTTTCAAAACTGTACGTTTGTTATGCAGGTTGCTTTTTTTTATAGTTAGCTGTAAGATAACAGGAAGACTTGAATACGGAGGAATATCTGTGGCAAAAAAACGAAAACCTAAAATGGAGCTCCGATACTATAAGATGCCGGAGGGGAGTCCGATACTGGCTCTTTTGGGACAGAAATGGATCCAGAATTATGGAAATGATGTGGATTATCTTCATTTTCACAACTGTTTGGAGATAGGCTTCTGTTATGAAGGACAGGGATTTTTGATCCTGGGAGAGGATAAGGTCCGGTTTCAAGGAAGGGAACTTACAGTGATTCCGCAGAACTATCCCCACACGACCAACAGTGATCTGGGAACGATCAGCAGATGGGAATATCTTTTTATTGATGTGGAAGGGTTTATGGATAAATTTATTGATAATTTAGCAAAAAAAGAAAAAATAGTTCAGCGGATCAATTCCAGAGCTCTTTTTCTGAAAGAAACGGATAACAGCTCAATGGCAGGTAAGGTTCTCAAAATCTTGAATATCATGAGGGACGGGGAAGAATTTTATCTGGAAGAGGCCAAGGGGATTCTGGCATCACTTCTGGTAGAGATTGCCAGGATCAACAGAATTTCAGGAGAAGAAAAATATAGTGAAGATAAAGGAAAGATTACAGATCTGATTTCGCGTTGCCAGGATTATATTTCGGATCATTATATGGAGGATATCCGTATTGATGAATTGGCGAAGCACTGCCATATCAGTGAGACGCATCTTCGACGTATCTTTACATCGTATATGAAAATGAGCCCGCTGGAATATATCAACACCATACGTATCCAGGCGGCCTGTGATTATCTTAAGAAAACAGACCAGCCTATTGCAGATGTGGCACATAAATGCGGTTTCACCACCAATTCCACATTCAACCGGAATTTCAGACAGATTACAGGGATGACACCTCTGGAGTGGAGAAAACGTCCGGAGAATTATGAACAGCAGCTTCTGAAATTTGATATCCACTCTGAGGAAGGGTGGTAGCAAATAAATACAAGGATCTGATGTGAAAAGAAAAGCATAACACATATAAAAATGCTGTATCGGCACATCAGATGGAAAGAGGTAGAAATGTACGACTACAGAATCGTGGAGCAGGTCTCACGAAAAAAGAAACATATGTCAGGAGCACTCCGGAAAGTGATGGTGATTTTTGCTGCTCTTTTTGTGCTGATGGGAATTACTATTTCCCAGGCATTTATGCTTCCTGGATTCCTCCTTGCACTTCTTTATTTTGTGTACGATATTTTCAGTCAGAGGGATTACGAATATACCATGGAAAATGGTGAACTTACCATTGATGTGATCTATGGAAAAAAATACCGAAAAACAGCCCATGTGCTGAAACTGGAAGATATGGAAGTGACAGCTCCCCACTGGCATGAAAAAGTATCAAAATATAAAAAGAACACAGGAACAGAGAAACTGAAAAAATATGATTACACATCTTATGAAGACGATGTACCGTATTATACTATGATCATAAAAGAGGACGGACAGAAGATAAAATTGCTCCTTGATCTGACAGAAGAAATGCTCCACACAATAAAAACACAGTTTCCAGAAAAGGTTTATTTTGCATAATATGTGAAAATGTTTGTGAAATATGTACAAAAAACAATGGAATAATTTATGAAATAGAGACAAAGGCCTTCTTTTTTGACGAAAAGCTTCTATAAAATGTCGAAAAAGAAGGCTTTTCTTTGCCGTAACAACGAAAGAATAATCGGAAAATGATAAAAATGTATAAAAAAGAACTTTAACAGGAGAACTAATAGTGCAAAATTGATAAAATGGTTGAAATTGCACATTATATGAACGATTCTGCAAACTATAGAGGAAATAAATATGCTATAATCCATTCATAAGCAAACGGGAAATGCTTAATAAAGGAGGAAAAGTAAATGAAGAAAAAATTACTCGCAGTATTAATGACAGGTATCATGGCAATGTCTTTTGCTGCAACTACTACAGCAGTATATGCAAAAGGTGATGACGATAACACCCTGACTGTATGGGCATGGGATCAGAACTTCAACATCAAGGCTATGAATATTGCAGGTGAGCAGTATGCAAAGGATCACGAAGGATTCAAGGTTGATGTAGTTGAGACATCTTCTGATGACTGCCAGACCAAACTTACAACAGCAGCAAACGCCGGAGATTACAGCACACTTCCGGACATCGTTCTGATGCAGGACAACAGCTATCAGAAGTATCTGAAGAGTTATCCGGATGCTTTCACAGATCTGAAGGATATGGATATCAACTGGGATGATTTCGGAAAACTGAAACAGTCCTACTCCATGGTAGATGACACACATTACGGAGTTCCGTTTGATAACGGTGCAACAATTGCCTGCTATCGTACAGATATCCTGGAAGAAGCAGGATATACCATTGATGATCTTACAGATATCACATGGAGCAAATTCATGGAGATCGGAAAAGACGTTCACGAAAAAACAGGTAAATATCTCCTTACAAGTGAAGCAACAGGTGGCGATACTCTGATGATGATGATCCAGTCCTGTGGAGCAAACTTCGTAAATGATGACGGAGAGGCTTATATCGTTGGCAACGATGTAGCAGAGAAATGCGTAGATCTTTATGTGGATCTTGTAAAGAACAATGTTGTTAAATTAGTAAATAACTGGGATGAGTACATCTCCACAATCACAGGCGGAGAGGCTGCCGGTATCGTTAACGGTAACTGGATCACAGCTACACTGATGGGAACAGAGGATCAGAAGGGTCTGTGGCAGATCACAACAATGCCGAAAGTTGACGGCGTTGATACAGCTACAAACTATGCAAACAATGGCGGATCTTCCTGGTACATTACATCCAACTGCAAGAATGTAGAGCTTGCTGAGGACTTCCTTGCAAGCACATTTGGTTCCAGCACAGACTTCTATGATGCAATCCTTCCGGAAACAGGTGCAATTTCCTGCTACCTGCCGGCTGGTGAGTCTGAGGTTTACAATGAGCCAAGCGAGTTCTTCAATAACCAGCCGATCTTCTCAACAATTGTAGAGTACTCTTCACACATTCCGGAATTTACAAAAACTCCGTACCACTATGAGGCAAGAGAGTGCATCAACACAGCTGTTGTTAATATTGTAAACGGCGCAGATAAAGAATCTGCACTTCAGGAAGCACAGGATACACTGGCATTCAAGATGACAGAGTAAAGCTGAAATATTAATGAAATACAGGGCAGGGGACTGCATGCAGTCCCTTGTCTTATGTAAAGGTTTAGATGTTTGAAAGGAGGAGTTCCTGTGAATTCCAAAAAAAGTGGCATGTCTCTGGTAGCGAAACAAAGAGCGGCCGGCTGGATCTTTCTGGCACCGGCAACCATTATGATCGCTGTCATGAGTTTTTATCCGATGATCCGCGCATTTATCATTTCTTTACAGACAGGTGCCGGAGCAAACATGAGGTTTGCGGATCCGATCTTCAGTAACTATAAACGTATTATGATGGATAAGGTATTCCAGCAGTCCATTGTCAATACATTTCTGTATCTTATTATCCAGGTGCCGATCATGCTGATCCTTGCGATCCTGCTCGCACAGCTTCTGAATAACAAAGATCTGAAATTCAAAGGATTTTTCCGTACATGCGTATTCCTTCCATGTGCGACATCTCTTGTATCTTATTCCCTGATCTTCCGTTCCATGTTTGCAACAGATGGCCTGATCAATAGTATCCTGATCAAACTTGGAATTTTAACAACCGGTTATAACTTCCTTGGAAACTCCACAAGTGCAAAGATTGTTATTATCATCGCGCTGATCTGGAGATGGACTGGATATAACATGGTATTTTATCTTGCAGGACTTCAGAATATCGAATATTCCGTATATGAGGCAGCAAAGATTGATGGAGCCAACGGCTGGAAGACTTTCTGGAAAATTACAGTACCGCTTCTGAAACCGACGATCATCATGACATTCATCATGTCTATTAATGGTACACTGCAGTTGTTCGATGAGTCTGTCAACCTGACAAAAGGCGGCCCGGCTAACTCAACCATCACAATGTCCCACTATGTTTACAATACATGTTTTATTAATGTGCCAAACTTTGGATATGCTGCAGCAATGTCATTTATCATATTTATCATGGTAGCTATCCTGGCCTTTATCAACTTGAAAGTAGGTGATACACGTGACTGAGAAAAAGAACAAATCCGCGATCCAGAGAAGATTGATCCCTACATATATTTTCCTGATCATCGTATCATTTATCTCTGTATTTCCGTTGTACTGGATGATCTCCGCAGCAACCAATACATCCACAGATGTATCCAGAGGCCGGATTCTTCCGGGTACATATTTCATGCAGAACTTTAAGAACCTGACAGCACAGCAGCCGCTGTGGAGAGCACTTGGAAACTCTCTGTTTTATGCGGTTCTGACTACTGTTATCTGTCTTCTGATCTGCTCTATCGCAGGTTATGGATTTGAGGTATATCATGACAGATGGAAAGACAGACTGTTCTCCATCCTGCTTCTTGCAATGATGGTTCCTCAGGTTGCCACAATGGTTCCGTTATTTAAGATGTTCTCCAAAGCAGGCCTCTTAAATACAGCGGTAGGTTTTATCCTTCCGATCATTTCTACGCCATTTATGATCATGATGTTCCGTCAGAATGCAAGAGCATTCCCAATCGATATCATTGAAGCAGCTCGTATTGACGGATTAAGTGAGGTAAGGATCTTTTTCCAGATGTTTATTCCGACTATGAAATCTACATATGCGGCAGCAGCAGTTATCACATTCATGAATGCATGGAACTCGTATCTGTGGCCGAAGGTAATCATGACAGACAACAAAGCAATGACAATGCCGATGCTGATCGCCAACCTGATTACAGGCTATGTAACGGATTATGGTATGCTGATGTGCGGTGTATTATTCTGTTCCATCCCGACTATGATCGTGTTCTTCGTATTACAGAAACAGTTTGCAGAAGGTATCACAGGAGCTGTTAAATAAGAGTTGCTGGTCATGGAGTGAGCAGTAGCAAATAAGAATCAAATTCAAAAGGATGCTGTCGAAATCTGTAGGTGTATTGTATAATATGCTTCAAGTGGATCACGCAGCATCCTTTTTATAAAGTGTCATAATAAAAATATAAGGAGAAAGAAAAAATGGCAAAGCAGATCAGATATGACCATTTTCTGCATGGCGGTGATTACAACCCGGAGCAGTGGCTTGACAGACCGGACATTCTGAAAAAAGACATTGAATATTTTAAGAAGGCACATATCAATACCGTTTCCATGGGAATGTTTTCCTGGGCTGTACTGGAACCGGAAGAAGGCAGATATAATTTTGACTGGCTGGAAGATGTGATCAATAATCTTTATAAAGAAGGCATTTACACGATTCTTTCCACACCATCCGGAGCAAGGCCTAAATGGATGGCAGATAAATATGAAGAAGTTCTCCGTGTGGATCCGGACAGGACAAGAAGATTTTTTGGCGGAAGGCATAACCACTGTTACACGTCTCCGGTATACAGGGAAAAGATTTACAATATAAATAAGAAACTTTCCGAACACTTCGGCAAACATCCGGCAGTAATTCTCTGGCATATTTCGAATGAATACGGCGGTGAATGCCACTGTCCTTTGTGCCAGGAAAAATTCAGGGAATGGCTGAAAGAGAAATATGGAACTATTGAGAATTTAAATTCCAGCTGGTGTACAACATTCTGGAGCCATACTTATAACAGTTTTGACCAGATCGAAAGTCCTTCACCAAAAGGGGAAAACGCCCTCCATGCGCTGACCCTTGATTGGAAGCGTTTTGTCACAGACCGGACAGTAGATTTTATGAGACATGAGATTTCTGCGATCCGTGCAGGTGGATCAGAGCTTCCTGCAACAGCGAACCTGATGTACGATTATGATGGACTGGATTATAAGAAATTTAAAGATGTCATGGATATCGTATCCTGGGATAATTATCCAAGCTGGCATAAAAAAGACGAGTATACGACAGCTGTTGACGGAGCCATGCAGCACGACCTTATGCGAAGCATCAGGAAAGCACCGTTCCTTTTGATGGAATCCTGTCCTTCTGCAACCAACTGGAAGCCCATCAACAAACTGAAGAAGCCGGGAATGCATCTGGCGGCGTCCCTCCAGGCAGTTGCTCATGGTTCAGACAGTGTGCTGTATTTTCAGCTTCGACAGAGCCAGGGAGCATCTGAGAAATTCCATGGTGCTGTGATCGATCATTACGGTGGCGACGATACCAGAGTTTTCCGCGAGGTTACAGAGGTTGGAGAGGCACTGGAACAGATCCGGGAGATTGTTGGAAGCGAAATAAAATGCCAGGCAGCAGTTCTCTATGACAGAGAAAATGACTGGGCACTGAAAGATGCCCAGGGACCGCGGAACGAGGATATGCACTATCAGGAATGTGTGCAGAAACAGTACCGTGCACTTCGAAGAAAGGGCTGCAATACGGATATTATCACGATGGAACATGATCTTTCAGAGTATAAATTGGTGACAGTGCCAATGGCCTATATGTTCTATCATGGTTATGCAGAAAAACTTTGTACCTTTGCAGAAAATGGCGGTACACTTGTAATTTCCTACTGGTCAGGTCTTGTAGATGAGACAGATAAATGTTATCTTGAAGGTACACCTAACGGACTGATGGAAGCTGCCGGTATCCGTACAGAAGAGATCGATGCGCTATATGACTGGGAAGAAAATCACGGAATTCCGGAAACTGGAAATCATCTTGGAATCACAAAGAGTTATACCTGTAAAAATCTCTGTGAGCTTGCGAAAGTTTCGGATGCAGAAGTGATGATGCGCTATAGCGAGGATTTTTATCAGGGATATCCGGTCCTGACACATAAGAAATATGGAAAAGGCCATGTTTATTATGTTGCAGCAGATATGGAAGCTGCTTTTTATGAAGATTTCCTTGGCCGCGCTGCAGACGAGGCAGGAGTGGATACACCACTTGATTTTGTGCCGGAAGGTGTTTCCGTGACAACCAGGGAGACTGAAGATACGGAGTATCTTTTTATCCAGAATTTTGCCGGAAAAACGCAGACAGTATCTGTGTCGGAAGAATATGAAGTTATCTATGGAACAGACAGTGAGAATATGAGTCCGCTGCAGACCAGGATTCTCAAACGCAAAAAATAAAAATATCAGAAAGCATATCGGCCGGAGACTGATGTGCTTTTTGGTACTGTAGGGGGCAAAAAGAGAAGGTAATATGAACGAAACATTAAAAGAACAGATAAAAAAGATTGCAGACGGTTTTGATTTTACAGGGGAGCTTGTTTCATGCAGACCCTGCGGAAGCGGGCATATCAATGGAACCTATCTTCTGAGATACAGAATTGGAAATATGGGTTCCATTAAGGTGATATTGCAGAAGATCAACGGTGATATATTTAAAAATCCCAAAGAACTGATGGACAATATTGCAGGGGTGACAGAGCATCTGAGATGTAAGATCATTGAGAATGGAGGGGATCCGGAACGTGAAGTCCTGAATCTGATCCCTGCAAAAGATGGAAAAACATATCTGATTGATGAGAACGGAGCGTACTGGAGATCTTATATTTTCATTACAGATGCAGTAAGCTATGATCTTGTGGAGAAACCGGAAGATTTTTACGAAAGTGCGGTTGCATTTGGGAGATTCCAGGAAATGCTGGCAGACTATCCTGCTGAAACACTTCATGAGACGATCCGGGATTTCCACGATACAAAGAAACGTCTCCAGGCATTAAAAAATGCTGTGAAAGAAGATGTCTGCCACAGGGCATCCGGCGTGCAGAAAGAAATCAATTTCGCGTTGGAACATGAAGAGATAGCCGATGTGTTCGGAGATCTTTTGCGGAAAGGAGAACTTCCCTTAAGAGTCACCCACAATGATACGAAACTGAATAATGTTATGATCGATCTTGCAACTGGAAAAGGCATCTGCGTGGTGGATCTGGATACTGTGATGCCCGGGCTTGCCATGAATGATTTCGGTGATGCCATCCGTTTTGGAGCCAGCACAGCACTTGAGGATGAAAAAGACTTAAGCAAAGTTTCCTGTAATATGGAATTGTATGAAGCTTATGTGAAAGGATTTCTGGAAAGCTGCGGAGATAAGCTTACCAGGAAAGAAATCGAGCTTCTTCCAATGGGAGCCAAGGTGATGACTTATGAATGTGGTATCCGTTTTCTTACTGATTATCTGGAAGGAGACCATTATTACAAGATCGACCGGGAAGAGCATAATCTGGACAGATGCCGGACTCAGTTTAAGCTGGTAAAGGATATGGAACAGAAATGGGATATCATGCAGGAAATTGTGCACAGGTATCAGAAATAGATGATTTTCCTGGAAAAATACAGTGGAGGTAGAACAAAAATGAAAGAGACAAAAGGAAGGGTAACGATCCCTACAGACCTTGATGTGATCCCTGAAACTCTGGAAATGCTGGATGAATGGGGAGCAGATGCTATTCGCGACTGTGACGGAACGGAATTTCCGGCAGAGCTGAAAGAGACGGGAGCCAAGATCTATGCCACATACTACACAACCAGAAAAGATAATGCCTGGGCAAAGGCACATCCGGAGGAAATCCAGCAGATGTATATCATGACAGCTTTTCACACAGCAGTTTCCGATACGCTGGAAATCCATCTGATGGATCATCTGTATCCGGATATGCTGGCTGTAAATACCAGAGATGATATTAAACGCTGGTGGGAGGTTATCGATCGTACCACAGGGGAAACCGTGAGCACAGAAGACTGGACTTATGATGAAAAATCAGAAAATATTGTGATCAGACCAGCCAAAGAATTTCATGAGTATACGGTAAGCTTTCTGGCGTATATTATGTGGGACCCTGTACATATGTACAATGCAGTAGTCAATGACTGGAAGGATGTGGAGCCGCAGATCACCTTTGATGTGCGTCAGCCTGCAACACGTGCACACTCCCTGGAACGACTGAGAAGATTTCTGGATTCCCATGATTATGTGAATGTGGTGCGTTTTACAACATTTTTCCATCAGTTTACCCTGATCTTCGATGAGCTTGCCAGAGAAAAATATGTAGACTGGTTCGGTTATTCCGCGTCGGTGAGTCCATATATCCTGGAGCAGTTTGAAAAAGAAGTGGGATACAGATTCCGTCCGGAATTTATTATCGATCAGGGATATATGAACAATACATATCGTATTCCGTCAAAGGAATTTAAAGATTTCCAGGCATTCCAGAGAAGAGAAGTCGCCAAGCTTGCAAAAGAAATGGTAGATATTGTCCATGAATATGGAAAGGAAGCCATGATGTTTATGGGAGATCACTGGATCGGCATGGAGCCTTTTATGGACGAGTTTGCTTCCATCGGACTGGATGCAGTTGTGGGAAGTGTTGGAAATGGTGCAACATTGCGGCTGTTCAGTGATATTAAAAATGTGAAATATACAGAAGGAAGATTTCTGCCATACTTTTTCCCGGATACGTTCCATGAAGGTGGCGATCCTGTAAAAGAAGCGAAAGTAAACTGGGTGACAGCAAGAAGAGCGATTCTCCGAAGCCCGATCCAGAGAATCGGTTACGGCGGTTATCTGAAGCTGGCTCTGGAGTTCCCGGATTTTGTACAGTATATTAAAGAAGTCTGCCAGGAATTCCGTGTGCTTTATGACAATATCCAGGGAACAACACCTTACTGCGTGAAACGTGTGGCAGTCCTGAACTGCTGGGGAAAAATGCGCTCCTGGGGCAACCATATGGTACATCATGCAATCTATTACAAGCAGAATTATTCGTATTTCGGAATTATCGAGGCTTTAAGCGGTGCACCATTTGATGTTTCTTTTATCAGTTTTGATGATATTCGTGAGAACAAAGATATTTTAAAAGATTTCGATGTGATCATCAATGTGGGAGACGCGGACACTGCACAGTCCGGCGGAGCGAACTGGGCTGATCCTGAGATCCTTACAGCTGTGAGAAAATTTGTTTATAATGGCGGCGGTTTCATTGGTGTAGGGGAACCGGCTGCTCATCAGTGGCAGGGAAAATTCTTCCAGCTGGATGATATTTTAGGTGTGGAGGAAGAACGAGGATTTAATCTCAACACAGATAAGTATAACTGGGAAGAGCATAAGAACCATTTTATCCTGGAAGATACAGACGGAACTGTAGATTTTGGCGAAGGAAAAAAGAATATTTTTGCACTGCCTGAGACAGAAATCCTGATCCAGAAAGACCAGGAGGTGCAGATGGCAGTAAAAATATTCGGAAAAGGACGCGGCGTTTATATTAGCGGACTTCCTTACAGCTTCTGCAACAGCCGTGTCCTTTACAGGGCGGTACTCTGGTCTGCGGTGGCAGAGGAGGAACTTCACTGCTGGTTTTCTTCTAATTATAATGTGGAAGTGCACGCTTATGTAGAAAATGGTAAATACTGTGTGGTAAACAACACTTATGAGCCACAGGATACTGTTGTTTACACAGGCGATGGAAGCAGCTTTGACCTTCATCTGGAGGCTAATGAGATCCGTTGGTATCAGATTTAAAAAACAGCTCAGATAAATCCGGAAGAGCTGTTGACAGTGTTTGTAAGTAAATGTATAATAGTACGGATTTAAGAAAAGAATATATGGGCAAAGCAGTTGAAAAGCTGTGACGCAAAGCTATAGGGCCTTTAAAATGGCAGCCAGTTGCAGGGATTAGAAACAGGGAACGGTATAGTTGCATGTCTATATCCTGACCCTGTTTTTTTTAGTGTGTAAAAATACGTGAGAGTATATGCACGTGCGTCATGGATCAAACTCGAGAAAACTGCTGCAGTTGGGAATACGGAGTGAATGATTGATGAATACGGAGTTGTTTAAAGGAGAAAAATTATATTCGTCTGGTGATTTTAAGCTTTGCAGGGAGTCATATGCTGCCATAAATGTTGCCATTGGAGATAACCAGGCGGTAGGCATTATAGCAGGTTATTATGATGAGGATCTTACCATAGCATATGTGAGTGAATTTTTTCTGCATAATCTGGGATACAGTTATGAAGAATTTATGGAAGCGGTTGCGGGATCACTGAAAAATGTATTCTGTGGTGAGAATGATGGTTTTATCCGGAATGAGCGTTTGGTGAAGATTCATGGTTCAGAGGATGTGAAGATGTTGAATAAAGAAGGAGCACCTGTGAAAATACGTGCCTATAAAACAGATTCCTTTGACAATGAGGGAACACCGCTCTGGATTTTGTCTGCTCATATTGATGAGATGCAGGAAAACATGCAGCTGGTCAACCAGGTCATAAGCTCAGGCTTCTGGTCTGTGAAATGTGATCAGCATGGAAAACCCACAGATGTTTTTTTCAGTTATGAATTTCGAAAAATGCTGGGATACCACAATATACTGGATTTTCCCGACAGCCTGGAAACCTGGCAAGCAGGAGTCCATCCCGGTGATATTGAAATGGTTGATAAGGCTTTTTATGATGCTTTTCGGGATTGTACAGACGAGACAAAATATGATGTGGAATACCGGATGCGTCTGGCAGACGGCAGTTATCAGTGGTTCAGGGACAAGGGCGAAGTCAGCCGCTGTGCGGATGGAACCGCTTTTCATATGGTGGGAATTTTTGTAAATATTGATAAAGAGAAAAAAGCAGCGCAGTACACTAGGAGAGCAGATGCTTTTCACCGCGCATACACGAAAGCCAACCTCTGTGAATATTATGTGGATCTTAAAGAAAACAGTTTTGATTCCATGAAAGTGGAGGAAGGGCTGGCAGGATTGTTCGGGAAAAATATCACATGGGATGAGATGATCGGTCGTTTCACGGATACTTATGTGGTTTGGGAAGACCGTGAAATGATGAAACAATTCTATGATCGGGCTTATATTGCCAGGAAGCTGGAAGAGGGAAGCGAAGAGATCAATCTGGAGTGCAGGATCCTGATGAACGGAAATATGCGCTGGATACGAAATGTGATCATCCGGGACTCTGCCGGGGATAATTCCCGTTATGCGCTGGTTTTTGTAAGTGATGTCACAGAAGCAAAAAGAAAAGAAAAAAATCTTAAGGAAATAACCAGCCAGAACAGGATCATGAATCAGCTGATCAAAGGTACGGTGAAGCTTGTTGAATGTTATGCAGCATGTGATCTGGAACGGGATATTTATCATTTTTACAGTCAGAATATGAATGACTCTGCATGTAAACCGGAGGGAAAATACTGCGAATTTGTAGAGTTTATGGCATCCAGATTTAAGACCGTTTCCGGTAATCTTACCCTGAAGCAGGCTTTTTCAGTGGAAAATATCCGGAAAATGCTAAAAGGGCCGGATGATATTTACCGTTTTGAATATTGTACCAGGGATGAGAAACAGTTTAAATCTATTGCAATCTCGCCACTTGCATGGAAAGAGGGAAAGGCAGTGACGGTGCTTTTTATATCCCATGATACCACGAACTTTCTGAAGGATTCTGCAGATATTTCTGCAAACTGGAAGGGCACATGTCAGAGTTAAGGCAACATTGACAGGAAAAAGAAAACATAATATAATAAACCCATTCCAAAAGAGGGAAAACGAAGCTGTTACAATAGAAAAAATCTATTATAACAGCTTTTTTGTTACTGTTGACAAACAATTTTGCTTACAAAGAGGAGGCCTTTATGAACAAAAAAATCAAGACAGTGTTTTCGTATCTGATGATAATCATAGGGGCGATATTGGCCAGCTTTTCGGTTGCCTGTATCCTGCCATTTCGAGGCACTGAAACAGGTAACGATCATCACAAAAGATCCGGATGCCATTATCCACGATATCAGGGAAGAGCTGAACAAAACATGTACCATTATCAATTCTTCAGGGGTGATCGCAGGGGAAAACAAAACGCTGATCTGTTATGTGAATTATTTTGAACTGCAGAAAGTGAAAGAGATCATTTCCAGAAATAAAGGATCTTTCAGTACGGTTTCAACCATTGATGAGATCCTGCGATAAGAGTTTACAATAAAAGATAGGCTTTTCTTCGGAAAAATGTTATCCTTTATAAGGATGAGGAAAAAAGCAAAGGAGAAGGATTATGAATTTATCAGCGAAATATGAATTTCGTTCCATACGTAGGGAGGAAGCAGAGCAGGTGGCAGAACTCGAGCAGATCTGTTTTCCTCCGGCAGAGGCGATAAGCAGAGAGGATATTATAGACCGGGTGGAAAAAATCCCGGAGCTGTTTCTTGTGGCAGAAGACAGGGAAAAAGGAAAACTGGCAGGATATCTTACGGGTCTTGCAACAGATGAGGAAGTTTTTCAGGATAAATTCTTCACAGATGCAGATCTGAGCACACCGAATGGTAAGAACAATATGATCCTTGGATTGGGAGTTCTTCCGGAATACCGTGGACAGGGACTTGCCAGAGAACTGATGATGCGCTATCTCGCCAGGGAGCAGGCAAGGGGAAGAAAGAGAGCAATCCTTACCTGTGTGGATGGTAAAATTGGAATGTACGAGAGGATGGGATTTGAATATATAGGAACTTCTGCTTCTGTTCTCGGAAATGCGAAATGGAATGAGATGGGGTATATTTTTTCATAGAAACCGATAAATGTTATATTTCAGATAGCAAGAGATGTGGTGCACTGTAAAATATCAAAAGGTGAAATATTTGAACATTTTCATCAAAAAAGAGCATAGCAATAAGGAGATAAAAATGCTATATTGTGTTTCCCATATCCGGATTGTAAAAAAACAGGAAGCATGGTATCATAAGGGCAGAAGAAAAAGGAGAGGCTAAATAAGAAAGGAAGCGGAAACTATGTATCAGAAATTAATGACATGTCTGGAAAGTGTAAGAAAGAAAACAGATTTCAAACCGGAAATCGCACTGGTTCTTGGATCTGGACTTGGTGATTTTGCAGAGCGGATCCAGATCGAACAGATCATTAAATATACAGATATTGAGGGATTTCCGGTATCTACAGTAGAAGGGCACAAAGGATGCTTTGTATTCGGCTATGTAGAGAAAACGCCGGTTGTGATCATGCAGGGCCGTGTTCATTATTATGAAGGATATCCAATGTCTGACGTAGTTCTTCCGATACGTCTGATGGGGCTGCTTGGGGCAAAAAAACTTCTTCTTACAAATGCGGCCGGAGGTGCAAATCCATCTTTTCATCCCGGCGATTTTATGCTGATCACAGATCATATCACAACAGGAGTTCCAAGCCCTCTCATCGGCCCCAATATTGATGAACTGGGAACAAGATTTCCGGATATGAGTGAAGTATACAGCCGACGTCTTCAGCACGTGATTCGCAAATGTGCGGCAGAATGCGGAATCAAACTCCAGGAAGGCGTTTACGTGCAGTTTACAGGACCTAACTATGAGACTCCGGCAGAGATCAGGCTTGCTCAGAGGTGGGGCGGAGATGCTGTTGGAATGAGTACAGCATGTGAGGCTATGGCTGCACGCCATATGGGAATGGAAGTCAGTGGAATTTCCTGTATTACTAATATGGCAGCAGGAATCTCGAAAGAGGCACTGAATCATGAAGAAGTGCAGGAGACAGCAGACCGCGTGGCAATATATTTTCGGAAACTGGTTGAGAAAGTTGTTGTGAATATGTGATCCTGCAAAAGAAAATCAGGATAAAAGGAAAAGAGAAACATAAATGATAACATTAAATGATTACTTGTATTCCGGAGATACACTTCTTCGGATACTGAAAAAATATATCCGGGATCTGAGAGCAGAAGCAAAAGAAAAGCACAATGAGATCGATCTGGTACACTGTAATTTTCTGATTCAGATCCAGGAACTTCTGGAGCATAATGATTTCCTTACAGCCCAGTCTCAGAAAATCCGGGAATTTTATAAATATATGGCTGTAGAGTATCCGCTTCTTGCATTTACATTCAAAGGCAGGATCAAATCACTGATCCGTGCGGAGGAGAAATTCAACGGATATGTTGTGGAATATATTTATGATTATTATAAAGATCACGGGAAATATCCGTCTGTATCCCAGATCAAAGAACGATTAAGCTGCTTTCGGGATTTTATTGCATACAGGATCGTTATTGCAATGCCGAGATGTCATCTGAAAAATGGAGAGAACCTCCGGAATGAAGAACTACGTTATCTTTACGAGATCGCTAACGTGCTTCCTGGGTTTCTGGAGGAGAGAGGATTTACCGCGGAGCCTGCCAGAGGCGTTCAGGAAAGTACTTCTCCATTACTCAGCGAGGATGCAAAACCTTATTACAGAGACTATATTTGCCATAATAAAGAGGATGATTATCAGTCTTTACATATTACATTTTATGATAACAGTTCCAGAAGCTACATGGAGGTGCAGCTTCGTACAAAAGATATGGATGATGTGGCGGAAATCGGTTCTGCCAACCATTTAAGTTACGAGAAAAAACAGGAAAGTGAGCGCAGAAGAAGAGATGCGGTTCCGGAAGGGGAATGCATCTATTTTGATGAGGCCTATGAGAGGGGCATGAAGCTTCTTGGGTTGGATCTTTCGAAGCTGGATGTAAATATGTTCGGTGCAGTGAACAACAGCCTGATCAATGATGGCTGTGGGCTTTTCCGCGGAAGGATGATCCTTCCCTATGAGCATCTTTCACGTTTTCAGAATGATATCATTGACTGAAGAAAAACTTTCACGCGGATTCTTTTGTCTGCGTTTCTTATATTTTATGGAAATCTTCTGCACCTGACTTACAGCCTTGTGGACACCAGAAACGATGGAATATTTTTGAGAAAGATGCCCTGGCTATGGTGTAGGGGGTTAAGCTGCCTGAGAAATAGAGAGATCAGAGAAGAAAACTATTGATAAAAGAAATCAGCACATTGCTGCGGAACGAATCATTCCATAACATTGTGCTGATTTCTTTTTTTTATATTGTAATTATATATTCAATGTAGCTTCTTTTGCATTTTCTTTCTCAGGAAAGATATGTCTGAAGATGAAGCGTACGATCGGGCCGGCGTAGATCAGCTGCCAGAAAAATGCTACCGGGAAGTTCATAAAAGTTGTCTGCAGCCAGACGGCGATAAACTGATTTCCTGCATGTTTAAAGAAAAGTGTTGCAAAAAAGCTCATCATCGGACACATAAAAGCAACAGAAGCGACGGAAATCGCAAGGATCATGCTGAATGGATGGCAGCTGCGGAAATCTACCATGCGGTTTGCGCAGGCAAAAGCAAGCTTGGATACAATAAAGAAATCAAGAACAAATGCAATCGGTCCCATAAATGTCAGTTCATGAAAAGCAGAAAGGAAAACCTGATTTGTCATCGCACCTGTGTTCAGTACAATGTTGTAGCAGATCATGGCATAAACCATGAAAAATACCATGATAATAGTAAAAATAACTTCCTGGAATTTGTTTTTTGGCATAAAAAATCCTCCTTTAAAATGATTAAATAATAATGTAAACCTTAGAGCATGTGTTGTTCGTTAATCATTCAGGAGAATGTGCGTTTCCAATATATGACAGGATTTTTGTCATAAACCATATTCGATTTTTAACCAAATTATATTTGGTTTTAGGTAAGCAATAAAGTGACCGGCATATACTGCCTGACATCGGCGATTATATTATCATAACAGTGAAAGAGTTGTCAATACGTAAAATTTACACGATTTCTTTAAATATTCTGATAATACTAAAGGGCGTAAATGAGAAAAAACAGACAATAACCCCTCTTGACTGCGCAAGTTAGATATGATAAACTTGCAACTAGTTAGTAGGTTCTAACTATTGCGTGAATAATTGTGACGGGCCGTATCCCCTGACAATAACGGCCCGGGCAGTGTTTGCGGACAGGGCGAAAAGGCCGGACAGGAGGATAAATATCAAATGGAATATTTGGAGATCGAGAAAGTCATTGGAAGAGAGATTATTGATTCAAGAGGAAATCCGACCGTAGAGGTGGAAGTTTATCTGGCAGATGGAACTATCGGAAGAGGAGCAGCACCGAGCGGAGCATCCACAGGAGAATTCGAAGCACTTGAGCTGAGAGATCAGGATAAGAGCCGCTTCGGAGGAAAAGGTGTTTCCAAAGCTGTTGAAAATATCAATACAGTTATCAACGATGCGCTGACAGGAATGGATGCATCTGATATTTATGCTGTGGACGCTGCCATGATCAAGGCAGATGGAACAAAAGATAAATCCAAACTTGGCGCAAATGCCATTCTTGCTGTATCTATTGCATGTGCACGTGCAGCAGCAATATCCCTTGACATTCCGCTTTACAGATTCCTTGGCGGCGTGAACGGAAACAGACTTCCTGTTCCGATGATGAACATCTTAAACGGCGGTGCACATGCTGCAAACACTGTAGATGTTCAGGAGTTCATGATCATGCCTGCGGGAGCACCAAGTTTCAAGGAAGGACTTCGCTGGTGTACAGAAGTTTTCCATACACTTGCCGCACTTCTCAAAGAGAAAGGTCTTGCAACAAGCGTTGGTGATGAAGGTGGTTTTGCACCGGATCTTGGAAGTGATGAGGAAGCAATCGAGTACATTCTTGAGGCAGTAAAGAAAGCAGGATATGAGCCGGGAAAAGATTTCGTTCTTGCAATGGATGCTGCATCCAGTGAGTGGAAGGGAAGCCAGAAGGGAGAGTACGTTCTTCCGAAATGTGGAAATAAATTTACATCAGCCCAGCTTGTTGAGCACTGGAAGAATCTGATTGAGAAATACCCGATCTATTCCATTGAGGATGGTCTTGATGAGGAAGACTGGGAAGGATGGCAGATCATGACAAAAGAACTTGGCGGAAAAGTACAGCTTGTAGGAGATGACCTGTTCGTTACGAATACAGAGCGCCTTGAAAAAGGTATCAGCCGTGGCTGCGGAAACTCCATTCTGATCAAACTGAATCAGATCGGTTCTGTATCTGAGACACTGGAGGCTATCAAGATGGCTCATAAAGCTGGATACACAGCGATTTCTTCTCATCGTTCCGGCGAAACAGAAGATACAACCATCGCAGATCTTGCAGTGGCGCTGAACACCTGCCAGATAAAGACAGGAGCTCCGTCCAGAAGCGAGCGTGTTGCTAAATATAATCAGCTTCTCCGCATAGAGGAAGAGCTTGGTGAGGCAGCTGTATATCCGGGATTCCAGGCCTTCAATATTAAGAGATAATTCAGAAAGCTGCAAAGAATAACATATTTTTGAAAAAGGTGCGCTTTGGCGCATCTTTTTTTGGCAAAAATAATGTTGCCAGATTTGTAAAAATGGTATATTATGTTTTACAGTCGCGTGAAAAAATATAAAATTGAATATTGGAGATGCTATGAAAGAATACGTAAATACTTTTCTGCATTATAGGTTTCTTTTGGGAGAACTTGTAAAAAAAGGAATTAAACTGAAATACAGACGTTCCTATCTTGGTATTATCTGGTCTCTTTTGGAACCGCTGCTTACCATGGCTGTACTGACCATTGTGTTCGGAACATTGTTTGGCAACAAGGATAGAACTTTTCCGGTATACATCCTTTCGGGTCGTCTTTTATACACCTTTTATTCCAGCGCAACCAAAGGAGCGCTGAAATCAGTACGTGCGAATTCAGCTATGATAAAGAAAGTTTATGTACCGAAATATCTGTATCCGCTTTCGAGCGTACTTTTTAACTATGTGATCTTTCTGATCTCGTTGATCGTGCTGATTCCTATAGGAGCTATATTTGGAGTAAGACCGACAATCTATATGCTGCAGATTTTAGTTGCATTGATTCTGGTATTTTTACTTTCTTATGGCTGTGGAATGATCCTTGCAACAATTGGAGTTTTTTTCAGAGATATGGAGTATCTGTGGTCAGTAGGACTGATGCTGATCATGTATACCTGTGCAATTTTCTACTACCCGTCCAGACTTTTGAAGAGTGGATTTTCCTGGATCTTAAAGTACAATCCGCTGTACTGTACGATTGACATTTTTCGTTCAGGATTGTTTGGTGAGATGATGAATCTGGATTATTTGTTATATGCACTGGCATTCAGCCTTGTGACGATCGCCATAGGATTATTCTGCTTTAAGAAGAAACAGGATGATTTTATCCTTTATATTTAACAGGAGAGAAAGATGGAAAAACCCGCAGTAATTGTAGACAACGTAAGCATGAAATTTAATCTCAGTAAGGAAAAGGTAGACAGCCTGAAAGATTACGTGATTAAATTTATTAAGAAAGAAATTAAATATAATGAATTCTGGGCACTTCAGAATGTGGATTTTCAGGTTGAGAAGGGAGACCGTGTGGGAATCCTGGGACTTAACGGAGCTGGAAAAAGTACTCTGCTCAAAGTTATCGCAGGTGTGTTTAAGCCTACAGAAGGCAAGGTTGTGAAAAATGGCCGCCTTGTCCCTCTTCTGGAACTGGGTGCTGGTTTTGATGCCCAGTATACAGGTCGCGAAAATATTTTTCTGTATGGTGCAATGCTTGGATATTCCAAGAAATTCCTGGAATCTAAATTTGATGAGATTGTTGAGTTTTCTGAGCTGAAAGAATTCATTGATGTACCGATCAAGAATTATTCTTCCGGTATGAAAGCAAGACTTGGATTTTCCATTGCAACACTTGTATCACCGGATATTCTGATTCTGGATGAGGTACTTTCTGTAGGAGATGCCAAATTCCGAAAGAAGAGTGAAAAGAAAGTCTTAAGTATGTTTGATAAGGGCGTGACAGTGCTCTTTGTGTCGCATTCCCTGGAACAGGTTCGGCGTCTTTGCAATAAGGCAATGATCCTTGAAAAAGGACAGCTGATCGCATACGGAGATATTGATGAGATCTCAGAAAAGTATTCGAGGATGATCAGCTGATTTTAAGAGAAGATCAAATGAGACTGCTGTGGCAGTCTGATGGTAAGGACAAAAGAACCGGGAAGAAAAATCCGATAAGAAGGATAGCCAGACGATTTGCAGGAGTCTATGCAAATGTCTGGCTATTGTGTTATCATATGATGAGAGAACAGGGGGGAGATAATGACTTTACAGCAGATTCTTGAAGAAGTAAAAAAAGGCCGGCTCTCTGTGGAGCATGCGGAAAAACTTCTGAAAAAAGAAGGATATGAAGAAATGGATTACGCGAAACTGGATACTACAAGGAAAGAGCGTACTGGTTTTGCAGAGGTAGTTTACTGTGCAAGAAAAGCAGATGAACATCTTTTAAATATTTATCAGAAATTATATAAAGAGGACGGAGAAGTATTTGGAACCAGGGCATCCCGGCATCAGTATGAGCTGGTGAAGAGCGTTCTGCCCCAGGTTGTCTATGATCCGGTTTCCAGGATCCTGAAGATCGAGAAAGAGAAGGAACATGTCGGAAAAGTGGCAGTGTGTACGGCAGGAACAGCCGATATTTCCGTTGCGGAAGAGGCTGCCCAGACAGCAGAGTATTTTGGAACGCGTGTGGAGAGAATCTACGATGTGGGAGTCAGTGGCATGCACAGGCTTTTTTCCAGACTGGATACAATCCAGGACGCCAACTGTGTTGTTGCAGTAGCCGGAATGGAAGGCGCATTGGCCAGTGTAATAGGTGGCCTTGTGAAACGCCCGGTGATCGCAGTTCCTACATCTGTGGGATATGGAGCCAGCTTCCACGGACTTTCAGCACTTTTGACCATGATCAATTCCTGTGCCAATGGAATTGCAGTAGTAAACATTGATAATGGATATGGTGCAGGATATCTTGCAACACAGATCAACAGACTTGCGGAGGGAAAATAGATGAAAAATAAATTATATCTGGAATGTACTTCCGGAATCAGCGGAGACATGGCAGTTGCCGCGCTTCTTGACCTGGGTGCAAGCAGGGAGAAACTTAAGAAAGTTTTAAAGAGTCTTCCTGTAAAAGGTTTCGATATTAAGATCAGCCGTGTGGTGAAATCCGGGATTGATGCCTGTGATTTTGATGTAGTGCTGGATAAGGAACATGAGAATCATGACCATGATATGGGATATTTGCATGGACATGAGCATGGTGGGTACAGCCATAACGAAGCTCGTCATGGACACGAACATGGAGAGCATAGCCATGAACATGGAGAATCACATTCCCATCACGGACATCATCACCATGAGCACCGCGGACTCAACGAGATCATGACAATCATTGATCATGCAGACATGGCAGACCGTGCCAGATCTTATGCGAAAAAAATCTTCACTATTCTTGCTGAAGCAGAGGCGAAAGCCCATAATGTACCGGCAGATCAGGTGCATTTCCATGAGGTAGGTGCAGTGGATTCCATCGTGGATATTCTTTCCGTAGCGGTGTGTATGGATGATCTGGACGTGGAGGAAGTGATCATTCCGAGACTTTGCGAGGGAAGTGGAACGATCCGCTGTCAGCACGGAATCCTTCCGGTGCCTGTTCCGGCAGTAAGCAATATTGTAAGTGCCTATCATCTGAAACTGCATATCACGCCAGTTCAGGGCGAACTGGTGACACCTACCGGGGCAGCCATCGCAGCAGCATTCATTACATCAGAAAAGCTTCCGGAAGATTTTACAGTGGAAACGATCGGTATCGGAGCAGGCAAGCGCCAGTATGAATGCCCGGGCATCCTCCGCGTTATGCTGATCCGGGAAGCAGAGAAGAATACTGAGATACAGAAGTTTTCAGATACAGAATCCGATAGTATTATCAAGCTGGAATCCAATATTGATGACTGTTCAGGAGAAACTCTCGGCTATGTGATGGAGCTTCTTTATGAGGCTGGAGCCAGAGAAGCCAATTACATGCCTGTATTTATGAAGAAAAACCGTCCGGCATGGCTTCTCACAGTTATCTGTAAGGAAGATCAGGTTTCCGGGATGGAGAGGATCATTTTTAAAGAGACCACAACCATTGGGATACGCCGTCAGAAGATGGAGCGCACTGTCCTGAAAAGAGAAAAGAGAACAGTTGTAACACCACTGGGAGACGTAGAAGTAAAAGTATGCATCTTTGACGGTCAGGAATATATTTATCCGGAATACGAAAGTGTAAAAAAAATCTGTAAAAAAACAGGAGTTTCTTACAGGGAAGCCTATCATATGGCTGTTTGCGGATAATGGGTTTTACTATTGACACATTTTCAAAAAAACTATATAAATGTATATAGAACGATCATTGCAGATAAAAAGACAGTGATGTAGTAAGGCGGAAGCAGGAGAATGATTTATGGCGGTAACAATACAGCAGATTGCAGAACGGGCAGGGGTTTCCAGGGGAACCGTAGACAGGGCATTGAACCACAGAGGACGGATCAATCCGGAGGTGGCAGAGAATATCTGCCGTCTGGCAGAAGAGATGGGCTATGTGCAGAAGGAACGGAAACGTTCCAGAGGAGCGAAGGATCAGATGATAAAGATCGGAGTTGTCACCCAGCTTGCCAGATCTTCCTTTATGCAGGAAGTGAACAGAGGGATTGAGAAAGCAGCTCAGGAACTTAAAGAGAAAGGAATTCAGCTGATCCTGAAAGAAGGGTTGTCGGTTGATGAGGAAGAACAGCTTCAGGCGATAGAAGAGCTGGAAAAAGAAGGGATTCGCGGCCTTGCAGTGATGCCTGTGGACAGTGAGGCTGTCCGCGAGAAGCTGAATTCTCTTATTGAAGAGAAAAATATTCCGGTAGTAACTTTCAACTCTGATATTGTTGGAACTAGAAGAGCATGTTTCGTGGGAATGGATAACCGCAAGAGCGGCCGTACAGCAGCAGGTCTTCTGGGTATACTTACAAGAGGCAGCGGCAAGATCCTTATTATCACCGGATATTTCAGCAACCATGTTGATAACCAGCGTGTGGATGGTTTTGTAGAAGAAGCTAAGAAAGCTTTTCCGCATCTGGAGATTGCAGGTGTTCACGGAAGCTTCGATGAGGCATCGGAAGTGGAGCATATTATAGAGAATGCCATGATGAGCACATCGGGGATCAGCGGGATCCTGGTGGTATCCGGCGGCCAGGCAGGAGTTGGGAAAGCTTTTGACAAGCTGAGACTGGATCGGCGGCCATATGTGGTGATTTATGACCAGACCCCCAAGAATGAACGTGCATTGAAAGAAGATTTCGTTGATTTTCTCATTGACCAGAATGGATATGTCCAGGGCTACGAACCGCCAAGGATCCTGGCAGATATTCTGACAAAAGGGCAGGAGCCGGAAAGGGAATATCTTTTTACAGATATCAAGATCAAAACCAAATATAATCTGTGATAGTGAGCTGTATCAAGTGAAAGATCACGTAGGAAAAATAAGAAAAAGTCTGCAGAATAAAAACTGCAGGCTTTTTTGCGCTTTAAAAGAGCAGAGTCATCATGGGGGATTATAGCACTCCTGAAAATTGTTATAGTCAAACGGATATTCGCAATATAAACAGGGATTTTCTTGAGGAGTATGTAAAAAGCGTGCTATTGGCGTGCTAAAATTAAAAACACACAAACGCACATATTAACAATAGTTACTTTCACCAAAATAAAACATAGAAAATTGTACAGAATAACAGAAAACGAAGAAAATACAAAGAAGTACTTGCTCAATTTTGAAAAGAATGCTATATTAACATCATAAGGAAACACGCAAGAAAGCACGCATAATAAATAAAGCACGCAAGCGAAAGAAAGCACACAAATAAGTAAAAAACAATCATCAAACAAAACGGAGGTAAGATCATGAAGTATATCGAATTTGATGAATCCAGACCAATGGACCTGGTACTCCTTGGAAGAGTTGCCATTGATTTCAACCCTGCTTACAACGATCAGGTAAAGGAAGAGTTCAAACCCCTGAAGAAGGTACATATGTTTGAGAAATTCGTAGGAGGCTCTCCTGCAAACATCGCTGTAGGTGTTACCAAACATGGCCTGAAAGCAGGATTCATCGGAAAGGTTTCTGATGATCAGTTCGGTGAGTATGTTGTAGATTATTTTGATGAGAGAGGAATTGATACCTCACAGATCACCAAATGTACAAACGGAGAGAAACTGGGGCTTACCTTTACAGAGATGCTTTCTCCGAAGGAAAGCAGCATCCTCATGTACCGTAACCGTATCGCAGACCTGCAGCTTCATGTAGACGACATCCACGAGGACTACATCAAAAATGCAAAAGCGATCCTCATCTCCGGAACTGCTCTTGCAGAGAGTCCGTCCAGAGAAGCAGCGATCAAAGCAGTTATGCTTGCAAAGAAAGTAAACACAAAGATCATCTTTGATATTGATTACAGAGAATATAATTGGAAGAACGCAGATGAGATTTCCATCTACTATTCTATCATAGCAAAAGAAGCAGACATTATCATGGGCTCCAGAGAAGAGTTTGACCTTACAGAGAAGCTGATCAAAGAGGGCATGACTGACGAGGAGAGTGCAGCTTACTGGCAGGCAAAAAATGCAAAGATCGTTGTCATCAAACACGGTATGAAAGGTTCCACAGCATATACAGTTGACGGACAGAAGTTCAGCATCAAGCCTTTCCCGGTTGATGCAAGAAAAGGCTTCGGCGGCGGCGACGGATACGGCTCCGGATTCCTGTATGGACTGTACCAGGGATGGGAGATCATTGACTGTCTGGAGTTCGGTTCCGCAGAGGCATCCATGATGGTTAAGAGCAACAACTGCTCCGATTCCCTTCCGGGACCGGACGAGGTTCACGCATTCATTAAAGATGAAAAAGAAAAATTCGGCGAAATGATCGCAAGAGTATAAAGAAAAGGAGTGGAAAAAATGGCAAAGACAGTAAGAATGACAACTGCACAGGCAATTGTAAAATTCCTGGATAATCAGTACGTTTCCATGGACGGAGTGGAGACAAAATTTGTAGAAGGATTTTTCACGATCTTCGGACACGGTATTGCTGTAGGACTTGGCGAGGCACTGGATACTAACCCAGGTCAGCTGAAGGTTCTTCAGGGAAGAAATGAGCAGGGCATGTGCCACGTTGCAACCGCTTTTGCAAAACAGAGCAACCGCAAAAAAATCATTGCATGTGCTTCCTCCATCGGACCTGGAGCCGCAAACATGGTAACAGCATGTGCGACAGCAACTGTAAACAATATTCCGCTTCTTGTATTCCCGGCAGATACTTTTGCATCCCGCCAGCCTGACCCGGTTCTTCAGCAGCTGGAGCAGAGCAGCAGCCTTGCCATCAGTACAAACGATGCATTCAAGCCAGTCTGCAAATACTGGGACAGAATCACAAGACCGGAGATGGTTATGACAGCTCTTATCAACGCAATGAGAGTTCTTACAGATCCTGCTGAAACAGGCGCATGCTGTATCGCACTTTGCCAGGATGTTGAGGGTGAGTCCTTTGACTTCCCGGAGTACTTCTTCAAGAAGAGAGTACACAGGATCACAAGACCGGTTGCAGTAGACGAAGAGCTTGAGGATGTAGCTGAGATCATCGCAGGAGCTAAGAAACCTCTTATTGTTGTCGGCGGTGGTGTTCGTTACTCAGAAGCAGGAGAAACAGTTGAGAAATTCTGTGAGGAGTTTAAGATCCCGTTCGGCGAGACACAGGCCGGAAAGAGTGCCTGCCAGTCCGGCAATCCATACTGCCTTGGCGGTATCGGTGTAACAGGAACCTATGCTTCCAATATCATCGGTAAAGACGCAGACGTGGTAATTTCTATCGGTTCCAGAATGTCTGACTTTACAACCAGCTCCAAGCATCTGTTCCAGAACGAAGATGTTCAGTTTGTAAGCATCAACAACTGCAGATTCCATGCATACAAGATGGATGCAGTAAAAGCAGTGGGCGATGCAAAAGCTACTGTAGAGGCACTTGCAGAGAAACTTCGTGCAAGAGGATATAAATCCGCATATACAGACGAGATCGAGAAAGCAAAAGCTGCATGGGATAAAGAGATGGAGCGTCTGGGAAGCATCGAGTACACAGGAGATGATTTTGAGCCGTTAATTAAGGCAAGAGATCCTCGTACAATTCCGGAGTATGTAAAGCTTACAAACGGAAAAATCACACAGACAGCAGCACTTGCAGCGATCAACAGAACAATTGATAAAAATGCAACCATTATCACAGCAGGCGGTTCTCTTCCAAGCTGTATGCAGCGTATGTGGAGAACAGACAAACGCGGCGGATATCATGCAGAGTACGGATATTCCTGCATGGGATATGAGGTTGCTGCTACCCTTGGTGTGAAATTCGCAGAGCCGGATAATGAAGTATACTGCGTAGTTGGTGACTCCAGCTTCCAGATGCTCCACAGCGAGATCATGACTATCATGCAGGAGAGGCAGAAGGTCAATATCATGGTATTTGATAACTGCGGATTCGGCTGCATCAACAACCTTGAGATGAACCATGGAATCGGAAGCCTTGCAACAGAGTTCCGTTACACAGACGGCAAGAAACCGACAGGAGACCTGATTCCTGTAGATTATGCAAAGATCGGCGAAGGCTATGGTCTGAAGACATACACCTGCCGCACCATCCAGGAGCTTGTTGATGCTCTGGAGGATGCCAAGAAACAGGAGCTTGCATGCCTCTTTGATCTCAAAGTTATCCCGAAGACCATGACAGACGGATATGAGTCCTGGTGGGATGTAGGAATTGCAACAACATCTGAGAAAGAAAGTGTAAGAAAGGCCTGCGAGGGAGTTATGAAAGGCCGTGAAGAGGCAAGACTGTACTAATCTGGGAGGTAAGAAAATGAGTAAAGTATTTGGTTATCCGGAATATGACGAAAAAGGTGAAAAGATTCTTACAACATACGATAATGAGTACAAGGCCATGATGATGGACATCCGTGTTTACCGTATGAAAGCAGGAGAGACAAAAACATTTTTAAGAGAGGGTGAGGAGACAGCAGTTCTCCTTCTCTCAGGAAATATTACCTATAAATGGAACGGAAACGAAGCTGCGGCAACCAGAAAGGACGTATTCACAGAGGGCCCATGGTGTGTTCACGGATGCACAGGAACTGAGATCACAGTTTTGGCAAATGCAGAGTCACAGATCCTTGTCCAGTGCACAAAGAATGAGAAAGATTTTGGCGCGAAACTCTACAAACCGGAAGATGCTCCATGGGGATATTCCAGCGTAGGCAAATTCGGAAACGTGGCAAAGAGAAGAGTAAATACTATCTTTGATCATGACATTTCACCGGAATCCAATATGGTACTTGGTGAGGTTCTCAATGACAGAGGAAACTGGTCCGGATATCTGCCACACAGACATCCGCAGCCGGAGACATACTTCTTCAAATTTGACCATCCGGAAGGATTCGGAGCAAGCTTTGTGGGAGATCAGGTATTCAAGAGCACTGACGAGAGCTTTTCTGCAATTCCCGGAGGAGAGCTTCATCCGCAGGCAGTTGCACCTGGATACCAGATGTACACATGCTGGATGATCCGTCACATAGATGGAAATCCGTGGCTGCAGACAGACCGCTGCGAGGATGAGAGATATACATGGCTTCATGACGCTGAGTTTTAAGAAATTGTACTGACTGAAGGGAGATTTTGACAATGGCAAGAGAATTTATTGTACCTGGAGAAATTATTTCCGGTTCCGGAGCACTGGATATGGCAGAGAGCGCACTGAAGCTCCTTGGTAAAAAAGCCCTGATCGTGACCGATAAAGTAATGATCGACCTGGGAAACTGTGCAAAAGTTGAGAAAGCTCTGACAAATCAGGGAATCGAATACAGCATTTATTCTGAGATTTCCGGTGAACCGACAGATACCATGATTGAAAAAGGACTGAAGCTTTATAAAGATGAGAACTGTGATTTCCTAGTAGCACTGGGAGGAGGAAGCCCGATCGACTCCATGAAAGCCATAGGCTCTCTGGTAGTAAATGGTGGAAATATCTCTGATTACATGGGAAAAGTGATCGATGTAAAAATGCCGCCTATGGCTGCGATTCCAACAACAGCAGGAACAGGATCTGAGGCAACTCAGTTTACTATCATCACAGACACAAAGAAAGATATCAAAATGCTTCTCAAAGGCAAAGTTCTCATGCCGGATCTTGCCATTATTGACCCGCAGTTTACCATGACAGCACCGCCTAAGATCACAGCAGCAACAGGTCTTGATGCGCTATGCCACAGTGTAGAGGCTTATACATCCAGAAAAGCACAGACACTTTCTGATACTTTTGCGGTATCAGCAGTAAAGAGGATTTTCAAATATCTTCCGGTTGCATACAAAGACGGAAAGAATGAAGAAGCCCGCGTACAGATGTCTGTGGCAGCTCTTGAGGCTGGAATTGCATTCAACAATGCATCTGTGACCATCATCCACGGAATGAGCCGTCCGATCGGAGCACTGTTCCATGTAGCACACGGACTTTCCAATGCAATGCTTCTCAAAGAGTGTCTTACATTTGCACTTCCTGGAGCATATGACAGATTTGGAGCTCTTGGCCGTGATATCGGAGTAGCTGACGCATCCGATTCCGATCAGGAGGCTGCTGAGAAATTCCTGAAAGCAGTAGAAGCACTTGTAAAAGAGCTGGATACTCCGACCCTGGAGCAGTTTGGAATCAACAAAGAAGAATTCTTCAATGTAATTGATAAAATGGCACATGATGCTATGGACAGCGGAAGTCCGCAGAACACCATGCGTGATGTAACAGAAGAAGAAGTAAAAGAAATCTACAGAAAACTCTGGTAAAATTTGCATGTAAACCCATATTGCCAGTTAAGAAAAGACTCCGGACCGGAGAAAAAGGCTCCGGGGTCTTTTTTCCAGTTGGAAGAACGGGAGCAGCCGCAGAAGAAAGGAGGCAGATTGCCTGTGAGAAAAAAATACATCTGTATGCTGGTGGCAGTTTCAGGCCTTTTAAGTCTTTCCGGCTGCGGGCCGTCAGCAAAAAAGACAGAAGAAGAGGTAACCATTGGTGTTGTTACAAAATCAAAAAGCAGTGAATACTGGCTGTCCGTCTGTGACGGAATGGAGGATGCGGCAGAAAAATACAATGTGGATGTGGTGATTCTTTCTCCTGATGCCGAAACAGAGGAGAATGTCCAGAAAAACATGATCAGGGATCTTCTGAAAACAGATATTCAGGCACTTGCAGTTTCTCCCATAAATTCTTATGACAGTGAGACATATGTGAAAGCAGCCAGAGAAAAAGGAATCTCTGTATATGCCTGTGATACCCCTATGGAAGATTCTGATGTGCCCTATATAGGGATTGACAATGAAAAACTGGGCTATGAGCTTGGGGAAAAGCTTGCCGAAGCATTGGATCACAAGGGAAACATCGGCGTGATCGCCGGAGACTTCCAGCAAGCCGGACACAGGAAGCGTGTCGCCGGATTCGAAAAATATATGGAAAAAGAGACTGGGATAAATATAAAGATGGTGAGGAACGGCTACAGCAATATGCGTGTATCCCAGAAGGATGTGGATGAGATCCTTACGAAATACCCGGATATTGACGGAATCATGACGACCAGTGCAGTGACAGCTCTGGGACTTTCAGAAGCTGTGGAAGGGAGAGGAATCTCAATTGTTTCCGTAGATGCCCAGGAGGATGCGCTGAAAGCTGTCCAGGATGGACAGATCGTAGCGCTTGGAGCGCAGTCCGGCTATCAGATCGGTTATGAAACGATCCATTATATTGTAAAAGATCTGCAGGGAGAAGGAACAGGAGAAGATGAGATCCTGGATTCGCAGGTACTTACTACGGAAAATATCGATGCATACATAAAAGAAGACAAATATTCTTCCTCTTAAAATGTACAGACATGAAGCTGAAAGGATTTTACCAAAAATAAAACACATAATATAAAAATAGAACACAGAAAAAACAGAAATAAAATAACTTTGGCATATATTTAACAGATAGGTAAAAATAATACCGAAAAAACTAAAATTTATCACACTTTGATAATCCCTGATTTTCGATAAAATATAATCATCAAAAGGAAATCGGAAACGAAAACAAAAATGAAAAGAAAATGAAAGGGCGGGATTATTAAGATGGAGAAGAAAAAACTTTCGGTATCAACGAGGCTGTGTTATGCTGGAGGAGATGTAGGATGCAATATCGTGTTCGGAATGATCGGAACACTGCTGACACTGTTTTACACAGATTATGTAGGGATCAGTGCAGCGACAGTCGGACTTGTCATGCTGCTGTCCAGATGTTTTGACGGATTTTCGGATCTGGTAATGGGAGTAATTGTAGAGAGAACCAACTCCAAATGGGGTAAATCAAGGCCATGGCTTTTATGGATGAGCGTTCCGTTTGCGCTTTCAGCAGTACTGCTTTTCACAGTACCGCATACAACTGGAATGCTTCAGTTTCTGTATCTGTTTGTGACTTATAATTTCTGTACAACCATATGCTATACGGCAATAAATCTTCCATATGGAAGCCTTTCTACAATGATGATCCGTGAGTCATCTGAAAGAGATAAACTCAGTGTTATGCGAATGGGACTTTCCCCTCTGGGAAGGATCATCGCAGCAACCTGCACGCTTCCTCTTGTAAAACTTGTCGGAAACGATCAGGCTGCATGGATCAAAGTTATGAGTGTGTGGGCAGTACTTGCGTTGGTTCTTCTGATTCTCTGCTTCTTCAGATGTGAGGAGAAAGTTCAGATCGAGGCAAGAAAGAAAGACGAGAAACTTCCGGTTCCTACAATGCTGAAAGCACTTTTCACAAACCAGTATTTCTGGTCAGTAATGCTTCTGTGGACAGTACAGAGTGTATCCTTTACGATTACAGGAACCATTCTTCCTTACTACTGTAAATATATCTTCAACAATGATACATGGATGTACAGTGCACTGTATCTTACAGAGACACTGGTTCTGGTAGCAGGAATCTTCGTCTGCTCACCGTTAATTAAGAAATTCGGAAAAAGAAACATCGCATTTGTCGGTGGATTTATCGCACTTGGAGGCCAGCTTCTGTTTTTTATGAATCCATACAGCTTCGGATTTATGGTTATGAGCTGTGTGACACGTGCAATCGGACTTGCACCGTTAAATGCAGTTGTATTCAGCATGGTCGGTGATGTAGTAGAGTTTGGACAGTGGAAACACCACATCCGTCAGGAGAGTCTGATTTTTGCAGGCGGTTCTATTGGAACAAAAGTTGGCGCAGGTCTTGCATCCGCAGTGATCACAGGTCTGTTAAGCAGTTCCGGATATGTAAGTTCTTCCACTGGAATTTCCGCACAGCCGGAGACAGCACTTGAGATGATCGTTTCCCTTTACAAATTCGGACCGATCCTCATTGCGGCAGTGATCATCGTAACACTCTTCGGATACAAACTTGACAAGATGTATCCGTCGATCATGCAGGAGCTTACCGAGCGTGAGGCACACGGACAGTTATGATCGATTTGTAACACATATATTCAACCAGAAACAGGAAATCCGGCAGGGGTAAAACGCTCCTGCTGTTTCCTGCGTTTATAGATAACAGTGGAATACGAATGTCCGCTTTACAGAAGGGAGGAGTCATATGTTAAAAAGCATCCGGGGAAAGATCATGCTGGCGATCCTGGCGGTTACCATGTTTACAGCATGTTCCATCACAGTGGTATTTTATTTAAGGGCAGCAGGAATGATCGAAGAAAACTATTCCGGAATCCTCTACGGCCGGATGCAGCAGACAGTGAAAGATCTGGACGAATCCCTGAAAGAGATATACTATGTAGATACGAGAGCAGCCTGGGATGAAGCCCTCCGGGAAAATGTCAGGTCTTATATCAGCACGAAGAATGAGGACAATCTGGAGACTGTGGCAGAGCTTCTTCGGAATCACAGCCGGGAATATAAAGATATCAATTCTCTGTATTTCGTTTTCCCGGGGGAAAAAATGGCAGTGACATCGGAAGAATTTCCGGTGAACAAGCAGGGTCTTGCAAAAAAAGATATTCAGAAGCTGGAAGAAGAGCAGGCTGACAATTCCTTCCCTGTTGTTGTGGAATCACTGATCCACGAAGGAGACAGTTTTCTTTCTGTGGTCCAGAAAGTAGAAGATGATAACGGAAATGTGCTTGGATATTTGGCAGCAGATATCAAGGAAAGAACCATTTATTATGAATATCTGGAATCCGTGAATGATGAAAAGATCACGACGATCCTGCTAGTAGACAGAAATAATGAGATCATCACCTCCGGGGATTACAGTGATCTTGGAAAAACATTTCCGGGGATTACAGACCATGATGTTCCAGATAAAAACGGATATTTCGAAGAGAATGGTGTGATCTCATTTTTCAGCAGAGGAGGATTTTCCAGTTGTGGACTGTATCTGGAAGTGCCGAAAAAAGAAGTGCTCAGTGGACTTTCTGAAATGAGACTTTTTTTGATTGGAATTTTTGGGGCATTTTTTGTGATGGCAGTGCTGCTGGCGCTGTGGCTTTCCAGAGTTGTATGTGGGCCGCTGAAGTCCATGACTAGTACAGTGGAAAAAGTTGGTGAGGGAGATTTAAGTCTCCGTACAGAAGTGGTGACTTCAGATGAGATCGGAACTCTTGGAAAAGAGTTCAATCATATGTTAGACTATATTGAAGATCTGATAGCAAAAGTGATCGAGGAAGAACAGCAGAAAAAAGATGCGGAGTTGGAGGCTTTGCAGTATCAGATCACGCCGCATTTTATGTATAATACTCTGAACTCCATTAAATTTGCCGCATTTTTAAAAGGTGAGAAGGAGCTGGCAGGACTGATCGGGGATTTTGTGGAACTTCTTCAGGCAAGCATCAATAAAAAGGGGAGTTTTCTTTCTGTGGCAGATGAGATCCACATTCTGAAAAATTATATCCATCTTCAGGATTTTCGCTATCAGGGAAGCTTCCAGGTGGAGTATAATATTTCCGAGGAAGCATACAGCTGTTATATTCCAAGGCTGATCCTCCAGCCACTTGTGGAGAATGCGCTTCTCCATGGGATTGATATCAAGAGGCAGAAGGGAAAGATCTGGATCAGCGGAAATGTGGAGAATGGAAAACTGACTCTTGTTGTGGCAGATAACGGACGGGGAATGACCCGGGAGCAGATCCGAAATCTTTTTGACAGCCATGCAAAAAAAACAAACGGACTTTCCGCAGTGGGAGTCCCCAATGTAAAAGAACGTCTGAAGCTTTATTATGGAGAGAAAGGTGGAATGAAATACGATAGCAGCAGTGACGGTACAACAGTTACTGTCTTTCTGCCTGCAATCTACGATATACCGGAAGAAAGGAGGAGGAACTGATGTACAGAACACTTGTGGCAGACGATGATTTTCTTGTGAGAAGCTATCTTAAGACACTGGATTCCTGGGGAAAAGCAGGATATGAGATCGTGAATGATGCGGAGGATGGTGAAGAAGCCTACAACTTCCTTCGGAAAGAAAAGGTAGATGTGCTTGTGACAGATCTTTCCATGCCGGTAATGGATGGAATAGAGCTGATCAGAAGGATCAGGGAAGAAAACAGGGAGATCTACATTATCGTGCTCAGTTGCCACGATGATTTTGAATATGTAAAAGAAGCCATGCGCCTTGGCGCAGATGAATATGTGCTTAAGAACAGTCTGGACGAGGACAGCCTTTACGAAACTCTGGAAAAATCTGCTCGTTTGATTGAGAAACGCAGAAGAAAAAGCCAGGAGCAGGCTCAGACAAGGAAACTGATCCGGTTTGGAAGCCATGCGCTGAAATACTATTTTTTCAACGGACTGATCTCCGGGACGCTGAAAGGACAGGCCCGTGAGGAGAAACGTGTGGAAGCCGGGATCACGGGAAAATTTTTTAACAGTGCTGTGATCTGCATGTTTATGGAAAAATGGGCAGAAAGGGAACGGCAGTGGACCCCACTTGAGGTTGAACAGTATTCCCACAATTTCCGGCACAGGCTTCTGGAACGGACGGAAGAACTTCTGGGAACGGAGAATAAAGCGTCCGAGGTGATCTATCTTGGCGCAGGAATCTTCTGTTGTTTTCTGGATCTCTCAGAAGACTGCAGAACATCAGTGATGCAGCAGAGACTGACAGAAGCGGCCGCCTCCTGTTACCGTCACTGTCAGGAAGATTTCTGTGAATTTGGGATCAGCGTCAGCAGTGTGTGTATGGGGGAAGAAGGAATCCGCCAGGCTTACCAGCAGGCCAGAGAGATGATGAAGATCCGTTTTTATGAGAAAAAAGATATTCTCTATTTTGAAGGCAGTAAAAAAGCTGACAGTGTTCTGCCGGAAAGTGCAGAGAAACTCGCCGGCAATATGCTTTCCATGAAGGCTGGTAATGAGCGGAAGAAAGCCGAAGAACTGTGGGAACAGGTTCTTGCAGATTGCCGTAAGCGATATACAGACGGAAGGATTCTTGTGCAGTGGCTGAAAAAAATGAACCAGACAGCAGGAATCGAAAGAGACTCCATCTGGTATGATGAGATTGAAGATATTGAGGAACTGGCAGAAAAAGGAAACTCCTGCATTGCAGAACTTTTTGCAGAAGGTGCAGAGGAAGTTCCGGAGGGGATTTCTTCTGCAGTGAAAAAAGCACTTGAGTTTATCCGGGAACACTACGAAGAGCCGATCAGCCTTCAGGATGCGGCAGATGCGGCAGAGGTGAATCCTGCATATTTAAGTTATCTTTTCAAGCAGGAAATGGAGATCGGTTTTTCCAATTATGTACAGGAACTTCGCATTGACTGTGCGAAGAAACTTCTTTCCGGGACCAACTGCAAGGTGAAGGATGTAGCTTTGCGTTCCGGCTTTGGAGATTACCATTATTTTTCCAAAACATTTAAGAAGATCACAGGGATGAGTCCGGCGGAGTACCGGAAAGGTTCAGAGGTATTCTAAGGCGTATCAGCGGGGCGAAAGAAAGCGTGAGACAAAAAGCAATACAAAAGTCCGCTTTACAGAAAGACGAGGAACAAGACCATGGGCGTAACCATTAGACAGATTGCAGAGGCTGCAGGTGTTTCCAGAGGAACAGTTGACAGAGCGCTGAATAACAGAGGAAGGATCAGACCGGAAGTGGCAGAACGGGTACGGCAGATCGCAGAGGAGATGGGGTATAAACCCAATCAGCTGGGACGTGCGCTGTCCATGAGCAGAAATAACATTAAGATCGGCGTGATCCTTCAGGGGGCAGAGACTCCTTTTATGAAAGAAGTTATGAAGGGCATTGAGGAGGCCGGAGCGGAAGTTGATAATCTGGGAGGCACGGTGCTGATCCATACCATTGAGCATCAAAGTGCAGAGGATGTTCTTCTTGCCATGGAAAAAATGCGGCAGGAAGAAGTCAGCGGCATTGCAATGGTTCCTCTTGAAGCCGAAGAGGTGAAGAAAGAAATCAATCGGTTTGTGGAAGAGTACCATATTCCTGTGGTGACTTTTACCTCTGATGTGGAGGATACGAAGCGACTGTGTTTTGTGGGGCAGAATGGTGTGCAGTGCGGTCGTGCGGCTGCAGGTCTTATGGGAGAACTTACCGGGGGAAAGGGCAGAGTTGCAATTATCTCCGGCTACAGCACCAATACTTCTCTCAGCAGTCGTGTGGCAGGATTCCAGTCTGAGATAAAGAAAAAATATCCGGGGATCAAAATCATCGGGCCGGAATATTGTTTTGAGGAAAATGCCCTGGCAAAAGAGGTTGCAGAGAAAATATTTAAAGACGTTCCGGATCTTGAAGGAATATATCTCACATCTCATGGTGAAGAAGGTGTCTGCCAGGCCATTGCAGAGACAGGAAAGACGGGACAGATAAAAATGATAGCAAATGATTTTATGGGACGGAACTATGAACTGATGAGAGAAGGTTTTATTCATTTCCTTATTGGACAGGATGCCAGGATCCAGGGATATGAACCTGTGATGATCCTGTTTCGGCTGCTTTTCAATGGAGAGAAACCGGATCGGGAGAAGCTGTTTACGGAAATATATATAAGAAATGAGTATACGATTCCGGAGAGGAGACGCTGAATATGGCGTCTCTTTTTTATATGTGCAGTTATTTCTGTGTAAAAGAAAAAATGGATATGTATTGGATATATTATGGCAAACTAAACCTAAAAATATTACATATTTTGGCTAAAAATAGTTCTCGTCATTTTTAATAGAAAAAAGATGGTAATATTGTTCAATATTAGGTCTTGCGATTTATGGTATGCGATGATATTATATTAAACATAAAGAGCGTGTTCGGACACGCAAAGAGAACACATTGGGAAAATAAATCAAAAGGAGATCAAAAAATGATTAAAGTTGGTATTATCGGAGCAGGAAGAATTGGAAGAGTTCACATCACCAGTATCACAACAAGAGTGCCAGATGCAGTGATCAAGACAGTAGCAGATCCGTTTTTAAATGACGAGACAGCTGCATGGGCTAAGAGCATGGGCGTTGAGCACACAACGAAAGATTACAAGGAGATCATCAATGACCCGGAGATTTCCGCAGTGCTGATCTGTTCTTCTACAGATACACATTCTCCGATCTCTGTTGAAGCGATCAAAGCCGGAAAACATGTATTCTGCGAAAAACCGATCGATCATGATATCGCTAAGATCAAAGAAGTTATTGATGCGCTTGAAGGTACAAACCTGAAATATCAGGTAGGTTTCAACAGAAGATTTGATCACAACTTTGAGTCTCTTCAGCAAGCTGTTGCAGCTGGTAAGGTTGGTAAACCGGAGATCATCAAGATCACATCCCGCGATCCTGAGCCGCCAAGCATTGACTATGTTAAAGTTTCCGGAGGAATGTTCCTGGATATGACAATCCATGATTTCGATATGGTTCGTTACCTTGCAGGCTGCGATGCAACAGAGGTTTATGTACAGAGCGCAAACCTTGTTGATCCGGCTATCGGCGAAGCAGGAGATGTTGATACAGCTGTTATCACACTTCAGATGGAGAACGGAGCGATCGCAGTAATTGATAACTGCAGAAGAGCTTCCTATGGATACGATCAAAGAGCAGAAGTATTCGGTTCTGACGGAATGGCTGCAATCTCCAACGACAGCCAGTCTTCTACAGTAATCAGCAATGCAGAGGGCGTTACCGGTGAGAAACCAATGTTCTTCTTCCTTGAGAGATACATGGATGCTTACGGTAAAGAAGTTGCAGCATTTATTGATGCTATCGTAAATGACAAAGAGACACCACTCAATGTATACGATGGACTGAAACCGGTATTAATGGGACTTGCTGCCAAGAAATCAAGCGAGGAGCACAGACCTGTTAAAATTTCCGAGATTATGGAATAATCGAGATAATAAAGGAGAATTGACTGATGTTTGATAAGAATAAAGTAAAACTTGGAATTGCACCAATCGCATGGACCAATGATGATATGCCTGATCTTGGCAAGGAGAATACTTTTGAGCAGTGCGTCAGTGAGATGGCACTTGCAGGATTTACGGGTTCCGAGGTTGGAAACAAATATCCGAAAGATCCGGAAGTTCTTAAGAAAGCTCTCGAGCTTCGTGGTGTTGAGATCTGCAACCAGTGGTTCTCAAGCTTCCTTATCACAAAACCATTTGAGGAGGTAGAGAAAGAGTTCCGTGCACAGCTTACATTTCTGAAAGCTATGGGAGCGAAGGTGATCGGTGCTTCCGAGCAGAGCCACAGCGTTCAGGGACAGCTGGATACTCCGATCTTCGGCCATAAATATGTAATGAATGATGAAGAGTGGGATACATTCTGTACAGGCATGAACAAGCTTGGCAAGATTGCAAAGGAAGAGTATGGTATTGCATTTACCTTCCATCATCATATGGGAACTGTCGTACAGAGCCTTGAGGAAGTTGACCGTATGATGGAGAATACAGATCCTGAATATGTAAGCCTTCTTTTTGATACAGGCCATTTTACATACTGTGGAGAAGATCCTCTGGAAGTTGTAAAGAAATATGTACACAGAATCAAACATGTACATCTGAAAGACATCCGTCCGGAAGTTGTTGAGCAGGTTAAGAAAGAGAACATGAGCTTCCTTGCTGGTGTAAGAGCCGGTGCTTTCACAATTCCTGGAGATGGATGCATCAATTACGATCCGATTTTTAAGGTTCTTGAAGATGCAGGATACGAAGGATACATGGTCGTAGAGGCAGAGCAGGATCCGGCTAAGGCTAATCCGCTTGAATATGCGATCCGTGCAAGAAAATTCATCGCAGAAAAAACAGGACTGTAAGTAATAAATAAAAATCAAACGGAAAAAGCGGTATCGGCCATAAGTGCGTGGACACCGCTTTTTCTGTAAACAGTGTACGATAAACAGGACAGGAGGATCATCATGGCACTTGTAAAAATGAAAGATCTGCTGAAGCGTGCCGAGGAGAAAAATATTGGATGTGGTGCTTTCAGCGTTGGTAATATGGAAATGGTGAAAGGTGCGATCCGCGCTGCTGAGGAGCTGGAAACACCGATCATCCTCCAGATCGCGGAGGTTCGTCTTAAGAATTCCCCTCTTCATCTGATGGGACCGATGATGGTACAGGCTGCAAAAGAGGCTAAGGTGGATGTGGCTGTCCACCTGGATCACGGGCTTACTTTTGAGACCGTTGACAAGGCTCTGGAGCTTGGATTTACCTCTGTAATGCTGGATGCTTCCACACTTCCTTTTGAGGAAAATATTGCAAAAGTGAAGACTGTTGTGGAGAAGGCGCAGAAGTATGGTGCAACTGTAGAGGCAGAGCTTGGCCTGGTAGGCGGAAGTGAAGATGGAAGCTGTGATCATGGAATCCGCTGCACAGATCCGGACGATGCAGTTGTTTATGCAAGAGAGACAGGAATTGATGCACTTGCAGTTGCCATTGGTAATGCTCACGGAAATTATCCGGTAGCACCGACACTTGCTTTTGATGTTCTTGAGAAAATCCATGAAAAAGTTGATATCCCGCTGGTACTTCATGGCGGAAGCGGTATCACAGACAAAGATTTTCAGAGAGCGATCTCCCTTGGAATCCGCAAGGTGAATATTGCAACAGCAAGTTTTAACAGCCTGACTGCTCATGTGGAGAAATATATGGTTTCCACAGACAAGCATAATTTCTTTGACCTTAATGAGGCAATGGTACAGGGAACCTATGAGAATGTGAAGAGACATATTCTTGTATTTAACGAGCCATATCAGAAATAAAGGATTTCCCCCGAAACCTTGTAAAAAAAGACAAGGTCTGTTAAGATGTTCTCAGTGAAAATACTGGGAACATCTTTTTTGTGCCCGCGAAAGAGGAGAGAGAATAATGGAACAGAAAGAACAGGTCTGTTCAGTTGCGAAAAAGTGCGGTGGCTGCCGTTATCAGGGCGTACCGTATGAAGAACAGCTTCGCAAAAAACAGAGATATACAGAAGGACTTCTGAAGAAATTCGGCAAAGTTGAGCCAATTATTGGTATGGAGGATCCCTATTATTATAGAAATAAAGTTCACGCAGCTTTCGGACGTGACAGAAAGGGTAATATTATTTCCGGAATTTATGAGGAGAAGAGCCACCGGATTGTTTCTGTGGATGACTGTATGATCGAGGACAAAAAGAGTCAGGAGATTATCCGTACCATTAGGGGAATGTTGAAATCCTTTAAGATCAAGATTTATGACGAGGATACCGGGTACGGACTTCTCCGTCATGTGCTTGTGAGAAGAGGCTTTTCCACAGGGGAGATCATGGTGGTGCTGGTAACAGTTTCCCCGATCTTTCCATCCAAGAATAATTTTGTGAAAGCTTTGAGAAAAGAACATCCGGAGATCACTACAGTTGTCTTGAATGTGAATGACAGGCAGACCAGCATGGTGCTTGGAGAAAGGAATATTGTACTTTATGGTCCCGGATTTATAAAAGACCGTCTTATGGGACTGACATTCCGTATTTCCCCGTCTTCATTCTATCAGGTGAATCCTGTGCAGACAGAAGTTCTTTATGGTAAAGCCATGGAGTTTGCCGGCATGACAGGGAAAGAGCGCGTGATAGATGCTTACTGTGGAACGGGAACTATCGGAATCATTGCATCCAGAAATGCAAGGGATGTGATCGGTGTGGAACTGAACCGGGATGCTATCCGTGATGCCAGAATGAATGCAAGAGAGAATAAGATCCGTAATGTTCGCTTTGTTCCGGGAGATGCAGGCTGGTTTATGGAAGGAATGGCAGCGGAAGGGGAGAAGGTTGACGTTGTTCTTATGGATCCGCCCCGTGCAGGCAGTGACCGCAAATTCCTGCACTCTTTATTAACCCTTTCACCGGATAAGATCGTTTACGTATCCTGTAACCCGGAGACCCTGGCAAGAGACCTTGCATATCTTACAAAAAGAGATTATCAGGTAAAGAAAATCCAGCCTGTAGATATGTTTCCTGTCACAGATTCTATAGAAACCGTTGTTTTGCTGGGCAACCGGAGAAACAGACCACGAAGATGAAATGAAATATTTCAGGGGTATTTCAGAACGATATAAAACATGTTGAACAGAAAATAAATAAACAGGCATCTGCTTAGAAACGGATTTGATAACCGGTTCCGGAGCAGATACCTGTTTTTTATATGACTTTTTCAGACTTTCGGAAGCTCGCAGTGATATGCGATGCCAAGTGGTGTGACAAGAAGAGGATGCACAGGTCTGTATACAGGAAGCTTCAGTTTCTTCTCAAATACGGTTGTGAATTCTCTGAACATGCAGGAGCCGCCTACAACGTAGACTGCAGGAACCTGGTAGCCCTGCAAGAATTTTTCTGTGATGACTGCCATTTTTTCTACGGTGGCTTTGATCACCGGAAAGATTTCGGCTTCTTTTTCCGGTGTTGTTTTAAGAACTTCAGCTTCTTCGTAAGGAATCTTATAATGACCGGCTACAGTCATGGTCATATGGCTTCCGCCTGTAGCTTCGTCATCTGTGTAGATTACTTTTCCGTCTTTCAGGATGCTGATGCCGGTTGTTCCACCGCCCACGTCCACAACGGCGCCGTCTGTGATTTTTAACACAGCAGCCGCAGCAGTTGGTTCATCGACGATTTTTGTAACTTCCAGTCCTGCTCCTTCCAGAACATAGCCGATGCTCTTGATGCTTCCTTCGGAAACTCCGGGTGGGATGGCAGCAGCTCCGTAAAGGAGTTCTGTGCCAAGTTTTTCCTCAAGCTCCTGTTTGAGTTTCGTTACAAGCTGAACAGATTCGTAATAGTTTACGATCACGCCGTCCCGGATTGCATGGGAAGGTGCGGAAGCTCCGGCAACAGGACGGTTGTTGCGGTCAACAACTGCAAGGACAGTGTTGGCTGTACCAAGGTCAACGCCGACTTTAAGCCGTCCGCGGAATTTTTTGCATTCACCTGTCTGTACAAGCTCTGCGAAATTGGACAGAGTTCTGTTTTTTAATTCCATTTAAAAAATCTCCTTTAATAATTACGTCCTGTGAAGATGGCAACGGATCTTGGGCGCATGCAGAATTCATGTTCAATACGCGGTGCCTGATCTTCATTGTAGAAATAACGGCCATTTCCGTCGCCAAAGGTATTGACGCAGAGATACCATGCACCGGGACGGGCCAGATCCGGGAGGGTGATGGTCACATCTTCCCAGTAAGCGTTGATGGCAATGTAGATCAGGTCATCAGCACCTTTTGTTTTGTCATAGCCTGCAAAACTTACGGCAAATGTATGGGCATCTCTTGGAATGGTTACATCTCTTGCATCGATATTGTGAGTGTGGATGTTCTCCATGCCGCAGACAGCGTTTGGAAGCTTGCGGGAGATAACTGGGTGATTTTTTCGGAACTGGATCATATATTTGAAAAATTCAAAAAGATCATGATTTTTCTCCAGAAGGTTCCAGTTTATCCAGGAAATTTCATTATCCTGGCAGTAAGTGTTGTTATTTCCACGTTTGGTATTTCCGAATTCATCACCTGCAAGGAACATAGGTGTTCCTCGGCTTGACATCAGCACTGCGCAGGCATTTCGGATCATGCGGAAACGCAGGGAAAGTACTTCTGGATTGGTGGACGCTCCCTCTTCGCCGCAGTTCCAGCTTCGGTTGTCATTAGAACCGTCTGTATTGTTCCATCCGTTTGCCTCGTTGTGTTTTTCATTGTAAGAATAGAGATCATACATGGTGAAACCATCGTGACAGGTAAGAAAGTTGACACAGGAGTTGTAGCCTGCATAATTGTCGTTATGGTCAGAGTAGAATCCGCCGTAAAGGTCACCGGAACCGGAAATACTCCAGGCTGCATCCCAGGCATTCCAGAAATCACCTTTCAGGAAAGAGCGGAGGCAATCACGGTAACGTCCGTTCCACTCAGCCCATCTGCGGCTGGCAGGGAAAGAACCTACCTGATACAGTCCACCGGCGTCCCATGCCTCGGCGATCAGCTTGACATTTCGAAGTACCGGGTCATAGGCAAGAAGCTCCAGAAGTGGTGGATTGTTAAGTGGAGAACCATCTTCATGTCTTCCGAGGATGCTGGCAAGGTCGAAACGGAAACCATCCACACGGTAGTTAATGGTCCAGTAGCGTAAGCATTCCAGGATCATCTGACGGACAATGGGGTGATTGCAGTTTAATGTATTTCCGCAGCCGCTGAAATTGTAGTAATTTCCTTCCGGGGTAAGCATATAATAAACTTTATTGTCAAATCCTTTAAAGCAGAAAGTTCTTCCAAGCTCATTCCCCTCAGCTGTGTGGTTAAAGACAACGTCCAGGATGACTTCGATCCCGTTCTCGTGGAGCTCGCGGATGAGTTCTTTCAGCTCGGTTCCTTCACAGTTATGCTCGGCCTTGGAAGCGTAGCTGGTGTTTGGAGAAAAGAAATTAACGGAATTGTATCCCCAGTATTCAAGAAGACGTTTGCCATTTACAGTACGGGCATTCATGTTCTCATCGAATTCAAAGATCGGCATCAGCTCCACTGCGTTGATTCCCAGTTCTTTCAGATAAGGGATCTTTTCTTTGAGACCTGCAAAAGTCCCCGGATGTGTGACACCGGAAGACGAATCCTGTGTAAATCCGCGAACATGAAGTTCGTAGATGATAAGATCACTGATCTTGCGTGTGGACTGAGGCATATCTTCCCAGTCAAAAGTATCACGTACAACACGGGCATGATAGCTTCCAATCTTTTGCTGACCCCATTCACGCTGGCCTGCAACAGCCTTGGCATAAGGATCGAGAAGAACTTTTGTCTTATCGAAAATATGACCTTTTTCCGGTTCATAAGGACCGTCAACATGATATCCATACTCCAGATCCTCGATGTCCAGCCCCATGACGATCATGGAATAGACATCACCGATACGACAGGCGTTAGGAAACGGAAGAACTGCGAAAGGCTCTTCTTCACCGGAGTGGAAAAGAAGAAGTTCACAGGATGTACCGTGACGGGTATGTGCGGTAAAGTTAACTCCGTTGGAAAGAGGAGTAGCACCATTTAATTCGAAAAGACCGGGACGCACAGGAAATCCCGCGATAATATCTGTTGGCCGGGAAGTCAGTGTATTCTCAGAAAGCAGAGTCTGATTCTTTGTTTTCATTTCCGGTATCCTCCTTGGTAATATATAATATGGCAGAAGATGACCTGCCGGATAGTCACAAAAAATATTATAACTTATTTTCTGAAAAAAGTACAGGTTGCGTCAGGCAAAGTTGACAGATAATACAGAAATATGGTAAAAGCTTGTATTAGGACGAGGTGAAAATATGAATGACAAAGAGAAAAAAGAACTCCTGGATGTTTTAAAAAGAAGCCGGCTGTGCAGGAACCTTGAAGAAGGTGAGATGGAAAGACTGCTGGTAAAAGAAGGAACAGTGAGATCTTTTTCCAGGGGAGAACGGGTTTTTCAGGAAACAGACCGACCCGGAGCAGTATATGTTCTGCTTGACGGCAGCGTGATTATTGCAAAGGAGACTTTTTCCGGAAAGAGGATCCTTCTGACACAGCTGGAAATGCCAGGGGTTCTGTTCGGGGAAGTATATGCCTTTATGGAAAAATCTTCTTATGATATGTATGTGGAAGCAGCAGAGAAGACACAGGTACTGATACTGGATAATCAGATTTTTAGAGAAAAAGGGGATGTTTTGAGCAGAAAACTCCGTGAAAATCTTCTTGAGGTTTTTGCAGAGAAGGCTTACAATATGAACCAGAAGCTTCGGATTCTGGGAAGCGGTACTTTGCGGGAGAGGATTGTCCGTTTTCTTGTGGAGTGCCAGGATAGTGAAGGCGTGATCCATATGAGCCTGTCCAGAGAAGAGATGGCAGATTATCTGAATATCACCAGACCATCTCTTTCAAGGGAACTGGGAAAGATGCAGGAAGAAGGAATTCTGGAATTATCCAGGCGGCAGATCCTTGTGAAAGATCAGGAAAAACTTGAATTTTATCTCTGAGCGTAACGTATGTTACCGAATATTTTCGCTGGTTTTTATATGATATGGCTGTAAAACAGATAACAGTTATAACACATATGGAAATCAGGGAGAGATGATATTATGATAAGAAAGATCGTGCACATTAATGAAGAGAAATGTAACGGCTGCGGAGCCTGTGCAGCTGCCTGCCATGAAGGAGCCATTGCCATGACAGATGGCAAGGCAAAACTGATTCGGGATGATTACTGCGACGGGTTGGGAGACTGCCTTCCGGTCTGCCCTGCAGATGCGATCCGTATCATAGAGCGTGAAGCAGCAGATTATGATATGGAAGCGGTAGAACAGAGAATGAAGCTTAAAAAAGAGAAAACTTCCGGAGGCCTGGCTGCACATGTATGCCCTGGAAGTATGGCAAGAAGCCTGAAACCGAAACAGGAACAGCTGGCTTTATCAGAGAAACAGAGAACAGACACAGTCCCTGATATGGGACAGCAGAGCCGCCTTGGCCAGTGGCCAGTGCAGATTAAATTAGTTCCTGTAAATGCACCATATTTTGAAAATGCACAGCTTCTGATCGCGGCAGACTGCACAGCATATGCCTACGCGGAATTTCATGAGAGATTCATAAAAGATCATGTAACACTGATCGGATGTCCTAAACTTGATGAGGGAGATTATGCAGACAAGCTTACGGAAATCATACGGAATAATTCCATCCGCAGTATCTGCATCGTTCGTATGGAAGTTCCCTGTTGCGGAGGCATTGAGAAAGCAGTGATCCGCGCCATGCAGAGAAGCGGAAAGATGATCCCGTGGCAGGTAGTTATCATCGCACGTGACGGCACGATCAGAGAGGAGCTGTAAGGAAAGGAATAAAAACAGCATGAGTGAAGAAACACTGGAGATTTCTTATGACCAGGTAGAAAAAGAGAGGGAGAAATATCTTCTGGTTGATACCCGCGATAAAGTAACTATTGAATACGGAATGATCCCGGGAGCTATTTCTGTCCCGGAACCGGATCTTAAAGAGAGGGCAGAAGAGCTGAAAGGAGAAAAAATTCCTGTTCTTTACTGCACGAGAGGACTTTTCAGCCAGGAGGGAGCTCAGATGCTCCGTGAAAAAGGTATTCCTGCCCTCAGTTTAAAGGGAGGTTATACAGGATGGCTTTTTGAGCAGATGCAGAAAGATATGTCCAATAAAGAGGATAGTGATCTGAGTGAAGAAGAAGCACTGGAACAGCGCAGAAAGGATATTGAGCTGAGTATCCGTAAGAAATTCCACAAGCAGCTGTTTTCCAGATTTGCCAGAGGAATCAATGATTATGAGCTGGTGAAGCCGGGAGACAAGATTGCTGTTTGTATCTCAGGCGGCAAGGATTCCATGCTTATGGCAAAACTCTTCCAGGAATTAAAACGTCACAACAAGTTTCCGTTTGAACTGGTATTCCTTGTGATGGATCCTGGTTATAATGAAGCGAACCGTGCCATAATCGAGCATAATGCAAAGCTCCTGGGAATCCCGATCACGGTTTTTGAGACAGAGATCTTTGATGCTGTCTACAATATTGAGAAATCTCCTTGTTATCTCTGTGCCCGCATGAGAAGAGGATATCTTTACAGCAAGGCGAAAGAACTGGGATGCAACTTCATGCGCCTTGCACATTACCCGCATAACGAAGAAATGGCAAAACTCGCCGACGAGCTTGGGCTTCTTTTGTGGGAGGAAATTCCGGTTTACTGGGCAATTCGTTTTGAACGTGAAAAAACATATGAGGATGCCCAGAATCAGCTCCGCGAACTCATCAACCGTGACTGGAACCGCGCGAGCGTGATCATCTGGTCTGTCGGAAATGAGAATGCCGATACGGATGAACGGCTGAAATTCATGAGCGCACTGGCAGAATGCGCGCATCGGGAAGATGAGACGCGAATGGTGTCTGCGGCCTGCCTGGTTAATGCTGCGAAAAATAAGATTGAGGACCGTCTGATGGAATACCTTGACATCATCGGCATCAACGAGTACTGCGGCTGGTACACCCCGGATTTTGCGATGCTGCCGGCACTGATGGAAAACAGCCAGCCGGACAAGCCGGTTATCGTAACGGAGTTCGGCGCAGACGCGCTGCCGCATCACCATGGAACCATCTCGGACAAAGGAACCGAGGAGTGCCAGGCGGATGTGTACGAAAAACAGATTGCAACGCTGCGGAACATTGACTACATCAAGGGCATGACCCCCTGGATTCTCTACGATTTCCGCTGCCCGCGCAGAACAAGCCTGATCCAGAAATATTATAACCGGAAGGGGCTGCTCTCTGAGGACAAAAAGTACCGCAAACCGGCATTTTATGTGTTGCAGAAATTTTATGAAGAGCTGAAAAGAAAAGAACAGTAGGGGCAAGAGCTTTTCAAAAAGATCAGCCGACTTGCACGGTTGACGATATCAAACGGAACAGAGAAAAAAAGACAAGAACAGACAAAAACAGATGGTATGAAATCAGCTTTGAAGTCCGATTTCATACCATCTGTTTTTTTCACTGCAACAATCCGCCGTAGGCGGAGAATCCGGCAAGTGCTGTGTTATGCTTTTTTCTGTGCAGCCATCCACTCCAGAATCGGAGTCTCTTTTCCGTCTGTTATAACCGGTTTTCCGTCGTAATCGAGGACACACTCATCGTTCAGCATCGGAATCCAGGACCAGTGGCCGATGTATTCGAATGGGGTGCCATCCGCGTTTTTCTGTGTTCCAGTGTGATCGAGTACCTTGTCCCAGTAGGTGAAGTGTGCATTCGGATTGACCTTTGCCAGACGTTCATAGGTCGGAACGACAAAATCATCCGGAACGACAACCGGGTCGGTTTTTGCGTGTGTAAACCAGATCGGCAGATCTTTGAGCTTCAGGATGTCTTCATCGGAGATAAATGCATCCGCCAGAGCCTCGCAGACCGGATATGCGGCAGCGTAGCGGGACGGGTTGAAAATGATCTGTTTCATGGTCATAAAGCCGCCGTTGGAGCAGACGCCGATGTAAATGCGGGAGCGGTCGATCTGCGGATGGGCATCCACGAAAGCACCGATCAGGGCATCGAGAACTTCGGTATATTTGGAAGAACCGTCTTTGGTATATTCTCCGCTTCCGTCATCCATCCACATGGTTGGCGCCTGTGGAGCGAGCAGGTAGGTCTTGCCGCCGAAAATTTTCTGAACCTTTGGGGAAATTAGGTTTACAACTTTATTTCCGATTGCTGCAATCGGC